>Ga0157371_10003632_pt1 | contig 13885 bp, 15 predicted proteins | sample C45metaG_FD_113462 | JGI IMG/M metagenome (GOLD analysis project Ga0157371, IMG submission 113462) | Corn rhizosphere microbial communities from Kellogg Biological Station, Michigan, USA - C4-5 metaG | ecosystem: Host-associated > Plants > Roots > Rhizosphere > Soil | place: USA: Michigan...
AGCCACGCTGCAGGCCATCGAGCGGGAAAAGGTCAGCAACCTGTACCTGGTGCCGACGCTCTACCACATGCTCATCGAACACCCGGCCTTTGCCCGCGAGCGAGTCGCCAGTGTGGAGAAAATAGGCTTTGCCGGTGCGCCGATGAGCGACGGTTTGATGCGTCGCGTCGAACAGGCGTTCCAGCCGCAATTGTTCGTCAATCATTACGGCAGCTCGGAGATTTACACCTTCACCATCGACCAGCAAGCCAGCCGCAAACCCGGTTCGTCAGGGCGCAGTGCAATGAACCAGCGCGTGCGCGTGGTGCCGATCGATGCTGAAACGGCGGACGTGCAGGTCAACCCATTGGAAGAGGGCCAGATCATCGCCGACCTGGCGAGTGACGAGGCGTTCGAAGGCTACCTGAACCGCCCCGAAGCGACCGCCAAGGCGTTGCGTGACGGATGGTATTTCACTGGTGACATCGGCTACTTCGATCTGGAGGGCGATCTGTTCGTCACGGGTCGTGTCGATGACTTGATCATCACCGGTGGCGAAAACGTCAGCCCGGCAGAAATCGAAAACATGCTCTCTCTGCACCCGGCAGTGGAAGAAGTGGTGGTGGTCGGTCTGCCCGACGAGCAGTGGGGAAAGATCATTGCCGCGTTCATCAAGTTGCGCGCCGACGTTTCGGAAGGCGACCTCGATGCCCATTGCATCGCTTCGGGCCTGGCCAAATTCAAGCGGCCACGGCGTTACCAGTTCATCGACCAGATTCCCAAATCTCCAGTGGGCAAGGTGCTGCGGCGCGTGCTGCTGGCGCAATTTCAGGAACAGGCCTTGAAGGCCATCAGCTAATCATCCAGAGGACACTCTCATGCAACAGCAAGCGATCCAGCAATTTCTCGACACTCAGTTCGATGGCTTCCAGGTTGAAGTCGATGTGTCCCGCGAGCGCGCCGACATCATCCTCAACCGGGCACCGCTGAACGTCATTTCCATGGGGCAGCGTGATGAACTGCGCCTGGTCTTCGAAGCCCTCGATGCACACAAAGGCGTGCGCGTCATCGTGCTGCGCTCGGTGGGTGAACACTTCTCCAGCGGTGGCGACATCAAGGGCTTCCTCGAAGCGTCGCCGGAGCACGTTTCCAAGCTGGCCTGGAACGTCGCGGCACCGGCTCGTTGCGAAAAACCGGTGATCGTTGCCAACCGTGGCTACACCTTCGGCGTCGGTTTCGAACTATCTTTGGCCTGCGATTTCCGCATTGCTTCGCAGACCACTCGCTACGCCTTGCCAGAGCAGAACCTGGGTCAGATCCCGGGCTCGGGTGGCTCAGCACGCTTGCAGAAAATCATCGGCATCACTCGCACCAAGCACATGGTGATGCGCGCCAAACGCATCACCGGCGACCAGGCCTATGACTGGGGTATCGCCACCGAAGTCGTGCCGGATAGCGAACTGGAAAGCACCGTCGATGCATTGGTCGATGAACTGCGTCGTTTCTCGCCGCTGGCTCAGCGCACGGCGAAAAAACTGATCAACGACAACGAAGATGCGCCGCTGACCGTCGCGATCGAAATGGAAGGTCACTGCTACAGCCGTCTGCGTAGCTCCAAAGACTTCAAGGAAGGCGTTGAAGCGTTCCACAGCAAGCGTACGGCCGTGTTTATCGGCGAGTAAATCGTACCGGCGAGCAGGCCCGGGAGTATGTCGGTAACGGCGTACGCCCATACGGAACAGGGCCTGCCGCCCCTTTAATGCAACTGAAAAGGGCACATCAAGGTTTCACCGCTGACCTGCTGATTACTCGCAACCCGCGCACCGGGATGCAGAACGTTTCGATTCACCGTTTGTGTGAGGCAACCATGACTACGACAACAACAATAACTGCATCACCCACCAGCGCCGCTATCGATACACCACAGATTCCACCGGGCAAGGCCCTGCTCGCGGCATTTGCCTCGACATTCGGCTGGGCGCTGGATTTGTTTGACCTGTTCATTCTGCTCTATGTGGCGCCGATCATCGGCCGCCTGTTCTTCCCATCGGACACCCCGACACTGTCGCTGGCCGCCGTCTATGCGTCGTTCGCCGTGGCCTTGCTGGTGCGTCCGCTGGGCTCGGCGATCTTCGGCGCGTATGCCGATAAACACGGCCGCAAGCGTGCGTTGATGGTATCGATGGTTGGCGTCGGTATTTCCACGGCGCTGTTTGGCGCGTTACCGACCATTCACCAGGTCGGCATATTGGCCCCGATACTGTTCCTGGTATTACGGGTTATTCAGGGCATTTTCGTTGGCGGCATCGTCGCCTCCACTCACACCATCGGCACCGAATCCATCTCGCCGCGCTATCGCGGATTGATGTCCGGGTTGATCGGTGGTGCCGGCGCCGGCATGGGCGCGCTGTTGGCGTCAGTCACTTACCTGGTGTTGTCGGAGATCTTTACCGGGGAAGAATTTGACGTCTGGGGCTGGCGCTTCATGTTTTTCTGCGGCCTGCTCAGCACGTTTTTCGGTCTGGTGATGTTTCGTTACCTGGAAGAAAGCCCGGTCTGGCGGCAGCTGCAACAAGCCCGCAAAACCAAGGGGCCGGCAATAGTGGTGGTGTCGCCACTCAAGCGTCTGTTTGGTCGCGAGTACCGCGCCGTGATGATGGTCAATCTGCTGATTACCTTCGGCGGCGGGGCCACGTATTACCTGGCCTGCGGTTATCTGCCGACATTGCTCAATGTGGTCGCCAAAGTGCCTCACACGCAGACTTCGCAGATGCTCATGTACGGCTCGACGGCAACCATTGTCGGAGCACTGGCCTTCGGTTACCTGAGTGACCTGATCGGTCGCAAGAAGACCTTCATGCTGCTGGGTGTGATCAACCTGGTGGGCCTGCCGATGATGTTCCTTGGCGTCGCCGAACCGGGCTCGCTGACCAGAACTGCACTGTATTGCATGGGCATAGGCTTCATGGGCGGGGCGATCATCGCGCCGATTCTGATCTTCCTCAACGAACGCTTTGCCACCGAGCTGCGAGCCACTGGCACCGGGTTGTCCTGGAACATCGGTTTCGCCCTCGGCGGCACCATGCCGACCTTTGTCTCCCTGGTCAGCAGCAGTCCGGCGCAGATCCCCATGGTACTGGCGATTTTCGCCGTCGGTCTGTCGGTGATCTACCTGATCGGCAGCGTGGTGATTCCAGAAACCCAAGGCAACTTCAAGTAACGGTGGGGAGTTGTTCCAGGAATTCGCCGATCAGTTGCAACGTCCGCTCGGTCGCTTCGGCTTGGGGGAAGTGCCGACAGTCATCCAGCAACACACAGTGGCACGGTCCAGGCACCTGTCGCTGGATGACTGCCAGTTGCTCGGGCGTGGCGTAGTGGTCTTCGCGACCCTGAATGACCAGCAGCGGCTTTTCGATATGTGCCAGCTGCGCCTGGAGATCATCCAGGGAAAAGTCCGGGTGCAACCAACTGTCGCTCCAACCGTGAAAAGCGCCATCGACATTTGTCCCATGGTGGCGTGCCAGGCGTTCGCGCAATGGGCCCTGATGCCAAACCTCAGTGGTATGGCGAATGCCATCGAGGCTCTCGGCCTCGACAATCACGTGAGGCGCCAATGCAATGCTGCCCAACACGCGTGGGTCGTTGGTGGCGGCATAGGCGAGGACGATGGATGCGCCGTCACTGTGACCGAGCAAGACCACCTGCGGCAGTTGCAAGGCATCGAGCAATTGCCGCAGCTCACGAGGGCCGTCGCTGCTCAGGTAGTTCAGCGGACGCGGCAGGGTTACCGGGCTCGATTGCCCATAACCCTGACGGCTGTAAGTGACCACGCCATAACCGCTCATTTGGGCCAAGCGCTGGGGGAAGTCTTTCCACTGTTCGGCGCTGCCGAGGCCTTCGTGCAGCAACACCAGCGTCGGTCGCGATGGGTCAGCCGCAGGCAGTTGGCGATATTCCAGGCGCAGTGGCCCAAGTTGCAAAAATTGTTGTGGCGACATGTCGGATCAACGATTGAACAAGGTTGCTCGCAGGTTACCGTAAACGTAACCCCGCCTGCAGCACCACGCTTTGCTTGAGGTATGCAAATCATGCGTCATCTCGATGTTCAGGTGATCGACCAGGCACTGCAATGGGCTCGCTCCGGGCAGGCCCAGTGGCTGTGCACGGTGCTCTCCACCTATGGCTCGGCGCCGCGTGCGCCGGGTGCGATGCTGGTGACCAATGGCGCGGGCGAACACGTCGGCTCGCTGTCCGGTGGCTGCGTCGAGGAGGAGTTTCTCGAAAGCCTGACGCGCGGTGAATTACGCGAACTGGCGCAAATCGTCAGTTATGGCGACAGCGTCGAGCAACGCCACCGTCTACGATTGCCCTGTGGTGGCGTGCTGATCGTGCTGGTCGAGCACCGCGCTGCCAGTCTCGAATGGATCGCACACCTGGAGAGTCTGCAAGCGGCATTACTCGGCCAGCGACGTCTGCAGCGTCATATCGAGCTGAGCAGCGGTGCGTTGCGCCTGGACCCGGACACAGGGCACGGCAGCGAGCGGGTGCAAGTCGACGACGAGACGGTGCGCATCAGCGTGGGCCCGGCGTTACGCCTGATTCTGGCTGGGCTCTCGCCGGTCGCGGAAGTCTGCGCCAGTTTCGCCCGCGCCATCGGCTGCGAAGTCATCGCCTGCGACCCCCGGGAAGAGACGCTGCATCTACATCTTGAAGGCGTGGAGATGCAGCGTGTGCTGCCCTCGATGTTTATCGCCGCCGGAGGTTGCCACGCGGCGACTGCGGTGGTGGCGTTGACTCACGATCCGCGAATCGATGATCTGGCGCTGATGGAAGCGGTCCACACCCCGGCGTTTTACATCGGCGCCATGGGCTCTCAGGCAACCTCTGCCAAACGCGCCGAGCGGCTCAAACGCATCGGCGGCCTGACGGATGAACAGATTGCCCGTCTGCACATGCCCATCGGCCTCGATCTGGGCAGCAAGGCCCCGGCGGAAATCGCGCTGGCGGTGGTCGCCGATATCCTACGCGTTTATCACGGCAAAGAACGCCATGCCTTGTAAGGCGCTTTTTCCGACGAGCGTGGGGGCTGCGAAAGTCGAGGTAGACGCTCGGTCATTCGCGCGCGATAGTGGTCAGCCAAGTGTTGCTGAACCATGGACCGATCGACGGGCTTGAGAAATAGACAGATGCCCCGATGATATTCATTGAGGCCGATAACGATATCGCTTCAAGCGAGCGGAGGAATCTGATGTCGATTGCCCAACGGGTTTTCCACGGCAAGTTTGGCCGGGTCGCCTTGCTGAATATGGATCGTTCGCTGGTCACCCATACCCATTCCGAATGCCACGTGCTGGTCAAAGTGTCCGGCGAGGACACTTACTTCAACGTCAACGGACGACGAGTTCCGCTCAGCGATCGCACGGCAGTGCTGGTCAACGCCTGGGAGCCGCATTTCTACGATCCGCAACCGGGTGCCGGTGCCACCCTTATCCTGGCGCTCTACATAGAGCCCTCCTGGTTGGCCACTGCCCAGCAATCGCTGGCGCTCAGCGGTCGGCCAGACTTTTTTGCCCAGTCATGCATCGAGCTGTCGAGTCGTAATCGCACCTTGGCCGACATCCTGGTCGCCGAAGCGCATGGCTGCGGGATCGTGCCGAAAGAGCGCATGGAATTTATCCTGTTCGACTTCCTGATCGAACTGATCGAGGACTTTTCCAGCTGGCGGCATTTGTCGCAACTGGGTGCGCCGAACTCAGGTGAGTTCCGGGATGCGCGCGTGCGCCGTGGTACCGCCTGGTTGCTTGAGCACCTCGATGATCCGAACCCGATCGACAACGCCGCACGGGCTTGTGGTCTGTCACGCGCGCACTTCTTTGCGCTGTTCAAGAAAGATACCGGCATGACGCCAACCCTGCTGCTTAACGACGCGCGCATGCGCCGGGCGTTTACCTGGCTGGAGCGTGAGCGCAGCGGAACGTTGGGTCTGTTGTCGGAGAACCTCGGGTTCTCCGAGCAAGGTCATTTCACACGGTTTTTCCGTCAGCACATCGGCGCTTCACCCAGCCAGTATCGGCGTGTAGTGGATTGTTATGCGAAGGTTTGAACCGAAAGGAGGGCGGGGGGATTGGGCAATCCTCCCGTTGGTAAAGTCAGTCGTTCATCTTGAAAGCTGGCAGCTTGTATAGATTACGAAAGTTGTAAATTTCGTTAATCTCCCAGAAAGTCATAAATCTCTTTCATGCGTTCTTCGCGCATCAACTCAAGTTCCTCATTAGTGTTGGCTACCCACTGCAGAATGAAGTCCCAGCCATCGCAGTCATGAGCATCGGCTTCTGCTTCAAACGCTTCTTGCAAAAATTTCAAGCGATATTCTTCTGGTGACAGTCCGCAACTTTCAGCGAGGCTGTAGTTCAGCTCGCTGAGTTCAAGTTGAAGCCATAAGTTGGCGTCCAGGAATTTCTTCAGGGCGAATTCTGCTCTAAGTTCTTTTGCGATCATGAAGGCTCTCGTGTGGCATGCAATAAGTAGCGGGTTGTTCGAGGTCGGCCCAACGCTATATCGGACTGTGTCAGTTTCCTGGCATCATCCATCCTCGAACGCCATGACTTTCACTCAAATCTTTCACGACTCGAGCCGCGTCCTGTTTTTGTTTATACGGACCGATGACGACAAAGTTGTTTTCTTTACGCGCGACCGGCAACTCCATCTGCTGAATGGCTTTCAGGACGCTATGACGGCCGGGTGTGTTCAATGCGATTTCGACCACCCACAGGCCGGATGAAGGTGTGGTTAAAGCTGCTTTTTTGATGTTTGAAATGAAGCCGCCGCACGTCAAGCACGGGCGTTCTAGCGTAATTAGCGAGCCTGGCACCGTGCGAAAGAGGTGCCATTGCGGATCAAAGGTTTTTTTGCGGGCGAAGAGCGCCAGGAGCAGGCCGGCAAAAGAAATCAGACCGCTGAAAATAATTGTCCAATTGTATGCCTGCGTGGGTAATGAGGGCAGCGCAAGAGCGGGTGTTTCATCTGGCTTGTCGGCCAAAAACTGTACGGCGTCAGACTCCATTGAATCGGGTGTTTGGAATCCGTTTTCCGCAAGGGAGGCGAGCTCGTCGGAATGCGTTGTACTGAGCTCCGTCGCAACTTTATGAGCGGTGTCATCAAGTACTTGTTCGATTTTTGTCACTTCTTGCCGGAGGTATGAATTATCGACGTTATTTTGACAAGTTGGGCCGGCAGGTAGGTAAGTCCATAGTAGTACTGATAGTTGCCCCAAAAAGCCAGTGACCAGGAAACCCAAACCAAGCTTTCGCACAGAGACCATCTCCAAATCAAATGAATAGTTATTTGTCCCGTTTTCTTCTGATAAACAGGGTTCTATTTGCTGATCCTGGGGATGGTCTAAATCTTGGGCGCGTCAGTGCGCCCAAGCGCCAAAACTAGTTGGCTGCTTTTTATTATTTGAAAGAGCATCGGCAGTGCACTTTATAGACTGTTGGTTGGCGAAGAAGGCTCAGATGTTCAAAAAAAAACCGGATCAGATGGGTATGAAAGTGATCCATTAAAACCGATATTCCGCCGGCACCTCCCGAGCGATAAAGTGCTGCATGTGTTCGAGAAAGCTGATTTGCAGTTTCGACGCCGGTCCTTGAACCGGCAACAGCATGCTGAAGTCCATTTCGATCGCCGGTTCGAAGGCTCTGAACACGACGCCACTGCCTCGGTATTCAACGGCGCTGATGGCGTCGACCAGCGCGACTCCCAGGCCTTGTTCGACGAAGGCGCACATGGGCAGCGACAGCTGGGTCTCCAGCCGCAGTTCACGCTCGACCCCATGAGCGGCAAATATTGCGTCGATGTGTTGGCGTGAACCGATGGATTGCGGATAGGAAATAAACGCCTCGCCTTGCAAATCCTCGGGCCGGATCGTGCTGTTGGCCTGTAAGCGATGATTGGCCGGCAGTGAGCAGAGCATGCGGGTGGCCAGCAGTTTTTCGGCACGCGGGCTGGGGTAGGTGTTGGGCAGTACGATGATGCCCAGATCACAGCGCTGACCGACCACCAGATCAACGATTTCGCGCGATGAATGCACAATCAGCGATACCTGCACTTGATCATGTTCGGCCATGAATGCGGCGATGGCTCGCGGCATGAAGGACAAGCCCATGGCCGGTGCGCAGGCGATGTGCAGTGAGCCGCGTTTCAAGCTGCGGATGTCTTGCGCTGTTCGGGCAATGCGTTCGACCCCGAGCAGCGAGCGTTGCACTTCCTGATACAGCGTCATGGCCTCGGGGGTGGGCTGAAGCCGGCCTTTGATCCGGTCGAACAGGCTGAAACCGATGTCCTCCTCAAGGCTGGCGATCAGTCGCGTCGCAGCCGGTTGCGAGATGCACAGCATCTCGGCGGCGCGGGTCACGGTCTGGCCCAGAATCACGGCGCGAAAGGCTTCCAGCTGACGAAGGTTCATGGCGCTATTCCTAGAAGATAAGTCCATAACAAAAAGACATGGGCTTGCCAAAATAAAGCATTTTTCAAGCCGTTGTCAGCTCTCTAGGATCTTCTCTATCGGGAATATCCAGTGGTATGGCCTGCGCTGAAGAGGGTTTTCAGTGCCGAGAGAGCGAATACGCAACTCATGCAAAAAACTGATGTAGTTATCGTTGGAGGTGGTCTGGTCGGGCTGTCGATTGCCTATGGACTGGCCATGCTCGGTCGCCAGGTCAGCGTCCTGGATGAGGGAGACGACGCATTACGGGCTGCCCGTGGCAACTTCGGCCTGTTGTGGGTTCAGGGCAAGGGCTATGGAATGAGTCCATACGCGCAATGGACTCGTGAATCGGTGGCGCTGTGGCCGCGATTCGCCGCCGCGTTGCAGGCCGACACTGGCATCGACCTCCATCTGCGCCAGCCCGGAGGCTTCCAGCTGTGTTTGAGTGACAAGGAGATGGCAGAAGAGAGCCGTCGACTGCTCTGGCTGCGCGAAGCCATGGACGGTGATTATCCGTTTGAACTGCTGGATGCGGCACAACTGCGAACCCGCTTGCCTGGCCTGGGGCCGACTGTCTTGGGTGGCTGTTATTCGCCCATGGACGGTCACGTCAATCCGTTGAAATTGTTGCGATCCCTGTATGCCGCCTGCCGGATGCGTGGGGTCACGATCATTAATGGTCAGCGGGTCAGCGCTATTGGCCAGCGAGCCTCGGGCTTCGAGTTGCTCACCGGCCAACAGCGCTGGTTCGCCGGTCAGGTCGTGCTGGCCGCAGGTCTTGGCAATCGCGAGCTGGGCGCGCAGTTGGGGATGGACGTGCCGGTGAGTCCTAATCGTGGGCAAATCCTGGTCACCGAGCGACTCAAACCGTTTCTGCATTACCCCACCACCTATGTTCGGCAGACCGACGAAGGCACGGTGCAGTTGGGTGACTCCCATGAGTCGACGGGTTTCGACGACGGCACCAGCAGCGAGGTGATGAGCACCATCGCCCGGCGCGCTGTGCAGTGTTTCCCCCAGTTGGGCAACGTGCGTCTGGTACGAGCCTGGGGCGCGTTGCGGGTGATGAGTGCCGACGGTTTTCCAATCTATGAAGCCTCGCAGGCTTGCCCGGGGGCGTTTGTGGTCAGTTGCCACAGCGGCGTGACCCTGGCGGCGATCCACGCTTTGCGCCTGGCGCCGTGGATTGGCGGTGAGTTTGACGAGCCGGCGGTGGCGCCTTTCAGCCTGCAGCGCTTCAGTCTCAAACGTGAGGTGCGCCATGCCGGCTGACAGCTTGTTCCGGGCCCTGGTGCCTGCGCAAAAAAACCTGCAGATCGAATTCGAAGGCGCGTCATTGTCGGTGCCGGCCGGTGTTTCACTGGCCAGCGCGTTGCTGCTCAGCGGCATCACTCACACCCGCGAAAGTGCCGTCAGCGGCAGGCCCGGCGCGCCTTATTGCATGATGGGCGTGTGCTTCGAATGCCTGGTTGAGGTGGATGGGCAAGCCAACTGTCAGGCGTGCCTGCTGCCGGTTAGAGCCGGCATGCGTGTTCGCAGGCAGCGCGGCGCTCGCGAGTTTCTGGCCGGTGACCACGTCGAGGCGGGCGCTGATGAATAATCAAATTGTCGACCTGATTGTGATTGGCGCAGGCCCTGCGGGAATGAGCGCGGCGCTGGAGGCCACCCGATTCGGGCTTTCGGTTGTAGTACTGGATGAGCAGGGCAGCCCCGGTGGGCAAATCTATCGCAATATCCTGCAGGCCGATGCACGCAGCCGCAGCGTCCTGGGCGATGACTACACGGCGGGCGCGGAGCTTGTCGCACAGTTTCTCCAGTGCGGGGCCCGGTATCTGGCCAATGCGGCCATCTGGCAGGTGACGCCGCAGCGTCAGGTGCATTACCTGATTGATGGCCGCGCTGAAGTCCTGCAAGGGCATCACCTGTTGATCGCCACCGGTGCGTTCGAACGACCGATGCCCATCCCTGGCTGGACCTTGCCCGGTGTCATGACCGCCGGAGCCGGGCAGATCCTGCTCAAAAGCGCCGCGCTGGTGCCGGCCGGGCCGGTGATATTGGCCGGCTGCGGTCCCTTGTTGTACCTGCTGGCGGTGCAGTACCTGCACGCCGGCATCGCGATCGAAGCGCTGGTGGACACCAGCGGTCAGGGCGACCTGCTGCGAGCCTTGCGCAAAGTCCCTGGCGCCTTGCGCGGCTGGCGTGACTTGCTCAAGGGCTTGCAACTGCTTATCGAATTGAAGCGCGCCGGGGTCAGGCATGTTCGCGATGCCCGTGATTTGCGTATCGAAGGTCAGGCGCACGCCACTGCCCTGAGTTTCGACAGTGGCGGTCGGCGCTGGACGATTCCCGCCTCGCTGATTTTGCTGCACCAAGGCGTGGTGCCCAACACCCAAATCAGTTGGTCGCTACGCCTCGAACATGACTGGAGCGAACAGCAGCTGTGCTGGATCATGCGTCGCGACAGCCAGGGTGAAACCAGCTTGCCGGGCATTTATATCGCCGGTGACGGTGGCGCCATTGGCGGTGCGCAAGTGGCGCTGCTCGAAGGCCGCCTGGCCGGGCTGGCGATTGCCGAACGCTCGGGGAAAGTCGATGGGCAATCATTGCAACCATTCGCCGCACCTTATCGAAAGGCCCTGCGTCGCCAGCGTGCTGCCCGGCCACTGATCGATGCGTTGTACCGCCCGCAACAGCAAAACCGCATTCCCGCCGACGAGGTGATTGTCTGCCGGTGTGAAGACGTCAGCGCCGGTTCGATTCGCCAGCACGTCGAGCTCGGCTGTTTGGGACCCAATCAAACCAAGGCTTTCGGTCGTTGCGGCATGGGCCCGTGTCAAGGCCGTCTGTGCGGCTTGAGCGTCACCGAAATCATTGCCGAGCAGCGCAAGGTCCCCGCCGCAGAGGTCGGGTATTACCGGATTCGCTCGCCACTCAAACCGATCACGCTTGCCCAATTGTCCACCGAAACACCCCTTGCCCAGGAGCATCCATGAGCCAAATCCAACGCATCGAAAGCAATCCACGTCTGAGCCGCAGCGTCGTACATAACGGCGTGGCCTGGCTCAGCGGCATCGTCGCCGCCGATTGCAGCCAGGACATCCGTAGTCAGACGCGCCAGGTGCTGCAACGGGTCGACGAACTGTTGGAGGCCTCCGGCAGTGACAAGAGCCGCCTGCTCAGCGTGCAGATCTGGATGAAAGACATGGGCGCCGATTTCGCCGGCATGAATGAAACCTGGAGCGCCTGGGTCGACGCCGGGCAAACGCCGGCGCGGGCTACCGCTCAAGTGATGTTTGACGATCCGCAGATCCTGCTGGAGTTGATCGTCACTGCCGCCGTCTGACCGATCCTGTTGTAACCGCTGCGCTCGCTTGAGTTGCGCAGCGAGGAGCAGACGGCCGACAGAGCCGCCACTCCCGTGAGTTCACATTGCTGCTGCCATAACGGATGACTTCGATTGCGGAGCGCCCGACATAAACAACATCGCATCTGGAGCTATGAATGAACGTAAAAAGCATGGTCTTGAAAGTAGGGCTCGTCTCACTGTTGGCCTTGGGTGTCGGCGTGCAGGCGGCGGAGCAACCTCTGCGCCTGGGCATCGAAGCGGCCTACCCGCCGTTCGCGTCGAAAACCCCGGACAACCAGATTGTGGGTTTCGATTACGACATTGGTCAGGCCCTGTGCGCCGAGATGAAAGTCCAGTGCGTGTGGCAGGAACAGGAGTTCGATGGGTTGATACCTGCACTCAAGGTGAAGAAAGTCGATGCGGTGATTTCATCGATGTCCATGACCCCGGAGCGGATGAAATCGGTCGATTTCAGCAATCGCTATTACCGTATTCCGGCGCGTCTGGTGTTCAAGAAGGGCAGTGGCATCAGCGACATTCCGGCACAGCTCAAGGGCAAGCGGATCGGCGTGCAGCGCGCGACCAATTTCGATCGCTACGTCACCGAGAAATTCGCTCCGGCCGGTGCCGAAGTGGTGCGCTACGGCTCGCAGAATGAAATTTTCCTCGACCTGCTGGGTGGGCGCCTGGATGCCACCATGGCCAGTTCGGTGGTGATCGATGAGAGCCTGTTGAAACGGCCGGAAGGGCAGGACTACGAGTTCGTCGGCCCGAATTTTACCGACGAGCAATTCTTCGGCACTGGCATCGGTATCGCGGTGCGCAAGAGCGATCCCCTGGCCGGTCGTTTCAATCAGGCCCTGGCGACGATTCGTGCCAACGGCACCTACGACAAGATCCGCCAGAAGTATTTCGACTTCGATATCTACGGCGAGTAACGACCAGGCGTTTTTTCGGCACGCATGCTTGAGCATGCGGCCGTTTTTTCATTGATTGGAGTCCAGATGCAAACCAAGGCGTTACTCAGCGAGCAACACGTTTCGCAAATGCTGTCGACGGCAAAAGACCTGGCCCATCGACGCAACTGGCCCGTGGCGATTTGCGTCGTCGATGACGGCGGTCATCCGCTGGGTCTGCTGCGTCTGGATAATACGGCGCCGATTGCGGGTTACATCGCCACGGAAAAAGCGCGTACCGCGGCGCTCGGTCGTCGCGACAGCAAGGTCTACGAAGACATGATCAATGGCGGACGCCAGGCCTTTGTCAGTGCGCCGAACCTCAAAGGCATGCTCGAAGGAGGCGTCGCCATCTGGTACGAAGAGCACTGTATAGGTGCAATTGGTGTGTCCGGCGTCAAGGCTGAAGAGGATGCCGAACTGGCCCGTTCAGTGGTTGATGCACTGTTTTCAGCGAGACGGGGGAGTTAGTCAGGCGGCTCGCGGGGCGTAAACATGGATGGCCGCCAAGTCATGGAGGTCGGAATGAGCCAACTTCCGGCCTCCATGCGTCGCGTCTTTTATCTGCCCGAAGACTACTTCACCGACGTTTGCAGCACCTCAATCCATAACGCACCTTTGCCCGACGCCGCTTCACCGACACGTTTCAAGGCGCCGTTACTGCTGACCGCGTAAGTGCCGACTTTTTCGCTTTTCTCGCCCGTCACCATGCTTTCCGCCAGTGGCGCTTTGGACAGCAGTAATCCTATGACTCAAGTTGGGTGGCGTCGAACTGTTTTTCTGATGCCGAGGCACGGAGGGAACGTGAGGTCCGCTCGGTGGGCTAATGGTGTTCACTTAAGACCGTTTCTGGGTTGGGTTGGGTGGGGCACATATCCGTTTCTGCGGTAACGGCCGCTATTGGTTCCGCCCTGACGGCGGGTCACTTGGAAAAGCCTGCGCGGCCCGACGCCAAGTAACCAAGCGCCTGCGCCCCTGACGTACGGTGCCTCGCCTAGGCTCGGCATGCCCTCACTCCGGTCCTGCTCCGTGGGCCCGCCGCCATCGGCCATCCATGGCCGGGGGCGGCTAACCCGGCATCCATGCCGGGTTGCCCACTGCGCAGAACCTGCGTTCGGC
>Ga0157371_10003633_pt1 | contig 13885 bp, 7 predicted proteins | sample C45metaG_FD_113462 | JGI IMG/M metagenome (GOLD analysis project Ga0157371, IMG submission 113462) | Corn rhizosphere microbial communities from Kellogg Biological Station, Michigan, USA - C4-5 metaG | ecosystem: Host-associated > Plants > Roots > Rhizosphere > Soil | place: USA: Michigan...
AAAGGCGCTTCTGATCCACAACTACCTGTATTATACTATAATTTTAGTAAATATCTATTAATCTCTTCCGCTCAGAAAGGAACTTTGGCATCGAACCTGCAGGGGATCTGGGCGGCTGAATACCAAACACCCTGGAATGGCGATTACCATCTGAACATCAACCTGCAGATGAACTATTGGCTTGCAGAGCCCATGGGCCTGTCTGATCTGGCCGAACCGCTGTTCGAATATACGGCACGTCTCGCCGGGCCGGGTAAGAAGACTGCAATGGCCTATTATCATGCACCAGGCTGGGTAGCGCATGTTGTTGCAAATCCCTGGCTGTTCACCTCACCAGGGGAGAGTGCCGTTTGGGGTTCTACCCTCACGGGAGGGGCCTGGTTATCCGAACACATCTGGGAACATTACCGGTTTACAAATGACAAAGGTTTTCTGGCTAAATATTATCCAATCCTGAAAGGCTCGGCCCAGTTTCTAAGTTCCATCTTAGTGCGCGAGCCCGGACATGGCTGGCTGGTTACAGCACCCTCCAATTCACCCGAAAATGCCTATGTAAAACCGGACGGCTTTGTTGGCAATACCGCCATGGGGCCGACTATGGACATGCAAATATGCCGGGAAAGTTTTGGGTACGTTGTGGCGGCTGCCCGGATCTTAGGTGTGGATGCCGCTTTTGCCGATTCTTTATTGACCCTGCGTAAGCAACTTGCACCCTTACAAATTGGTGCAGCAGGAGATCTGAACGAGTGGTTGGACGATTGGAAAGATGCCGAACCCAAGCACCGCCATGTTTCCCATTTATATGGCCTGCATCCATACGATGAGATTACCCCCTGGAGCAGTCCGGATCTGGCCGCTGCAGCCAGGAAGACACTCGAGCAAAGGGGTGATGGCGGAACGGGCTGGTCAAAGGCCTGGAAGATCAATTTTTGGGCAAGGCTCGGTGACGGAGATCACGCCCTATTATTACTGAAGCAGCTGCTAAAGCCGGTAGGAAGTTTCGCGGGTACAGATTATGCGGATGGAGGTGGAACCTATCCTAATCTATTTTGCGAACATCCGCCCTTCCAGATAGACGGGAATTTCGGTGGAGCTGCTGGCATTTCAGAGATGCTAGTACAGAGTCAGGGCGAAGATCAGGTGATCAGGCTGTTGCCAGCATTACCCTCGGCTCCGGAGTGGAGGAACGGATCCGTTCAAGGGTTTAAGACCCGTGGCGCCTTTACGATCGACATGAATTGGGCAGACGGGCGCCTGCTGACGGCCAGGATCATGTCCCCTAAAGCCGGCACCTGCAAGTTGCTATTGCCTGCTGGAAGATCGGTCCTCGATTCCATTGGGCGGACCCTTGTCGCAAAAAAAGGATCGGGAGCAGTGGTTGAGTTTAAAGTAACGAAGGGCGACTATTATGTCAAGTAGACCCCCCATAGAAGTCCATTTGACGATTGGCTATTCTACAAGTAATATCCAGTTCAAGGTTTTTTACTCTAATTTTGCTGCCCATTGTACCTGCTAAGTCGAAGCTGCAGAATTCACACAAACGTTTGCGTGCAGGCATTCCCCAATTAGATTCGTATGTTGGTGGTTCTTTGAGGTAATCAACCAAATACGCTAAGGCATTGTATGCCCAATTTAAAACCACATCAATGAAAAGAATTATTTTAGGATTATTTATCGCCGGCCTCGCGCTGAAGGCAGGCGCGCAGACCGATGAAAACCTGGGTATCATTCCAGCTCCAGTCTCTGTAGAAAAAAGGGCAGGTGCATTTCAATTGAACAAGACAGTTGTGTTGGTTTCCAGTGAAGCTGGAAATGCAACCACTGCAGATCTTTTAAACGCATTTATCGTGACAAAGGGCCAATTTGCCCTTCGCACGGCCAAGACGGTTCCAAATGGTCAGCCTTCCATTTTGTTGACATCGAAGGGTGCAGAGCAGTTGCCTGCAGAAGGCTATGAGATAGAGGTAACATCGAAGAATGTTACCGTTAAAGGGAAAGGTGCCGGCTTATTTTACGGGGTACAATCGCTCATGCAAATGATGCAGAAAAAACAAGGCGAAAGCATCGCCATTTCGGCGGCATTGATCCGGGATTATCCAAGATTCAAATATAGAGGGATGCACCTGGATGTAGGTCGTCATATGTTTCCGGTATCCTTTATAAAGAAATATATTGATCTGATGGCCCAGTACAAGTTGAACAACTTTCACTGGCACCTCACTGAAGATCAGGGTTGGAGGATTGAAATCAAGAAATATCCGAAATTAACCGCTGAAGGATCCGTACGGAACGGCACAATCGTTGGTCATCATCCAGGTGTGATCAATGACAATACGGTTTATCGGGGTTTCTATACGCAGGCTGAAGCAAAAGAAGTTGTAGCCTATGCAGCCAGGAAGTTTATCAACGTCATACCTGAAATTGAGCTTCCAGGCCATGCGTCTGCAGCCATCGCGGCGTACCCGGAGTTAAGCAGTTTCCCGGATCGGGATACTTTTGTTGATCCAAAAACGCCTTGGGCAGGATCAAGAAAAGGAAAGCAGGTACAGCAAACCTGGGGCGTTTTTGATGATGTGTTTGTACCGTCTGAAAATACCTTTACCTTTTTGCAGAATGATCTGGATGAAGTGATCGCGATCTTTCCTTCCAAATACATCCATATCGGAGGTGATGAAAGTCCAAAGAAGTACTGGAAAGAATCTGCTTTTTGCCAGCAGCTCATCAAGGAGAAAGGCCTGAAGGACGAGCATGGCCTACAGAGCTACTTTATCCAGCGCATTGAGAAATATGTTAATACCAAGGGAAGATCAATCATAGGTTGGGATGAAATCCTTGAAGGTGGACTTGCGCCAAATGCAACGGTGATGTCCTGGAGAGGAGTTGAAGGTGGCATTGCTGCGGCGCAGCAAAAGCACGATGTGATCATGACGCCGGGGACCAATGGATTGTATGTTGATCATGCGCAGTCAGCTTCTCCAGACGAACCCACAGCAATTGGCGGAATGGCACCATATACCGTTGCCTACGGATATGATCCTGTTCCGGAGGTTTTGACGCAGGATGAAAGGAAATACATCATGGGTGTGCAGGCAAATTTGTGGACAGAATATGTGGAAACACCGAAAAAAGCAGAATATATGATTTTGCCAAGGATGCTCGCTTTATCTGAGATAGCCTGGACTCCATTAGCGAGGAAGGATTTAAAAAACTTCTCTGAGCAGCGGTTGCCTTTGCATTTGAGACATTTGGACCAGACGAATACAAATTTCTGGGTGCCTGGTCCGATCGGTCAGCCCGCTAAAATGGTTGGAGGTGAAACGGCTGTCATTGATCTAAAGGTGCCTGTTACCGGCGCAAAAATCTATTATACTTTAGATGGTACCCGCCCTTCTGATGTATCCTCCCCTTATACAGCTCCTTTGCAGATTGCTGTTCCCAAAGGTGGAAAAATCAGTTTGAAAACCGTCGTGATAACCGAGTCTGGAAAGCGGAGCGTGGTTATGGAGACGGTGTTTAGTAATGGCGTAAACTAAATTAAAATCCCTTGTTGTTCAGCCCTGATACAATTATGATTGTATCAGGGCTTTTTTCTGTTCTCAGCCGAGTTTTGTCGGCCCCTTGTTCTAGTTGTTTTTTTAAGCTGGTTAACTAAAATTAGCTTGACTTAAAGGATTTTACCATAAATTAGAGGAGGGGACAATAAAGATGATTATGTCATGGATTTAAAAGGTTCTTTAACTAGCTTGCTTTTCGGGTATGTCACTCCAAGAAACAAAATGTCCTGGTATTTAATTCGATTTGCAATTTAATTGTGATGTATGTAAGTAGTTCAAAAACTGACTCAGAGCTGTTGACGCTAACTAAATCTGGGGATCATGCTGCATTTACTGAACTTTTTAACCGCCACTGGAAAGTACTCCTGGCACTTGCCTATAGCCATACAAAAGATAAATCCGTTGCTGAAGAGATCGTTCAGGAACTATTTGTTAGTTTATGGAATCGAAAAGATAGCATTGAAATACAATCATTCGGAGCCTATATGGCAACCGCCATAAAGTTTTCCATTTTTAAACATTTCACCCGCGAGTTTCGGAAAAAGCAGATTGCGGAAAGCAGCCAGATCCCAGCAGTTGAATCTCTCGACGAGAAACAGATAGACGCTAAGTTCTTACAAGATTATATCGACAACATTGTTGAACAACTACCCGAGCGCTGTAAACTTGTTTTTAAATACAGCCGGCAGGAAGGGAAAAATAATGCTGAAATAGCCGCACTCATGGATATCTCCGAAAAAACCGTTGAGGCCCACCTGACGAAAGGACTGAAAACATTAAAAACAAATTTAAAGAACTCTGGAATTCTATCCATAGGTGCCCTTGCGCATCTTTTTTTACACCTTTAAGTTTTTTCTGATCTGGACTAAGGGTAAAGGACGCCTTCATGATACATCCTGTATATATCAACAGACGAAGTCTTGTTTTTTACGCAGAATTCCAAGAACATGAAAAGAATTGAACTATTTATTTGCAGGCACCTCATGCTGTACGTTATCGGTATGAGCCTATTTGCAGACTTTAACCGGGCGCAAGCGCAGCAAGCTCAAAAGAAGCCGAACATCGTCATCATTATTTCTGATGATCATGCTTATCAGGCTATTGGAGCTTATGGCAACAAATTGATGCAAACGCCAAATATTGACCGCATTGCAAAGGAAGGAACTATTTTCAATAAAGCTTATGTTACAAATTCAATTTGTGGTCCGAGCCGGGCGGTTATATTAACGGGGAAATACAGCCATAAAAATGGTTTTAAGGATAATGAAAATTCAAGATTCGACGGAAGTCAGGATTCTTTCATCAAGCAACTGGCTGCTGCGGGTTACCTCACGGCTTGGATTGGCAAATGGCACTTGGAAAGCCAGCCACAAGGGTTCAACTATTGGCAGGTTCTGCCGGCCCAGGGACAATATTACAATCCGGAATTTCTGATGATGGATGGTCGAAAGAAAACATTCGATGGGTATGTATCCAATATTATAGAGGATGAAAGCGAAAAATGGCTAGATCAGCGTGACAAAAACAAACCTTTTTGCCTGGTCATCGGTCATAAGGCAACTCACCGGACATGGATACCAGATACTTGTGATATGGGTCGCTTCGATCAGGTAACCTTCCCGCTGCCTCACAACTTTTACGATGATTATGCGAATCGCCTAGCAGCCCAGAAGCAAGATATGAGCATATCAAAGACCATGATTATGGGATATGATCTTAAAATGTTGTCTGATGGTGAAAAGGAAGGAAGTGTTGAACGCATGAATGCAGCCCAGAGAAAGAAATTCGATGCCTATTATAAACCAATACAGGCAGACCTTAAAGCACGTAATCTGACCGGGAATGCTCTAACGGAGTGGAAGTTTCAGCGGTATATGCGCGATTACTTAAGCACCGCAACCTCATTGGACAGGAATATAGGCAGAACACTGGATTATTTGGATAAGAATGGGTTGACAGAGAATACCATTGTGATATATATGTCTGACCAGGGCTTTTACCTTGGGGAGCATGGCTGGTTTGATAAGCGTTGGATGTATGAGGAATCATTCAGAACGCCTATGGTGATGCGTTATCCAGGAGTAATTAAGCCAGGTTCTCGTTCAGAACAGTTTGTGCTGAATGCGGACATCGGGCCGACGATGCTTGATGCGGCAGAAGTAAGCATACCAAAGGAGATGCAAGGTGAGTCTTTTCTGCCGCTTGTTCGTGATGCAAAAGCAAAAGGACGTGACGAGATCTATTATCATTATTATGAAAATGGTGAACACGCCGTTTCACCTCAGTTCGGTGTCCGGACCAGGCGGTACAAATTGATTAAGTTCTACAAAAGGGTTAATAGCTGGGAGTTGTACGACCTTCAGAATGACAGCGTGGAGATGAAAAATTTATATGGCCAGAAGGGCTATGAAAAGATCACTCATGCCCTGAAAAAAGAGCTGAGGCAGCAGATTGAGAAATATCAGGATCTGGATGCAAAGGCTATCCTCGAGCAAGAACAATAGAGACCTACTTTCAGGATTTAAAATTATGGAACCCCAGGAACTGAATGCTTTAATTGAGAAATATTTGCTTGGTCAGGCGACTGAAACAGAGCGACAGTCCTTGTTGGAGTGGTACCGTTCAGGAGGCAATCAGGACGTTGAGTGGTTTATGGATGAACCCAACGAAGAAGAGCTGGTGAAGGAACGGATGTACAGTTATATCCATGAACATACTTCGACCCTGCCAGCCAGAAAGTCTGTTGCAGTTGGCAAGCTGCGTCTTTATTACAAGTGGATTGCGGCTGCTGCCATCTTCGTGCTTGTGCCCTTAGCTTTTTTAAACCACTACAGCAAAGCGCCGGTCGAACCGGGGAAAGTAGCGGGATTGAAGAAGCCAATCGATCACTTGGAAGGTGGCCGGGGTGACAAACGTGTTGTGCTTACGCTTGCAGATGGATCGACAGTTTACCTGGATAATGGCCCAGCCCGGGAGATTGCAAAAGAGTCTGGTACCTCTATTAGCAAAACTGCAAAAGGCGAGCTTGTGTATTCGGCGCCAGAAGAGATTGCAACTTCAAATCGAGTTGTGAAGTATAACATGATTGTAACGCCGCGAGGAGGGCACTATAAGATTGTCTTGCCTGATGGCACCCATGTTTGGTTGAATGCCGCGTCTTCCCTAAAATTTCCTACAGCCTTTGGAGGAAAGGAAAGAAGCGTACAACTTACCGGGGAAGGCTACTTTGAGGTTGCCAAGGATAAATCCAGGCCTTTTAAAGTAATTACGCCCTCTCCAGACGGGAAAGGACCGGGACAAGAGGTTGAGGTATTGGGAACCCATTTCAATATCAATGCTTATGGCGATGAGGGTGGTACACGTACAACGCTGCTGGAAGGACGTGTGAAGGTAAGCCCCGCTCTCCCCCGGGAAGCGTCTAGAGTGCTTGTGCCTGGTCAACAGTCTAATCTGAATAACCAGGACTTGCATGTTGATTTCGTCGACATAGAATCTGTAATGGCCTGGAAATCGGGCTATTTTGTGTTCGATAATAAGACCTTGTCTACCGTTATGGCAGAGCTTGCCAGGTGGTACGATGTGGACGTTTACTGTGATTCAAAATTAAATGATATTCGGCTGGGGGGCTATATATCCCAAGGTAAAAAGCTCGAAGAAGTCTTGGACCTCCTGACATTAACAAGAAGAATTCACTTTAAAATTGAAGGAAGGAGGGTCATCGTTATGCAATAGCCTTACTTTCTGATCCGTGGAAACCAGAAGCGTTGCAGCGCTCCTGGTTAACGTAAGGATTTCTCGTTTACACCTAATTTGAACAAAGTTATAAACAAACCAATCACACGCCTGGCGGGGGTTGGTTAAACCAAACAAACCAAATGTATGAAAATTTACGATTTTAAATCGTACGGGGATTCCTGTGCGATTGGTCAAATCCTTCTTAAAATGAACCTTACTGTTTTATTACTATTTTCAATGCTTTTCCAGGTTAGTGCCGCCGGATTTGCACAGCGGACAGTTACCTTATCTTTAAAGAACGAACCGCTTGAAAATGTTTTAAAAAAAATCGGAAAGCAAAGCGGCTATGATCTGGTTTTTATTTCAAGCGATATCAAGAAAGCCAGTCCAGTCAGCATCAATGTTAAGGATGCGTCACTACAAACGGCCTTAGAACGGTGCTTTATCAACCAACCCTTCGAATTTGCCATTAAGATGAATTCCATTGTCGTGCAGAAAAGGTTCCAGCCGTTGGCCGCCGGGGCAAAAGTCATAGCGGGTATGGACGTTCGCGGTAAAGTAATTGATGAGACCGGGCAAGGGTTGCCGGGTGCATCCGTAAAGGTGAAAAACACCACAATCGGAACCGTGACAGACTCAAAGGGTAATTTCCTGTTAAGAGGCGTTGAAACTGATGCCATCTTAGTTGTTTCCTTCCTGGCTTACAACAGCCAGGAGGTTAAGGTGACTTCCGGATCGGAGATGGTCATCAAACTTGCTCCGCAATCCGGAAATTTAAATGAGATCGTTGTTGTTGGATACGGAACCCAAAAAAAGGAGAATTTGACGGGAGCAGTGTCCGTCGTAAAAGGAAGCGATCTGGAAAATCGGCCCGTAGTTAATGCAACACAAAGTTTACAGGGATTGGTCCCGGGCTTAAATGTAAATGTTGGGGGGCATACCAAACCGGGGCAGAGTTTTAATTTAAATGTCCGCGGAACGGCGAATCTAAGTGGCAGTGATAACCCTTACGTGCTTGTAGATGGGTTGGAAATGTCACTTGCCGATGTAAATCCAAACGACATTGAATCGATCTCTGTTCTTAAAGACGCCTCTGCTGCCGCCATCTATGGGGCCAGAGCTGCCTACGGCGTCATCCTGGTTACAACCAAGAAAGGCGCGAGCGGTAAAATGACGCTGACTTATTCAGGGAACAGTGGTTTAACATCCCCGGTAAACCTTCCGGACATGGCGAATTCACTCGAATTTGCCAACTACTTTAATGCGGCAACATTTAACGCTTTGGGCACTAAGCAGTACTCCGACGATAAGTTGGCCTTATTGGCTCAGTACATCAAAGACCCAAGCAACATGTCGGTCTTTCCTGAAGTGAACAGCAATAACTATGCGAATTGGGAAAACAGTTCAAATGGTGTAGCCAATACAAACTGGTTCAATTTACACTATAAGCCTTATGCGGTAAGACAGAGCCACAACTTAAGCATGAGTGGGGGAACCGACGTGGTTCAGTATTACATATCGGGTGGCTATTATGACGAGGGTGGAAGCCTCCGGTATGCTGATATAAACTATAAGAGGTATAATCTAAATGCTAAAGTAAGTTCTCAAATTGCCAGTTGGATTAAAGTAAAGGCGAATACAAAATATACCAGGTCGTCCAATGTGAGTCCGTTTGCCGGTTATGAAAACTTGTTTTTTCATAACCTGGCCCGCATGCGCCCGAATGTTTCCCCTTATGATCTGAATGGAAACTGGACAGAGCAATCTATGATCCCTTATTTACAATCTGGTTCTGAAGCACGGGACAATACAAGCAATCTTGCTTTGTTAACGGGCGTAGAGCTTGAGCCTTTGAAAAAATGGAAAATTTTTGTCGACCTGAATCTTAGGGAATTAAGCTTGGAATCTTCATCGCTGAAATTGCCGGGGACAATCTATGGAATCGACGGGACACCGATTCTGGTAAACCGGTCTGAATATAACATTCCGCTAAAAGGCAGCTATGGCAGAACGATGGAGAGGGTCAGGTATATTTCGCCTAACATCTATACCAATTATGCATACTCAATTGCCGACAAGCACAACTTCGAACTGACTGCAGGTTATCAGCAGGAATTAAATGAATACAGCAATCTTTCTGCAAATGCACAGGATCTGATCAGCGGTAAACGGCCAGGTATTTCCTTATCCACCGGGGATAAGACAGTTGCCGAATCCCGCACGCATTGGGCTACGCGCGGCGCTTTTGGAAGGCTTACTTACAACTACATGGGAAAGTATCTATTTGAGGCAAACGGGCGTTATGATGGGTCTTCGAGGTTTGCAGCGGGTTCCAGATGGGGCTTTTTCCCATCCTTCTCTGCAGGGTATAATCTGGCCCATGAGCGGTTTATTAAAAATTCAGTTCCCTGGATGAACCAGTTCAAAGTTAGAGGTTCTTACGGTTTTCTGGGGAATCAATCCGGAGCCGGACTGTACTCTTATTCCGAAAACATGAATGTTCTGACACCTGGAATCGGTACCGGTCCAAGGTATTATTTCGCGAATGGAAGAGAAGCCAACATCCTTGCCCCAGGCGCATTCAATCCTTTCGTTACCTGGGAGAAGGTGGAGAACATCGACGTCGGAATTGATTTCGCACTATTTGGAAGCCGTCTGAACGGAAGTTTTGATGTGTATCAACGGAATACACGAGATATGCTTGGTCCGACGCTTGATGTGGCAGATATGTATGGAACCACCCCACCCCTAAGTAACAACGCCGATTTGCGTAACCGTGGCTGGGAACTTTCATTGAACTGGAAGGGCAGTTTCAGCGATCAGCTTAGCTACTCTATTGGGGGCTTGATCTCTGATTCCAAGTCAATTGTCACTAGGTATCAAAATCCAACAGGGTCTAATCCGTCAGCAACGTGGTATGAAGGCAAGACTGTTGGTGAGATCTGGGGTTATCGGACTTCAGGAATCATTCAGGATGCAGCACAGGCTGACAATTACAATAAGCTGGACCGATCCTTCTTGTCCTCCATACCCTGGAAGCCGGGAGATCTGGCATATTCCGACTTAAACGGCGACGGTAAGATCAACCGCGGCGCGAACACGATCGGAAACATGGGTGACTTGACTATAATCGGAAATGCTACACCGAGGTATTTATATTCCCTGAACGGTTCGATAAGCTGGAAAGGTTTGTCTTTGTACATGCTGTGGCAAGGTGTTGGCAAGCGGGATTTTGCACCTCAAGTTGCCGATGCTTATTTCTGGGGTTCTGGTTCCTTAGCCCAAGTGACCGTGTTTAAGCAGCACTTAGACTATTGGACGCCTGATAACCCCAATGCCTACTATCCAAATCCTTATGCCTCGCCGGTTGGTGCCATTAACAGTTATATCAACAAGACACAACAGGTGTCGGATAGGTATATGCAAGATGCTGCCTATATCAGGTTGAAGAACTTGACATTAAACTATAATCTTCCGACGGCATTGATCAACAGGCTGAGTCTTAAAAAGGTTAACGTTTTTCTAACAGGAGAAAATCTGCTCACTTTTACCAAGCTTGCCAAGATGTTTGATCCCGAAACACTCTCGGCTGTGTCCGATCAAAACAACAACTTGCTGACGCCAAGTGCCGATGCTGGTAAAATCTATCCATTAAGCAAAGTTTATTCCATCGGACTTCAGGTAAGTCTATAAAAAGTTTAACATGAAACATATAGTTAAATCCATAATGCTATTTGCATTTATACTCGCGCTGGGATCCTGCAAAAAGGATTTCTTAGATCAGCCACCGCTTGATGTTTTATCCACAACCAACAATTTGTCGTCTACAAACGAGCTCCGGCTATATTTAAATCAGTTTTACGAAAAGCTACCAGGGCATCCGACAATTACCGGTGGCGCAGGGATGGCGTTTGATGATGCCAACAGCGATAATATGATCTTCACCAGCATCAATCCACGGCTGAATGGGGGCCTCGCAATTAGTAATGCTGGCGCTATCGAGGAGTATACCACCATTCGGGGTCTAAACTACTTCATGGAGAATTATAAACATTCAGATGGTAGCCAGGCACTTATCAATCAATATCTGGGTGAGGCCAAGTTTTTCCGCGCATACTTCTATTTCAACCTTGTGAAGAAGTATGGTCCTGTAACATGGGTCAATCATGTACTGTCGTCTACGCAGATGGAAACACAGGCCGCAAGAGACTCGCGTTTGCTTGTTGTAGATTCCATTCTGGCCGACTTGGATCAGGCCGCCGCGCTGCTTCCTCCAGTGAATAGTAGTGCAACAATGCGGGTTCATAAAGATGTTGCGTTGACTTTGAAGTCCAGGGTTGCGCTTTATGAAGGCACCTGGGAGAAATATCATAAGCTAAAAAATGATCCCTTTTTTGCGAAAGAAGTTACTGATGCGAAAATCCGGGATTATTTCAGTCAAGCCAAAGCGGCAGCCAGCGCCGTTATGGGCAGTGGGCGATGGGCAATTTCAAGTACCGGAAAGCCGTTGAGTGACTACGGAAACCTATTCACGAACAAGAACCTTTCTGCTGATCGTGAGGTCCTGCTTTGGCGGAAATACGATGCGAACGATAATATAGGACATAGTATCAGTAAATATCTCTCCACAGACGGGGGTGATATTGGATTAACACTCTCCTTGGTTGATGACTATCTAACCCGGACGGGGGAGCCGTTTACGGGAGCAGTGCGGACACAAGTTCAAAGTCGTTATGGGGCTGAACTTATGCCAGAAGTACGGGATCCAAGATTATCTCAAACCGTGGCTGTTCCAGGCAAGCCACTTAGGCCGAACGCAACTGTTCCAGCATTTCCACCCATCAATCAGAGTGGTTTCAACCGGAGTACAACCGGCTTTCCTTTGTATAAGTATATTGAGTATGGAGATCTGTCTGCAACCTCAGACGACTTTAAGAGCTCTGTTCCGGCCATTCAGTTCCGTTATGCAGAGGTATTGTTAAATTATGCGGAGGCAGTCGCTGAACTTGGAGAAGACCAAAATCAAATTAGAACTGCCTTACAGCCGTTGCGTGATCGCGCAGGTATGCCAAGTGTAGATTTTGACCGGGAGTACAACACAGACCCTAACTATCCATTTAGAAGTCTAGATAAAGTACTCCAGTCCGTCCGACGTGAACGAAGAGTTGAATTGGCTGCAGAGGGGAGCCGTTTAGATGACATTTTGCGCTGGGCAGCTGCGGATCTTTTAATTGTAGGGAAACGACCTTTGGGGACCCTGTTTGTGGGAAGTAATATTGCTACTGAGAACAGTTCTACCGGATTTTACAAGGATGCTTTGCTATACTTTGACTCTGCACCGGCCGGAAAGCCATTAAATTTCTACCTGACCGGGGGAGCCGGTGATTCGCAGCGATATATGGATCCCTACCAAAAGACACTTACGTCAGGCTACGGGTTTAATTCGCAGAGAGACTATCTACTGCCTATTCAGGACAGGATGATTCAACTAACAAATGGCAATTGGAAACAAAATCCAGGCTGGTAAGTGTCAAATTTTTGCTCAATAGATAAATTATGAAATTAAGATATTGTATAACGTTTTTCTGTTTAACCCTTTTAATGGGGTCTATTCTTGCAGGTTGCAAAAAATCTGAGCTTCCTGCCAAACCAACTCCATCACCTTTTAGCGCGGTTGTAAAAGGCAATGCGGCCATACCAGCTGCGGGTGGAGTAGCAAGCATTCTGATCACCGCCGGAGCTGACGGCTGGTGGATTGTTGTGCCTGACTCAGGAAAAGATTGGTGCACGATCACAAAGATCTATGGGTCGGGCGATCTGGAGGTTCCGGTAACGTTCAAGGCAAATAGCACTGGAAAGGAAAGAACGGTGGATGTTGCCGTAAACCCAACCTTTAACTTACCGCCTGTACATCTGGTGTTTACACAAGCTGCTAATTAGCGGCTTAATACATTCGAATTTCAGGATTTTTTTATCGGGCAAGTTATCTACTTGCCTGATAAAAAATTTTGATGGTGCCTGTAGTCATCTTTCCTATAGTAGGCGTTTTGCTTGCCGCCTAATTGTTATTTGTTGCTTGATTAAAGTTTATTTGTGGTTGAATTTGTTGTTATTTAGTTCGATGATGCGTTTAAAAATCCAGAATTACTGGTTCCTTATACTTGCTGCCTGTCTTTTTTCGTGTAAGCAAAGCCAGAAAGCACCCGGCACAACCCCGGGGCGAGAGAAGCAGGTTAAAAAAGACAAAACATTGTGTTGCGAGTCGAACATTCCGTCCAGATACCCTGCATTGTATAAGCCTGCGGATCTGAAAAAAACAGTTCAGGATACAGCACATCCCGGCATGGTCTATATTAATGGGGGAACATATTTGATGGGGGCTGACAATCAGCAGGCGGAGCCTGATGAATACCCGAAACACAAGGTTGCTGTGGACGGATTTTGGATGGATGCAACAGAAGTGACAAATGCACAGTTCAGCCGCTTTGTTAAGGCGACAGGCTATGTTACTACGGCGGAGCAAAAACCAGATTGGGAGTTGTTAAAAAAGCAATTGCCTCCAGGAACACCCAAGCCCGACGAGGAGCTTCTTGTGG
>Ga0157371_10003634_pt1 | contig 13884 bp, 15 predicted proteins | sample C45metaG_FD_113462 | JGI IMG/M metagenome (GOLD analysis project Ga0157371, IMG submission 113462) | Corn rhizosphere microbial communities from Kellogg Biological Station, Michigan, USA - C4-5 metaG | ecosystem: Host-associated > Plants > Roots > Rhizosphere > Soil | place: USA: Michigan...
CGCTGTTGGGGATCTTGTTGGTCTGCATCGCCTTTTCGATTCGCGGCGGCAGGTAGGAGGTATCGGCACTGACGGGCAGGGAAAAGCCCAGGGCGCAGCAGCTCAGCAGCAGGCCCAGAGATCTGAAGGGTTTTCGCATCGGAACACACACCTTGGCAGGGTACCGGCCTAGTTGAAGAGAAAAGGGGCCGATAGACGTCGGAGTGTGGGCATTATGCAGTAAGGAGGGCGGGGCGAGCCAACCCCGAGGTGCAGGACACCGATAAAGAAACGACCGCCGTGGCGGTCGTTTTCGAAACGTGCGGGATCAGTTGTAGCCCGTGGCGTCCTTGGTGCGGTCAGGACTGTTGGGCGAAGGGGGATTGCGTCCGTCGTCGGTCTTGGCGTGCTCGGTACGCAGGGGCTTTTCGTCCTTGGGCAGTTCGCGTTCGTCGGCTTTGCGCTGTTCTTCGGCCATGGGATCCTCGTCTGCTTGATTGCCGGTCAAGGTGTGACCGACGCACGCGTTTCGCCGTTCCCCTGGGGCGAGGAGCGGTCGGCGAACGCGCCAGCGGCCTGCAACTGGCGCAGTGCCTCGTTGACCTGGCGGGTGAAGGTTTCCTCGATGGCGGTCCCGGCCTGATGGCTGGCCGCCAGCGGCAGGAACCAGACCCCCATCCAGGTGCGCACCGAACTGGCGTTGCGGACGCGGATCGGCGAGCTGCCACCCGGCGCCAGCCACTCGGCGGTCAGCACGTAGTCGTCCTTGGCGGTACCCGGGACGAGAAAGAAGGTGGCGCCGGTAATCAGGCCACTGGCGATGGCCGCGGCGTAGGAGGTGCTGTTGTAGAGCTTGAGGCGCAGCAGGGCGTCGTCGGGCCTGCCGGGCTCTGGCACCAGGGTGATGCGTGCGAACAGCTTGGAGCGCTCCAGGGTCTCGCGCAGCCTGGGCTTCAGGCCTTCGCGGGCGACGGCGATGGACGTCGCGTCCTTGGCCTCCTGAACGTCGCCACGATAGAAATTGAATTCCACCAGGACGTTGGGGCGGTGTTGCTGCTCGCGCTCGGGCGCGTGGAAGGGCCGGGAAGAGAGTTCGTCGCCGGGAAAGGCGGCACAACCGGCGAGCAGGAGCAGGCAGAGCAGAGCGGCGCAGATTTTCACGAAACGCACCTCATCCCTAGGTAGCGACAGCTGACGGAGCCGACGTCCGCGCATAAAAAAGCCCAACCGGGGTTGGGCTTTTTCGAGAAGGCGGGTGATTAGATCACCTGCACCTCATCGGCCTGCAGGCCTTTCTGGCCTTGCACGACCAGGAAGGAAACGGCCTGGCCTTCTTGCAGGCTCTTGAAGCCGTTGCCCTGAATGGAACGGTAGTGAACGAACACGTCCGGGCCGCTCTGGGGGGTGATGAAGCCGAAGCCTTTCTCGTCGTTGAACCACTTGACGGTGCCAGTTTGGCGAGTAGACATGGATTTCTCCTTGAATAAGATGACGTTGTTGTCCGCGAAGGACGACAGTTTTGAAACGAGGAGAAACCCATGCCGCGAAAGCTGGCCCTGATGTACTCCAGGTTCTCGACAGGTTAGCAGCTCCGTGGAGACCGCCTCACCTGACAGCGAAGGATGGTCTCAGACTGGCTTGCGCAAAACAAGACCTTTGAGCTGCTCGATGTTGACTTTACCGACTTTGGTCGAAGCGGGGCCTGGAGCGGTCGAATGGCCGGGGAAGCAGAGGAGGCGTATCGCCGCCTTGGGTAGGGGTTTGTCGGCTACGGGAAGCGCTCCATGCTGAATCGTTTCTTGCGCGCGAAGTGTTGCCGATCGAGCCATCGGACGGAGCATCCTGTCCATCTATCGATGCGGCTCGCCCGAGGGTTCTTCAGGTTTTTCAGGAGCCTGGAAGTACCTGCACCCTCGTCCAGGCGTTGTGGTCGGACAGGAGTTCGCCGAGCGGCTGTCATCTGGGGTCGCCGCTTCGCCCGAATGGATACGCCAGGAGAGCGAGAGGCATGCAGGTAGTGACCCAGGTGCCCGGACGCGGGTCGCACGCCTGGCTAGACGAGAGGATCCCTGGCGCCAGGTGCTGCCAGGCAGGCAAGCGGCTTAGCGTGCTGTCTTTGCGAAGAGGCCGCCTGATCGCGGGACGCTGAGCGACTGTTTCAGGCGTGAGGGGTAGCTATCACGCAGTGGCTTTGATGATCGCGGTAACATGCACTGCTTTCTACAGGAGTCTTCGTTCATGGCCTTGTTGGGTCGCTTCAACAGCTTGCAGATTTTGCGTAATACACCCATCGGCCTGTTCCTGGATGCCGGCAACGACGGTGAGGTTTTGCTGCCGCGTCGCTATGCTCCGCGGGACGAACCCTGCGGCGAAGGCGACTGGCTCAACGTCTTCCTCTACCTGGACAGCGAAGATCGCCTGATCGCCACTACCGAGAAGCCGAAGGTGCAGGTCGGCGGCTTCGCCAGTCTGCGTGTGGTGGAGGTGGGGCGGGTAGGGATCTTCCTCGACTGGGGCCTGCCCAAGGATCTCTTGCTGCCGCACTCCGAGGAGAAGCGGCCGCTGCAGGTGGGCGATCACTGCGTGGTGCACGTGCACCTGGACGCCCGCACCCGGCGGATCGTCGCCACCGCGCGGCTGGATCGCTATCTGGATCGCGAGCCGCCCCGGTACAAGGTCGGCCAGCCGGTGCCGCTGCTGGTCGTCGAGCAGACCGAACTCGGCTACAAGGTGATCGTCGACAACAAGCACTGGGGACTGGTGCATCGCAACGAGGCCTTCAAGCCGTTGCGGCTGGGCCAGCGCGAGCGCGGCTTCATCCGCGAGGTGCGGGCGGACGGCAAGATCAGCCTGACCTTGCAGCCCCAGGGAGCTGCCGCCGGCACCGATCTCGCCGAGCAGATCATCGGCCTGGCCAAGGCGCGGGGTGGGGTGCTGGAGCTCAGTGACAGCAGTCCGCCGGCGCTGATCCACCAGTTGTTCGGCGTCAGCAAGGGCAACTTCAAGAAGGCCATCGGCCATCTCTATCGGCAGGGCCGGATCGTTATCGAGGACGACCGGATTTCTGTACGCGAGGACGCCGGGCACTAGCACCGCGGCGGGGCGTCAGATCGCTGTCGTGGCTGGGCTGCACCAGGGATTCGGGGTCGAAGGTGCGCGCCCGTTCGTCCGGTCCGGCTTCGCGCTCCAGGTCGCCGACCAGGCGGGTGATGCGGTCGGCCAGTTTTTCCGAACTCAGACTCTCGCGCAGCCGCTCCACCATGAGCGGCAGGGCGAAGGGCGAGGGATGGTCCAGGGTGACCAGGCGCAGGGGCAGGGCGCCGGTACGGGTCAGGGTCTGCTGCAGGCGGTCGGCATCGAGCTCCTGGCGCAGGACCTCGGTCTGGGCCTGACCGAGCAGCAGGTTATCCGGATCGTATTGGCGAAAGACCTGATAGAAGAGGCTGCTGCTGGCTTGCAGTTGCCGATTGCTCTTGTGCGCTCCCGGGTAGCCGGAAAAGATCAGGCCGGAGATGCGGGCGATCTCGCGAAAGCGGCGCTGGGCGAGTTCGGCGGCGTTGAGGCTGGCCAGGGTGTCGCTGACCAGGTGGTCGGTGGTGAAGAGGCTGGCATCGAGCAGGTCCTGCCAGTCCAGGCCAATCGGCGAAACCAGCTCCAGGCCATAGTCGTTCACGGCGATGGAAAAGGTGCAGGGGCGCCGCTGCGCCAGGCGCCAGGCGAGCAGGCTGGCCAGCCCCAGATGGGCATGGCGACCGGCGAAGGGATAGAGGAACAGGTGCGAGCCCTCGCGGGACTCCAGGGTCTCGGCAAGCAGGTAATGGGCGCTGGGCAGCGCCGACCATTGCCGCTGAATATCCAGCAGGGGTTGCAGCAGGCGCATCTCGGGGCTTTCGTAACGCTGGGCCTCGGCATCCTCGAGCAGGGCCAGGACGTGCTGGGCGAGGGTGTCCGAGAGCGGCATGCGACTGCCGCTCCAGCGCGGGATGGCGGCCTTGCGACCGCTGGCGCGGCGCACGTACACCGTCATGTTCTCCACTCGTACCAGCTCCAGGGTGCGACCGGCGAAGAGAAAGTGATCGCCGGGTCTCAGGCGGGCGATGAAGCCTTCCTCGATGTTGCCCAGGCGATTGCCACCGCCGCCCTTGGACCAGAATTGCACATTGAGGCTGGTCTCGCTGACGATGGTGCCGATGCCCAGGCGATGCCGCTTGGCCAGCTGCTTGTCGGGCACGCGCCAGATGCCCTCGGCATCCGGCTCGGCGCGGCGATAGTCCGGGTAGGCCGAGAGCGAGGCGCCACCGTTGCGAACGAAGGCCAGCGCCCAGAGCCACTCGCCGTCGCTGAGGTCGCGATAGGCCCAGGCGCTGCGGATCTCCGGCAGCAGGTCGTCCGGCTCGAAGCCGCCGCCCAGGGCGACGGTCACCAGATGCTGCACCAGGACATCCAGAGGTTTGGCTGGCGCCTTGCGGGCTTCGATCTCACCCGCCGTGATGGCGCGGCGGGTGGCCGCCGCATCCAGCAGGTCGAGGCTGTAGGTGGGCACCAGGGTCGCCCGCGACGCCCGGCCTGGGGCGTGGCCGCTGCGGCCGGCGCGTTGCAGCAGGCGGGCGATGCTCTTGGGCGAGCCGATCTGCAGCACCCGCTCGACCGGCAGGAAGTCCACGCCGAGGTCGAGGCTTGAGGTACAGATCACAGCCTTGAGCTGGCCATTCTTGAGGCCGGCTTCCACCCACTCGCGGGCCTGTTTCTCGATGGAGCCATGGTGCAGGGCGATCAGGCCGGCCCAGTCCGGACGCGCCTGCAGCAGCGCCTGGTACCAGAGTTCGGTCTGGGCGCGGGTATTGGTGAAGACCAGGGTGGTGGGGCTGTCTTCCAGTTCACGGATCACCTGTTGGAGCAGGCGCATGCCCAGGTGTCCGGCCCAGGCGAATCTTTCGACGCCACCCTCGGGTAGCAGGGTGTCCACCTGCAGGCGTTTGTCCTGGCGACCCTCGACGAGATGCCCCGGAGCGCCGGCCAGCAGCACGTCCAGCGCATGGGCCTGGTTGCCGAGGGTGGCCGACAGGCCCCAGGTCTGCAGCCCGGGATTCCAGCGGCGCAGGCGGGCGAGGGCGAGTTGCGTCTGGGTCCCGCGCTTGTTGCCGAGCAGTTCGTGCCACTCATCGATGACCACTAGGCGAACCTGGCCCAGGGCTTCCGCGGCGTCTTCCCGGGAGAGCAGCAGCGACAGGCTTTCGGGGGTGGTCACCAGGGCCGTCGGCAGCCGCCGATTCTGCCGGGCGCGCTCGCTGCTGCCGGTGTCACCGGTGCGCAGGCCCAGGGTCCACTCCAGCTCCTCATCGAGTACCGGACGCTCCAGGGCGCGCAGGGTGTCCGCGGCCAGGGCGCGCATGGGGGTCAGCCAGAGCACCGTGAGCGGTGGCGGTGCCTGTTTGCGCTTGCTGGGCAGTCCCTTGGCGGTGATCGGCTTGGGCGCCACGAAGGCATCCAGGGCGGCCAGCCAGACCGCGTAGGTCTTGCCCGAGCCCGTGGTGGCGTGCAGCAGGCCGGATTCGCCGGCAGCGATGGCCTTGGCCACCTCGCGCTGGAAGGGAAAGGCCTTCCAGCCCTGGGTTGCCAGCCAGCGACTGCCGGGGCCCTTGCGCGCTCGGGTAGCGGTGGCCATCGCGGCGCTCCTTAGACCGGGTTCGAACGCCCGGTCATTTCGGCCGCCATGGCGGAGGCGTAGCTGTCAGTCATGCCGGCGATGAAGTCGATCACCCGCATGAAGGCCTGGTGCAGCGTCCAGGAGGGATCGGGGGCGCTGTTGCCCAGCAGGTCGAGGATGCGCCGGCTCTTGAACGAAGGCTCACGCCCGCGGTGCTGCTCCAGGGCCGCGCCACAGAAGGCGTTGAGCAGGATCTCCAGGGTGGTGTAGGCACCGATCTCGTGCAGGGTCTTGCGCTTGTCGTGGAAGATCTTTTCCCGGGCCAGGGCCTTGGCGCGCTGCACGCAGAGCTTGGCCGGACCAGCCATGTGCTCGACCAGGTCATCGCCCAGGGTGCCGGCGAGCAGGGCGTCCTGCTGCTCGACGAAGGCGCGGGCGGTGGCGTTGGTCAGGTGCTCGATGGCCTTGCCGCGCAGGATCGCCAGCTTGCGCCGACGCGAGTCCCGCGGCCCCAGCTGGCGATAGGTTTCCGGCAGGTCGTCGCCGACCAGGCCCAGCAACAGGGCTTCGACCTCGGCATAGTCCAGCAGCTCCATCTCCAGGCCGTCTTCCAGGTCGATCAGGCCGTAGCAGATGTCGTCGGCGGCCTCCATCAGGTACACCAGGGGGTGCCGTGCCCAGCGCTCGGGGCCGAGCAGGGGCAGTTCGAGCTTCTCGGCGATCTGTTCCAGCAGCGGCAGCTCGCTCTGGTAACAGCCGAACTTGTGTTTCTTGTAGCCGGGCGCCGCGGCGTAGCGCGAGGTCCAGGGATACTTGAGATAGGTGCCGAGGGTGGCGTAGGTCAGGCGGGTGCCGCCGTCGAACTGGTGGTACTCGAGTTGGGTCAGCACCCGAAAGCCCTGGGCATTGCCTTCGAAGTGCAGGAAATCCTGGCGCTCCGCCTCGCTCATGTCGTCCAGCCAGCCGCGGCCGGCGGCCTGGGTGAACCAGTAGCGGATGGCGTCTTCGCCGGAATGGCCGAAGGGTGGATTGCCGATGTCATGGGCCAGGCAGGCGGACTGCACCACCATGCCGAGGTCGCTCGGATCGCACCAGTCGGGCAGGTCGCCCCTCAGGCTCTCGCCGACGCGCATGCCCAGGGAGCGGCCGACGCAGCTCACCTCCAGGCTATGGGTCAGGCGGGTGTGGATGTGATCGTTGCTGGTAACCGGATGAACCTGGGTCTTGCGACCCAGCCGGCGGAAGGCGCCGGAAAAGATGATGCGATCGTGGTCCTTGTGAAAGGGGCTGCGCCCCAGTTCATCCGGGCTGTGCAGGGGTTTGCCCAGCCGTTCGCGGGTAAGAAGTGTCTGCCAGTCCAAGGCCGTCCTCGAGCTATCACCGATAGGGGGAGCGCCGACGGTTGCGATCCGGCGCCTCTGCGTTCTGACCTCGGCAACATACGATCATCACCGCTTACTTGGCAAAGCCCGGCAATTGACTGGCATCCAAGTCGATCAGCAGTAGCCGCTGGCCGCTCTCCAGGAACTGGCTGGCGGTCAGGCAATACTGGTTGGTGGTGGCATCGCGATACACGGTCGAAAGCGCCAGACGCCGCTCGTTCCAGCCTTCGGCCAGCAGCGCATAGAAATAGGGTCGCCACGACCAGTTGTGGTTGAGGTAGCGGCGATTCTCACGCCAGAACATGCCGTTCCATTCCAGATTGGGGGTGATCTGGGTGCCGGTGCGATCGCACTGGTAGATGCGCAGCAGCCCGGGAAAGGCCTGGGGATCGGGTAGGGCGCTCAAGGGGCCACCGAATTCCGCCCAGGGCTTTAGCTGGGTGACGAATTCGGCCAGTTGCTGACGCAGTTCCAGCAGGCGGGTCTGCTGGGCCAGCTTGCCGTCTACGAACCGGCTGCGTAGGGCGGCGAAGCGTTGCTGATGGCTGTCGCTCGCGCCGAGTTCGGCGGTGGCCTGGGCGAAGAGAAAGCCCTGTACATAGCGGGCGCCGCACTCCAGGGCGAAGTCGAGTTCGGTCTCGGTCTCGACGCCCTCGGCGATCAGCCAGCAACCGGTCTTTTCGGCCATCTGCGCCAGTGCCTTGACCGCATCGCCGCGGGTACCACCCCGGGCCGCGGCCTGGAACAGCCGCATGTCCAGCTTGAGGATATCCGGCTGCAGATCCAGGACCCGATCCAGTTGCGAATAGCCGGAACCGAAGTCATCGATGGCGATGCGGATACCCCGTTCGCGATAGCGAGCGACGGCCTTGGTCAGGCTTGGCAAATCGCCGGCTGCCTCGGTGATCTCGTAGACGATCCGGGTTGGGGCGATGCCGGAGCGCTGGAGTTGCGCCAGGCTGGGCAGTTCGGCGCCGCTGTCCAGCTGGCTGATCCAGCGTGGTGAGAGGTTGAGGCTGAGAAACCAGTCATCCGGAGCGCTGGCGAAGCGTCTCAGGGCGTCGTCCCTCAGGGTGCGGTCGAGGTGCAGCAGTTCAGCGGTCGGGGTGTCGGGGTCGGCGAACAGGGGGCCGACAGAGGCATGGGTACCATCACTCTGGCGTAATCGCCCCAAGGCTTCGACACCGGCGATGCGCCCGGTCGCGGTATCGATGAAGGGTTGGAAGAAGGCAGTGGGCTGGCCTGAAAACACAGGTCGATCCTTATCATTGGGCGTCGAGCTTAACCATGCGATAAGGGTGCCAGATGAAAGAATGGCTCCCGGGGGAGCCATTCTCTACTAGCGGGGCGGTGGCAGCGGATGGTCCGTCTGCTCACGGTGGCGGTTCTGCAAGCGGTTGACGATGGGATAGAGCGCCAGCCCGATGCGGGCCAGACGACCCACGGCGCCCAGGCGTTTGCCGAACAGCGACAGGAACACCGTGGCACCCAGCATCAACGGTTTTTTCGCCGAGCTGGCCACCTTGTCGCGGTTCGGTCGCACCAGGTCGCCGATGAGGCTGATGGGATTGTGCAGGGGCTGGGCATTGTAGATCAGCTGCTGGCGATACATTTCCATGCGCAGCCGGACCAGTTCCTTGCGCTTCGCCTGGCTGGTGGCAGAGGTAAGCGGCTGGTTCATGGCAAGAGGCGCTCCCGGTTGCGATTGAGTTCTTCCAGGGTGGCATGGAAGGGTGCGGCGGTCTTGACCAGACTCAGCGCCCGCAGGATGCAGATCGCCAGCGCCACGGCATAGAAGGCGCACAGACCCAGGGTCGCGGTCATGCGATAGGTATCCCAGAAGGCGATGATGATGGCCGCCGAGACACCCACCAGCACCAGCAGACCGAAAATCAGGCTGAGACCCGTGAAGAGGAACAGCTGGAAGGTGCGGACCTTCTCCTCCTGCACCTCGATGCCCAGCAATTCCAGGTGACTCTGCAGCAGTCCTACCACCGCGCCGGCGAGGCGCTTGACCGAAGGCTTGGGTGCCTCGTCAGGCAGCTCCCGTGGAGGAGAGGAGGTGTCCATGGCAGTCCCCCAGGCTTAGCGGCGCGAGGCCAGCATGCCGATCAGGAAGCCAACGCCAGCGGCGATGCCGAGGGCCTTGAAGGGATTGCCGGCCACGTATTCTTCGGTGGTTTCCTTGGCGGCGACGCCCTGGCGATAGAGGTCGTCCTGCTTGGTCTTGAGTACGTCGCGGGAGCGCTCGAGGCTGGAACTCAACTTGGCGCGCAGTTCATCCGCCTGCTCACCCGCCATGCTCGCGGTGTGTTTGAGCAACTGCTCGGCGTCGGCCAGCAGGGTGTGGAATTCATCGGTCAACGCCTGCTCGGCCTCGCCCAGATGACGACGGACCCGCTCGGCGTTCTGCTTGTGTGCCTGCTCATCGATGTCAGCGGCAAGCTCGTCTTTGATCACGGGAGGGATTTTGTCGTTCATGGCGTGCTCCTGATAGGCAATGAGTATCCGTTTCAGCCCTTTCGAGTGAGGGGCCAGACCAAAGGTTCCACCGGCTGGAGCCGGCCTGGGGCAATCCAGGTGCCTTTATAAGGCATGGAACGACATGCGAAAAGCCAGGTTCAGGGCGGACGAATGGTCATACCTTATCGATTCGGCCCCGATAAAAGTTCCGTACTGGAAGCTGATTAGAAGAGCTGGCTCACAAAAACAGGCGTTAGCGCCATTGGTCATCTTATTCAAGTGGGACGCTAGAACTTTGCTGTTTCTATCACTGTCAGTTGCGTCGTATTTGATCGTCCATGCACTTCTAGACAAATAAGAGGGGGAAGAATGGAAAACGCCATAGAAAGACTGACTGCCGCTTTCAGTACTTATAAATGCTCGGTCACGGCGCCTCGCCCTGACGGCAGTATTGTGCTCACGGTGCAGGATCAGCAATGTGTCGACGCGCGGGTGAATCGGGTGGTCAGCGCCCGGCAATTGGGCGAGAGCCAATTGCTGAAGACGGTGATCGATGAGGTCCGCAAGGATGTGTCGCTGCGGGCTGGCGCGCTTGCGCCTCAGTCAATGGCAGTGCTGCGCGCCACGGGCGCCAACATGCTGAGATATTCCGAGTAATGCCTTTGGTTTGAAGCTTCAGCGCGAGACTTGCAGTACGGATGCCCAGGCATTCGTTGGTCTCGAACGTTGAAGATCTACAGAGGGTAAACCAGCGGTTGGTGTTTTTTTCGCAACCTTTCGACTAGCTCTTGCACTTCAACAGGCGACACCCCGCACAGGGGAGTTGAGCGGCAGGCAGCTCATACATGGGGCAGGCGACGTCCACCACTCCCCAGGACGGAAAGCCCTGTCCAGCGTGCACGGCGGCCAGCCGAGCACTGGCGATCACACCATTGAGCAGTTCCTCTTCGCGATACAGCGCCTGGCGCAAGGCCGGCGAGCGATAGAGGATGCGTCCGCATCTGTCCAGCAAGGTAAAGGAAAACCGCCCGGTACGATCCGGCAGGGTCGGCCAGACCTTGAGCGGTGCCAGCTGTTCATCGAGACGGGCGCAGGTCAGCTGGTACAGCGAGGGGGGAGCAGGCTGCAGCAGCGGTACGGTTGGTTCCAGGCTGTCGAACAGGGGCACGGGGTTCGGTGCCTGCACGAGACTGGTAATGGCGCCTTCCATGGATTGCATAGCGCGTTTCCCTGCTCAGTTCGCGACGGTCGGACGGGGCGCGGTACCGCCGCCGGCGGCCAGCAGGGCCGTGACGCCATGGCCCTCGTCGATGGCGATACCCAGCCGGATGCTGTCGATCAGCCGTGCGAGGCGGGTATGGTCGTGCAACTGCTGCTTGCTGATCAACCGCTTGACCTTGATGCCACTGTCGTCGGACAGCGTCAGGCTGACGCTGCCGTCCAGGCGTTCAATGCGGAAATTGACCCGGAAGTCATGCTCGAAAGCCGCGGCGATGAGTTGGAAGGGGTTGTCCATGGCGTACCTGACTGGCGTGAGCGGGGTCAGTGCCATTGACTTCAAGGGACTGGGGTAGTTCTGGGGCCGATCCCAGAAGTATGACCGACGGCCCGTTTCAGCCGCCCACCTGACGCTCGCGCTCGTTCCAGCACAGGTCGAGCGCAGCCTGCCAGTCGGGTAGCGGCTGCCCCAGCACCCGGGCCAGCTTGTCGGTGCACAGGCGCGAATTGATCGGGCGATGGGCCGGGGTGGGGTAGGAGCTGCTGGGGATGGGATTGAGGAGGGCCTTCAATTCGCCGGTCTCGCGCAGGCGTTGCGCGATCTGTTCGGCGAAACCGAACCAGGAGGTGGTGCCGGTGGCCGTCAGGTGATAGGTGCCCCAGAGGTCGCCCTGATCGCTGCGGGCCAACAGGCGCTCGGTGGCCTCAGCGATGGTACGGGTCCAGGTGGGCGCGCCAATCTGGTCGTCGACGATGTTCAGTTCGTCCCGTTCGCTGAGCAGGCGCACCATGGTGCGCAGGAAATTGTTGCCCTGCCAGGAGTAGACCCAGCTGGTACGCAGGATGAGATGACGTTCGGCGTGTTCGCGTACGGCGTTTTCGCCGGCCAGCTTGGTTCGCCCATAGACGTTGAGCGGGCAGGTCGGATCCTCTTCGCGATAGCGGCCTGCCTGGCTGCCATCGAAGACGTAGTCGGTAGAGTAGTGGATCAGGGGAATGCCCAGTTGCTGCGCGGCCCGGGCAAAGACCGCGGGGACCCGTTCGTTGATCAGGGTGGCGGTCTGGACGTCGCCTTCGGCAGCGTCCACGGCGGTATAGGCGGCGGCATTGATGAGGACGTCGGGTCGCGCGGCCAGGACGCGTTCGTGAAGGGCATCCAGCTGGGTGAAATCCACCTGGGCGCGGCCGACCACGGTCACCTGGGCCTTGGGGGCCAGGAGCCTTTGCAGCGCCTGGGAAAGTTGTCCGTGTTGACCTGCGATGAAGACGTTCATGTGACTGAGCTATTCCAGAAGGGCTGGCGTGTCCATGCCTGATTGACAAGGTTGGGCGTCGCCACGACAGCCCTGAGCAAAAGGGGGCAGTCTACCCGATGACCGGCAGAGGACAAGGCTAGCCTTTGGCCTTCCCCGCGTTCCCGCCCTGGGCTCTAGCCTGCGGCCTGCCTTCGAAGTCCCTTGCCTGCGGATGGCTCGAAAATTTGTTTCATGAATACTTGACAATCGTGTGACCGCGGCAGATTTCCGTTGGTCATTTTTCCGGTGACTTGTGCACAACCTGTGCTAGCGCTTGTCAAGCCCTCGCGAAGCCTGGGTTTTCCTCGCCGGAAAACGTGCTTTTGAATTAAGTCGTTGATTATATTGAACTTATCAAAGTGATTAAAAAATGATCAAATTGTTTGGGGAGCCCACGGAGCAAGGCTCCGGGTTCTTTTCCACCATGTTTTCAACAAAGTTATCAACAGAAGCTGTGGATTGTTCCGAAGGCGTGAGGGCCCCATAGCCTTAATCGTCGCTGAACGAAAGTCCTTTCGAAGACAGTGTCCTGGCGACGTCGCCCGCTTCAGCCGGATAGCGCCAGCTGACGACTCAACAGGGCGCGTAGCGAGGCTGGCTTCACCGGTTTGGGCAGGAAGTCCAGCCGTGCCTGGCGGACCTTGGCCAGGCATTCCGGCCGGCCGTCGGCGCTGATGACGATGCCGGGGATGTCCTGGCCCAGGGTCTGGCGGATCCACTCGGCGACCTCCGGACCGGTGTCGGCGTCGCTCAGGTGATAGTCGACGATGAGCAGGCGCGGTACCACGCCCTGGTCGAGCAGGGCGGCGCACTCGTCGCGACTGCGCGCGGTCCAGACCTGGCAGCCCCAGCGGCCCAGCAGGCTGCGCAGGCCCAGCAGGATGCTGTCTTCGTTGTCGATGCACAGCACCGGATCGCCGGCCAGGGGCTGGGCGACTTCACTGGCGGCGGCCGCCTGGATGGCCAGGGCGGGTGCCAGGGGGACCTTGACGCTGAAGACGCTGCCGTGGCCCGGCCAGGAGCGTACCGAGAGTTCATGGCCGAGCACCCGGCAGAGGCGGTCGGCGATCGCCAGACCCAGGCCCAGGCCCTTTTCCGCGCGGGTCTGGTGGCTGTCCAGCCGTTTGAATTCCTCGAAGATCAATTCGAGCTTGTCCGCCGGGATGCCGGGGCCGCTGTCCCAGACCTCCAGGCTCACGTGCTGTCCCTGGCGGCGTACCCCGAGCAGCACGCGCCCATGGGCGTATCTCAGGGCATTGGTGAGGAAATTCTGCAACACCCGGCGCAGCAGCTTGCTGTCGCTGTTGACCACCAGTTGGCTGGTGCGCAGGCGCAGGGTGGTGCCCTGATCCTGGGCCAGGGCCTTGAATTCGACGCCCAGGGCTTCGAACAGGGTGGCCAGGGAGAAGGGGGCCGGCGCGGCCAGGATGCGGCCGTTCTCCAGGCGCGAGATGTCCAGCAGGTCGGCGATCAGGTCTTCGCTGGATCTCAGGGCGCTGTCCATGTTGCGCACCAGTTCCTGGGCCTCCCGGGCCAGGCCGTCCTGGTGGGCGAGGGCGGCGGTGAACAGGCGGGCGGCGCTCAGCGGCTGCATGAGGTCGTGGCTGACCGCGGTGAGAAAGCGGCTCTTGGACTGGTTGGCCGCTTCCGCGTGAGCCTTGGCTTCCTCCAGTGCCTGGTTGAGCTGGGACAGTTCGCGGGTGCGTTCTTCCACACGCTGCTCCAGGCCTTCGTTGGCTTCGCGCAGGGCGCGCTCGGCCTCGCGGAAGGCGGTGATGTCGGTAAAGCTCATCACGAAGCCGCGCCCGGGCATGGGGCTGCCGATCAGCTCGATCACCCGGCCATTGGGAAAGGTGCGTTCCGAGGTGTGGGGGATGCCCTGGCGCATCCGCTCCACCCG
>Ga0157371_10003635_pt1 | contig 13884 bp, 12 predicted proteins | sample C45metaG_FD_113462 | JGI IMG/M metagenome (GOLD analysis project Ga0157371, IMG submission 113462) | Corn rhizosphere microbial communities from Kellogg Biological Station, Michigan, USA - C4-5 metaG | ecosystem: Host-associated > Plants > Roots > Rhizosphere > Soil | place: USA: Michigan...
AGAAAGGAAAATTGCTCTGGCTTGCGCTAAGGGTCAGTATTAACGGGCCACAGGCAAACCCTGTTGAGATGCCGGCGGTGTACCATGCCATTGTTCTTGCCCTTGCCTGCTCAACGGTCGCGTCATTGATCCAGGTTTCTGTGAGCACCATTATAATCTCACTGAAAATGCCCAAAGCAAGCCGGAGTCCGAACCAGTAAATAAAAGGCAAACAGGTAAAAAGCAACATGATGACGGCCACGGCGGCAAGCGAAGTCCCCAAAAGCAGCCTTGGGTGGAAGCGCTGAAAGAGACGAGGAATAAAAGGTGCGACAGCAAAAACGCCAATAGCCTGCATCGCGGCATTGAGTCCGATATAGCTTTCGCTGAAACCATTATCCTGCAATCGTGTGGCGATCAACGGTGCGCTAAGGCCGTAAGTCAGGCCAAAGATTGCCACACAAATAATGACAGAAATGAGATCTTTTTTGTTCATTACGCTCCAGGTCCCTTACAGGCTGCGGTTGCCTTGTTTCCAATTGCCTTTAACAAATTAAAAAACATTATGCGATTATGCGATTATGCGATTATGCGATTATGCGATTATGCGATTATGCGATTATGCCTGAGAATAATTTTGTGTTGCATAACGGAATAGCCCAGTCCCAGCGCCCCGATCCGTTCAGAAACAGAATGACACCTCGAAGGAAGATGCATAATTTCCGCCTCCCTTGCCAGACAGAAACCGGCTAAAGAAAAAGATTCAAAAGTGCTTTTACTCTTAAGGAATATCAACGGATTCTAGCGTAAGTGAGACAAAATGCGTGCATTTGTGAAATAACGTTGGCCGTTAGGTTTCTTGTGCATTAAGGGCCGAATTACCTGCATCTGACGCTTGTGTTCACTGTGCAAAGAGTGGACACGCTGAATCACGAAAAATGATTCAGACACGATGGAACCTTGATGATATCGGCTTTTAGATTCAGCAGATGCCATCCGATTGCCCGAGCCATCCCAACACCTGCAGTTTTACAACATTCCCATGTAATCAAAAACAGCACTGTGATTACTTTCCGTGTTGCTTAGGCTTGTTCATCCGCTCGCGTTTCAGCAGTTGGGAAAAGCGTTCTGTAAACGCTTTATCGCAACAATCAACGCGACTCACGCTGGCCGCGTGGTGTTATCGCCACTCATGGGGTGATGTCCTGACAGCCCTGCTCCCAACTGAACCGCCCCGTGACCGATACTCAGCCTCTCCCCACTAAATGCTCAACAAGATGCTGGGGCGACGCGCTTTCACTCACGATCTGCCGTTTTCTGCTGCAGGCCGGGCCATCAAAAACCTATAGATAAGAAATATTAACAGACCCGCGAGAGGGGTTTTTCCTGTAAAAGTTTATGTCGTGATTGCTTACATTTTAATTATCACGGCCGGGATAAAGATTGCCGGGTCTGCGCCGAAAGATCGTCGTCTCCCCTCCCTTCTTCAGGAAAGATTTATGAAAATCTCAACACGGCTCGGCTCGGGTTTTGGTACGTTAATCGTCTTCTTTTCCCTGTGCATAGTGGTTGCCATTCATTCTTTGTATCAGTCCAAAAACGCCCTTGAATCCATCGTTCAGGGAGATATGAAAAAAACGAAACTGATAACAGACCTGACGCTAATCCAGCGCGACATGGCCATTACAGTCAGGAATCTGTCGTTATTTACCGATGAAAAAGGCATTGAGGAGCAATCCGCGCGGCTTGGAAAATTAAAGACCCGCTTTGTCGACAGCAGCACTCAACTGGGGCAGATGATTGACCAGTCTGGCAGCAATGAGGAAAAAAAAGCGTTCGACGCGATTAAAAACAGTGAAAAAGAAGCACTGGAATCATTCAGTAATACGGTTCCACTCGCACTGGGAAAAAACAACGCCGCGACCGTGAAGTTTCTTTTGGATAACGTCAGGCCCGCCCAAAATCCCCTGATTGACGGACTGACGGCGATGGGTCAGGTGCTCACTCAGCGGTCTGATGACGCCGTCAGTGCAAACAGTAAAACGACGGAACAGGCTTACGTCATTTTACTGGTACTGCTCGCTGTCGCGGTCATTTTTGGCCTGTCCACGGGCATCTATTTGATTCGTAAGCTGATGAGTGAACTCGGTGGTGAACCCGCTACCGCACAGCGCCTTGCCTATGCAATTTCTCAGGGAGATTTAACCTCAGCCGTTCAGCTACGCAAAAATGACACCCGGAGCCTGATGGCCTCTTTGTCCAGTATGCAGTCGCGGCTCCGCGGGGTGGTATCCGACATTAAATCTGGCTCGGCTTCCGTTGCGCTTTCAGCAAACGAAATCTCTCAGGGTAACAACGAACTGGCTTTCCGCACTGAAGAGCAGGCAGCAGCACTCCAGCAGACAGCGGCAAGTATGGAACAGCTGACGGCCACCGTGCAGAGTAACAGCGCCATGGCCAGACAGACGGCCAACGCCGCGAGGGATACGGCTTTACACGTAAAAAATGGTGAAAACGATGTCCGCCGTATGTCTGGGACCATGGGCGAAATTTCACAAAGCGCGTCTAAGGTCAGAGACATTACCTCTGTCATCGAAAGTATTGCATTTCAGACGAATATTCTGGCGCTTAACGCGGCAGTAGAAGCGGCACGCGCGGGTGAAAGCGGGCGTGGATTTGCCGTGGTGGCAGCGGAAGTCAGGACGTTGGCACAGCGAAGCGCCACAGCGGCAAAAGACATTAAATCACTCATTGAGCAGGCGGTGGGTCAGGTGGAATCTGGCGTCACGGTGGCGAATGAAACAGGCCAAAATATTCTTAAAGTGATCGATCTGGTTGACGAACTGGCCACATCAATGGATACCATCGCCCTGTCGTCCGCTGAGCAGATGCAGGGGATCTCTCAGGTGAGCGTGGCGGTAAGCCAGATGGATGGTGTAACGCAGAACAACTCTGCGTTGGTTGAAGAGTCGTCAGCCGCCTCACAGTCGCTTTCTGAACAGGCTCAGACGTTGCGTCTCATCGTAGAGACATTCAAGGTCTGAATGAAAAAACGGCCGACGATAGAGATTCCCGCCGTCGGCAGTTATCGCCTTTGTTCTGTAAACTGATGACGGTATTGTTAGCGGTGGCTCACCATTACCCAGAATGGGCGGACCCGCAGCGCGCCGCAGTGGCAAAGCTATGTTCTGGTCGCTACCTGCGCACTAACCGGCCTGATTATATTTGGCCTGTATGCGCTGATTTTGGCCTCGCATACGGCGGAGAAATACCGTAATCGGGCACGGCGCAGTTTCGAACTGATCTGTGCGGGGTTTTATGCGTTGGTGGCGGTAAGGTTTATGGTGTCGCTGAGATAAAGCCGTTCAGAGGCCTTCATTATATTCTCGGAGGTGTGATCCGCGCTATATCGCCTCCGTCACCAGTGATTGTAAAAGAAAATCCTCGCTGGCTTGCTAGCCCTCTCTTTATAGAATGCCATGGAATTTCAACTTTCATTTCTGTCACGGAACAAATAACTTTCACATCTAACAATATGAGTTACGGAAAAAATTCATCGAAACCACTGAATTGGTATACAGTTCACACTATTATTAATTTAAAAAACAAACCACATAACTTAGATTTTTAAAATAAGATCACATGCAATTCAACAACAACCATAGCTCGTAACAAATTAAATCGTAAAAATAAACCCACAACACATTAATTGAATATAAATTCAAATTCGCGAAAATAAAGTTGATAGCTTAATCTTTCATTTATATGATAAGCCACAAACCCTCACTATGGAATGGTACATCATGGCATTACAAGGAAAAGTGACGCTTGATGGTGCAGATTATGCACCTTTTAATTTATATGGTGTGGGTGTATTCATGGCCTTTTCTGGTAATGGTATCTACCGTAATAACGGTGCATGTGGTGCCGTTAAAAGTAACGGTCCGTTACCACTGGGTAAATACTGGATTGTAGAGCGTGGCTCTGGTGGATTTTTTTCTAAAGCAAAGACGGAAATCCACGATACATGGAATAAATTTTATCATGGGACGGCCTTTGGACGCGATGAGTGGTTTGCTTTGTACAAAGATGACCTGAGTATTGATGACGGAACATGGATAGAAGGCGTTTACCGCGGATTATTCAGGCTTCATCCTGGGCAAGTATCAGAAGGATGTTTAACCATACCCCATAATTCAGATTACTCGCGCATAAGGGATGCAATCCTTAAAACGGATCCTGTTCAGGTCCCCTGCATGCGTGATCTTATGGCTCGTGGCTGGATTGAGGTGGTAACTAATGGTTATAGCTCTTGCCCGTAAGGCGGTTAAGATAATATTTTTTTTAATTATAACGTTTGCTGCTGCTCGCTCACTCGGTCATCCAGAGAACTACGCAGGCCATGAATTTCCCCGTCAGTTAGCCCTACTATTAACTGGTGATGTCAATGCAGAATCCATCTACGATGCCTATTTCTACATAGACGTCTTCACTGTCATAACGCTCAGCATTGTTTTTTATTTAATAACCATGATATTAATTAGAAAAATCAGGAGAAGTTAGTATGCCAATCCCTCCCTATATGTGGCTTAAAGACGACGGCGGTGCAGATATTAAAGGATCTGTTGACGTTCAAGATCGAGAAGGAAGTATAGAGATCATCGGACTGGGCCATGGTGTCAACCTCCCTGTTGATAACACTAACGGGAAGATTACTGGTACGCGTCAGCATTCATCAATGATGATTGAAAAAGATGTAGATAGTTCTACACCTTACTTTTATAAAGCAGCAGCTACTGGTCAAACATTAAAAAGTGCAGAAATAACGTTTTATCATATAAACGATGCAGGACAAGAAGTTTGTTATTACACTGTCCTGATGGAAAACGTTAAAGTCACTGGTGTTAACTGCGGCGTACCTAATGTCCGATTATCGGGTAATGATAAAATGAACCATATTGAAAGTATCAGTCTGCAGTATAAAAAGATCACCTGGCGAATTATCGATGGAAATATCCAGTTCACCGACGCATGGAACGAACGTGCTACCGCGTGAAAGTATGATATTTTTAAAATTGATAATGGCCAGCAAGAGACAATTTTTTGCTGGCATTTTTCAATGCCAAAATCTGCAATTCGATTATGAATAATTTATAAAATCATCATCACTTCTCGAAAATAACGACTATTTGAAGATTATCGCTGGCACTCAGTCATACAACCATTTTCCTGCCTTAGCTGATTCTATCAACATACCGATCGTAAAATCAGGCACGAGTATAGGTTCAATTTTCTTAAAGGGGTTCCACGAAAAAGGGACATCTGGATAGTACGTTTCAATCTTAAAACTGCCCCTCTTCACCTGGAATTCTTCGAAAAAATTATCCATCAGCTCTTCGGCTTCACCAGCATCTAATTGCATATCAGAGTCGATATCAGTATTGCAGTTTAACAGTCGTTGATTCTTTTCGTTGTTAAACAGGTAAAAGCCGTTGTGGCGGCGCGCAAGCGCAAAAACACGCTGTTCGATATCATCTGTCATAGTTAATCGCTTCCTGAATCACTGGGTTGTCTTCATGTAATGCGGGACAGGTAATTCTTGATACATCCCAAGCAAAACCTCCTGTTCAGCCAAGGGAAGCTGCGTAACAATGATCACATGACAGGGAGAAAGCATACTCAGTCTCTCGATAAACTGGAAAAGGGTCTGGCTGGCTGGTTACGTTAGTTTATAAAAAACCGTATAGTTTAACCCTTAGTGAAGGTATATGATTTTTTATAAACCAGCACCGTGCTTGTGCAAAAATTCGGTTTTCCACTGCCTTAACTGTGCTTGATCTAATGCACCCGACTTCTCATTTTATTAACTCACCTGAGTCAATGGTAATATTACGCCACTTTCAAACACCTTCTAAAAAAATCTATTACTCTTTTAATTGAACAAGATGGATTTAATTACCCCCCCATTAAATTACTATAAATCAATCTTACCCTTTAATATAATCAGAAAAAAACAAGAAAAATCAATTAGCTTTGGGTTACAATAAAATTACATTCAAACATTATTCACAAGATTGTAAAGCGCTCCAGGTGTGATGCCGAACATATTTTTAAAATTACGTGTGTAATGAGCTTGATCGCTAAAACCAAGATCTGCAGCTACCGCCGAAATGGCATCCCCACTAAGAATAAGCTGCTTCGATAATTTGAGTTTTTCACATCGGAGCCAGGAAATAGGCGGTAAACCATAGGTGTGGCTAAAAATACGAACTAATTGCACTGGTGTAACGAAATTTTCGGCAGCTAAATCAATAAGGGACGGTGGAGATAACATTTCACTTTTCAAACGGCATGCGATTTTCTCCGCCAATAAACTATCATTATGACCAAGCTCACATTTATAGCGGACACCCGCTCTTTTGATCACGGTGTTCAAAAGGCACGCCAAGTGTTCAATCACTTCTCCGTTACTGTTACTGGAATCAAGGCAAAATCGGGCCGTTTCCCGAATCTGGTGAGCGGTATCCGGAGCGCAAAAAATGCTACGTTTAAACTCTTCATCATCGTGAAAACCCGACAGGCTTCTTAACATATCGGGTTGAATATAAAAACTATAGTAAAGCCATGTGTAAGGCGTAGGAATCGCTGACTGTACCTGGCCTGGGTTATAAATTGTGATTTCGTCTACGCTTGCTTCATCACTCTTACCGTCCAGCCAGATTTTTTCACGTCCTGAGACATTGGCACCAATGTAAAATTCATCATGTGAATGCTTAGGAAAAGCATGAGCAGTGCTGTCTGAGAAAGTAATCTCAACTCCGCTTATCTTCCGGTACGCCGTTATAGCCATTGTCCAGAGTGCTTCCTTTATGTCTGATTTGCCAAATCTCAGTGGCGAGTGAAAAACAACACAATAGCAAGATGGCCACGAGCGATGAATAGGTTGGAGACAACCTGGGATCTAAAAGCTGAAACACATAAGTAAACACAGGGCTTATGGACATAAAAATCATAACCTTAGCTGGTGCTAAATGTTTAATAGCATACTGAAGGCACCATAAAGGCAATATCACTCCCAATATAGCCAGAAAAAGGACGCCCGGGAACAGGCCACTATCGCTTAGATGTTCAATATTAACATCATAAATGTAACTAAAAGTAACTATTATGGTCAGGTAAAATCGGTGAGCCATGATTGATTCAGGAATACATTTTCTGTCACTCAGTTTCTTACTCAGTATATTCGACAAGATACTGAAGAAAGCACAGGAAATCGCTAAAACTATTCCAGCCACTATTTCATAGTTAGTGTAACTATGATTTTTATTATCCACTTGCAAGCTGATGATGCTCAACCATAACGAACACAGAGCAATCCCCAGAAGTAAACTTAATCTATATTGCCTTTTCTCATTACGGTATAAAAATGGAGAAATAATAACAATAATAAGTGGGGCAAATCCTGTAATTATTGCTGAAGCAATAGCGGGCTCTATATAACGAAGGCAATAAAAAAAAGTCACCCAAGAACCCACAGTAGTTATATTTAAAAGTGTAATGATAACAGGGTACTGCAAAGGAATAATATAATCCCTGCTTAATTTCACCAAGCATATGCATTGAAAAAAAACCAGCACTGTTGAAAATACAATAAAAGTCACTAGCATTGGATGCAAACTTTGCACCAAGTGGCCAGAATAAACTTCCTTTCCTGCATCAAGGAAATTATAAATTAACACCATAATGAGGCCAAAAACAGCACCAGTTTTTATTTCCATGATTTTCTCACATCAATTCAAACAATAAACCATCACTTTCAAGCTCGCGTATCTTTATATAATCACGTTTAATTTGATCTTCACAATCATGACAAAGATAAATAATTCCAGGGTTCGTAAAAAGATCAGTCGTGCGAAAAATATTTTCACCTTTTTCTGGCGTATGCATTAATCCAAAATAGGATGGAAACTGGCCGATTAACTCTTTACATCTGTTATTTTTGACAACGCCATCTTCTTTTGAAGAAAGTGTCACACAATAAAGATTTTTCTTGAGATTATACTTATCATTGATTTTCCCTAAAAAAGCATTCGGGTTGATATATCGCTCAGCAGTCAGGGTAACGTGGCTGTACCCAAGAGCAGAAATTACCGCATCATGCATAATCGTACCTTGCATTCTCGCAGCTGTTTCAATCAAAACAGGCCCCTGTTCAGTGATGATTAACTCGCTGTGTGAAGGACCATTATCAACACCCAGAAGTGTTAACGCCTTTTTCATATATGAAACAAGTGTATTTTGTATTTCTCCCCTAAAAGGAAGAAGGATTTCTTTTTCACATATCAAGGAAGCATCTGAAACGGGTATTTTATCATCTGTCCATATTTCAGTGATGAGATGCATGCCATCCATGCTGACGGCATTGACGATAAACTGTTGACCACGCAGTCTTTTCTGAATCAGTACAGTGCTGTTAAACAGACCGAGTTTATTTTTCTTACCAAGAATATTATTGAAAGCGTCTTCCAGCTCCACGTGGTTTTCACAGAACCTGACACTATCAGCTCCAGCACTGTCAACAGGTTTAACAACCACCGGCCAGCATTGATGCTGTTCTGCCCAGTCTACCGCTTTAATGACATCATCGGTGACAAATTGAGGAATAGATAAAAGTCCGCCATTATTAAGCGCCTCCTGCATTTGAAATTTATTTCGTCGCAGGGTACTGCTTTCCCAAGCGTTACCGGGTTTAGATAATCGATGGGAAAGATAGTCAGCGATTTTGACGCCTGTCTCTGTACCCGGGATAATATATGCCGGGTCAAAAAGTTGTAATTTCTCAACGATACTTTCGAATCCACTTAACTCATCTGAGTCAGGCACCATCAGAAAATCAAAGTTTTTGGGAATAAATGAAGGCAGATAATCATCCGGAATAACAGCATTAGACTGAACGTGTATACATTGCCATCCTGACTTCTTAAAAACTGGAGCCAGATCTGCGCCCGTTGAATAAGCATCCACAATGCAGATAATATTTTTCATAATTATAATCCTTTACGCGCAATGATAAGCAAATTATCGTCTTTCCCCTTCGGCTTTTGTGAAAAATCACCATAAAGCTCGACACTGGAAAAACCACAATTTAGTAACGCATTTTGTAAAAATTCTTTTTCGTAGAGTCGTGTTGAACACGTCCATGACTGACCATCTTTGTCGTAATTTACCGTCAGAATCCTTTGCTCCCAATCCATAAAAAGCGTTTCAGTAACACCACTATTCATACGTATTAATCTGCCAGATACATCTATTCGATTCCGGGCTCTGTCCATATCGGCCAACTCCATTATCAGTATGCCCCCTGGATTTAGGGCTTCATACCATTCGGGCAAAACGGCCAAATCTTCATGTTCAGTGCTGCAGTAGCCAAAACTCGTGTAGACATTAATAAGAATATCGAATTTATCTTTAGGCAGATTACCCATGTCTGCATGGATATATACCGGTCCTTTACACCTCTTTTTAGCAACAGACAACTGCTCAAGAGATAAATCTAACCCCACAACCTCGTAGCCCAGTTCAAAAAGTGAAACGCTCATTTTTCCTATGCCACAACATATGTCGAGCAGACGAGGAAACTTACTGGGAGGAAATTTTTCTGCTATTGCTCTGGCTGCATCCTTGTAATTTTCATAGCGTCCCAGACAGTCTGATATTTCCGTAAAAAACACGGGAAAACCTGTGTCATCGTTCATTCCGCCCAGTGAAGTTTCTTTCGACATTTTCACTTCCCTTTATTTAATTAAGCCTGTGTATCCTGCGGATAAATTGCTTCCATTGAATCATGCGTAAGACCTTCATCCGCCAGATCGAAGTCATTGGCATAGGTGAAGACAATAACCGTCCGGCGAGACTCATAAGTGAGAGGAGAAATTCGATGCAGGGCATCCCGAGCCCTCAACAGATAGCATTGTCCCTGTGAGACATGGTGGCTAAAAATTGTATTATCTTTTAAAACGTTTTTAATCCACTCACGTGTTTCTTTTTTCTTCCAGGGAATACGTGGAACATATTCAACGCGAGCACCTGAAAGAACATCTGGCTCATCAATGACCCAGACCAATGCATAGGAATAATCATCCCAATGCCATCCATGCGTATCACCACTTTTATTTTGTGAATTAATTATAAACTCTTCGGGCTCATAAGGTACACGGTGTAACTTTTCACCGGTTATTTGCATAAAAAAATTAAGAATGCTTGGGCTATCAAAAAAAGCAGGTATATACTTCCCTCTTTCCCGAATCGCATTTCTGCCCACGCTATCATAAGCGCGCGGTGTATGACCACTTTCAGCAATAATTACTTCCCGACGCAACGACTCCTCTGCCAATAGTTCGCGCGCCTCATTTTCCATTGCTGTTTTTATATCACCAGGTAGTAAATCATCTATAACCACCATTAAGTCTTCTTCATAGTCGCTTTTCAGGTAGTTAATTAATGATGCTGGAAATGATTGAATATGCCTTTCAATTTTTTCTTCGATGTTAATCACTTTTTCGCCCTGTCCATAAGAAGTGTTGTATTTGCCCTTCTCATTCTCCGGCTATACGCGATTTTTTCTTGTACGTGATTTCAGAAAATGGCTAAATTTTGAGCAATCACACGACGCGATCACATCTGTTTAAAAATTTATTGGCATTTCTTTGAGAACAATGAATCACATCAGACATAATACGCTCTACTCTGCATCGTACCAGCCGTCTAAAACATATCGACGGCAGCTGGCCGTCTCCCGACAACGCCCAACAGCGCCGATCGCCTGCACAAGTATCTGGCTCGCTTTGCATTGAGTTGGGAAAACATCAAAGCCTGAGGCTCTCCCTACTGCCCCTCATAGCCATAGTAATCCACCGACAGGCGCTGGCCGTTAATCTCCAGATCGCGCCACGCTTTTGGCACTATGTCAGGCATTGCTTTACGCATAGCGCTATCGGCGCTTTGCGGCACGTTCGCGCTGCCTGTCTGCCGCCATGTGTTGCCGCGCAAGGTATAGATAACAATGAGGGATGAATGTGGGCTGTATAACAGCACTTCTGGCGAGCCATCGTTGTTGAGATCCTGCATCCACACCAGACAGGAACCCACATCCATCAGACAGGTTCTCAACGCCTGTTCTGAGCCTTTCTGTACCTGCCACCAGCTTTTCGGCGGCGTTTCGCTACCCGGACGCACCGGGATAGCCTGCCTGAGCGTGCTGATATCGTGCTGAATGTCTGTCTTGTTATGCCCTGCCAGGATCTGCATCAGCATGACTTTTAATCTTACAGGATCCTCAAGCCACTGAGGATGGTCATTCAGCGTCTGCAACAGCTGGTTCCCACGTCGCCCCGCTGTGCTCAATACATAGAGATCCCCCGCGTCCGCTTTTGCTTTGCCCTGTTCGTAACGTGCCTGCTGGCTTGTGACCATAATGCGCCAGGGATCGATCACCGGTGAATGCAGCAAAAACCAGCCGCCGGACGCTAACGCCAGCATCAGCACGATATAGGTATTCATGCTGTTGGCGTTCTGAAACCAGACTGGTCGCTGGAACCACACCATCAGCAGCGAGCCGGCAAACGCAATAAACGCGATTACCGCGCCATAAACCCGATCCACCGTCCAGCCATAATCGGCAACACGCAGCCATACGGCCCAGACAGCCAGACCGGCCAGGAGCGGCGTCAGCCACAGTGCAGCCAGCACCAGTTGGGCGCTTACGCGCTGCCAGCGTGGTTCGCTCTGCTCTTTTATAACGACCATCGCGCTGAATATCAGCATCAGCAACGTCATGGTCAGCAGCAGCGTGGCGGCCGAGAACGATTTGGGGATAATCGCCAATCCGGTAAAGGGCAAACAGGCCAGGAACAGCAGCAAGGCGATCGCCTGCAACGGCACTATCACGCCCACCGCCAGCGTGACGACGTTGCGGTAAACACCGACAGCGCCAGGCAGACATCGACAAAATACAATGCCCGCCGCTATGACCGCACCGGTCGCCATCGACGGGAAAAAGTCATTTCTGAAAAAGAGCCGCTCGAACAGGCTAAGGCCGATCAGACTGAAGAGTTTGCTCCATAGCAACAGCACCAGCCAGAACAGCCCGGTCATGATGGCGGTCACGCATAGCGTAAAAGTGTTGCGCCACATCGCTTCGACGATGATTGCACTGCGGGAGAGGTTATTGTGCGGCGTCGGCGATTCATGGCAGATAGCGGCGAGAAACGGCATCGCCAGCACGAGCATAAGCAGGACCGCACCACTGTTTCTGAAAAAAGCATCATCATCATGAGACGCAGGAAAATTCCAGTGCTGCCAGCCGGTCATCAACGCAATCAACGGCAATACCGCAAGCGCACACAGCCAGGGTTTAACGGCGTTCAGGCGATTGAGCGTGAACGCCAGCACGCTGGCCGCGCCCAGTGAAAGTGGCCACAGATAATGCGCATAGCTCGCCGGCAAATGTAGCGCATCGGGCAGCGCCCCTGTCAGCCCGGCCAGCATACCAATCACGATAATGGTCCATTTTGTCCTGCCAGGGAAAGCGTCTTTTTGCAACATGGCGATCCTTTGCGGGTTAACCGAGGGGAATTGAATCAACGTCGAAAACGCATGAATTCATCTGAAACGAGCGGGGTTCTTCTGCGTGGCCTTTCGCAGTTTTTTATTATCACTCTCGATGCGTTCACGCCTGCCTGATTAAATCATCAGGTCATTTAGCGCGATACGAATGTGGGGCAACACATCCGCATCGCTGATCACAATCACTATTAAACAGGAATAGTCATCATGACTGTCATCAATTCTATTTCAGGTCAGATTGAAGCTAAAGACCAAACCTATACCCAGCGCTATGCGACCGTGGGTTATGTGACCCGCACTCCAAATTACCGCCGCGTTCCAGCGATTACCCTGAAAGGCTGTTGGTTAGGAGAAGCGGGTTTTCCGATTGGGGTGCAACTGGATGTGAAGGTCACTTGGTGCCAGATTATTATCAGCTTTAAGCCCAGGGACGTGATAAACGGAACGCGGGTGGGATCGGTTGAGGATCTGGCTTCGCTGTCTGTGCAGCAGAGAAAGCGGGTGATGAAGGCGATTGGGCTGACTGATTGGTAAGGGGTTGATGGGGCTTGCCCCTGCGGAGGTGGGGGCGAGTGGGGTTTTATAATAATTACTCCACTATAAGATCCGTGCCTAAAGGACAGGCATCTGAATTGAGGCGTTGGAAAAAGTTGATTTTATCGCTTAAGTGCCCATTACAATTGGATTTTTATCTTAAAAAACAACAAGCGTGACTAAATACTACATTGCGAGGGGAAATTAATATGAATCTTTAGGAAAATTAACACTAAAAACACATCAAAAAACTCCATATAAAAAAACTTCTTTTAGCATAGAGACCACTCATTACTGAATAATTTTATAACCTAATAATTATTTTTATCGATCTCGATGCTTAACAACAGAAAATAATAATCAAAACCTATCAAAAAACACATAACAGAAAGAATACTTGACTATAAATTCCATATAGAAAAGCTAATTGTAATTTTCACTCTCAACAGGCTAACAATTGCTGTTATTCATAGTGATTTTCTCGCATTTACCTATTAACTTGATAGGATATGAATAGTCTTGGAGAGGAAAATAACATATGCCATATGAATCACAGATAAGTCGTAATAATCCAACAGCATTTCTTTTCGTGGTCGATCAGTCCGGCTCAATGTCTGACAAAATGTCCTCCGGACGAAGCAAAGCAGAATTTGTCGCCGATGCGCTAAATCGAACGTTAATGAATTTAATTACTCGTTGTACAAAATCTGAAGGCGTCCGTGATTATTTTGAAATTGGTGTTTTGGG
>Ga0157371_10003638_pt1 | contig 13880 bp, 13 predicted proteins | sample C45metaG_FD_113462 | JGI IMG/M metagenome (GOLD analysis project Ga0157371, IMG submission 113462) | Corn rhizosphere microbial communities from Kellogg Biological Station, Michigan, USA - C4-5 metaG | ecosystem: Host-associated > Plants > Roots > Rhizosphere > Soil | place: USA: Michigan...
CAGATGCCGCTGCGAAGTTTATAATCAAAATGCAGTTCGTTATTTTGAATTTCTACTTCAAAACATTGATTGGTTAGAATATCAGGATATTCGTTTGTAGTCAAGCAGACTTCTATATCATGTGTTGCGATGGCACCAATGGCGTTTTTCGCAATTACTTTTTTGACTACTTCAATAGTGCCGTTACGTTTATCATCAGAGTTTGTTCCCCTTAAAATTTCATCTAATAAAACAAAAGCAGGACCTTCTTCAAGAGCATCCATAATTTGTTTTAAGCGTTTAATTTCTGCAAAGAAATACGACTCACTATCTGCTAAAGAATCGGATAATCGCATTGAAACTAAAACTGGAAGTGGATGTATGTTAGCTTTTGAAGCACAAATAACTGAACCAATTCCGCCTAAAACCATATTTATACCTAAGCTTCTCAAAAAAGTACTTTTTCCCGACATATTCGATCCGGTTAAAATCATAAATGACTGAGGATAAAAATAGGTGTCATTACCTACTCTGGCCGCCGGATTTAACAATGGATGGCTTAAGTTTTCAAAACCTATTTTACATTCTGAATTGATTTCAGGAAAAACAAAATCAGGGTTATTGTACGATAGATTTGCTAAACTGTTTAAAGCTTCAAATTCGCCAATTATATTAATCCATTTTTCAAGTTCATGCGCATAATTGTCTTTCCATTTTAAAAGAGCCTTTAAAACGTGCAGATTAAACAAAAAAGATCCGTTAAACAAAGTCGCAGTAACAAAATTGTTGATACTCTCCATTCTTGAAAACAATTCTGACAGCTGTTTTAAATGAGAACTGGCAGAAGCATTTTTAGAAACCAGCTGTTTTTGCAGTTCAATCAGCTTTTTAGATTCAAATTTTTCAAGTTCAATTTTCTGAACCAATAAACTATATTGTTTTATGGTTTTATCGATATTATCAGCTTTAGCAATTTCAGATTGAATTCGCTTTAGTGATCTTCCCAAAACAATTAAATTGAAAATAAAAATATAAGTTACATAGGAAAGAATAATTGCTTTTGAGGTGATAAAATAAGCAATTACAAAACCAAAAAATAGAGTTGGAAGAATAATTGAAAGTGAAATTAAAACTTTAGATAAAGAATTATTTTTAAATGAAATCCAATGAATTAATGAGTCATACGAATTCTTACTGTCAGTACTGACAATTGCAAGAGCTTCAAAATCCTGACGCCAGTCTATTTTAGTTTTTAATTCGTTTATGGCTTCCTGATTTTCAAGAATTGTTTCATTAGAAAATAGATTTAATAATTTATTCGCTAATGTTTTTTTACCAATAAAAGTGGCTGTTCTGTTTAAATTTTGGAATAAGGAATGTTCTCCAAAAATATCTAAATCGTAAGCATAAGGATGATGAAAATCATTAAATTCAATTCCGTTTTCAAAAGGAAGTTTTTCTCTTTTTAAATATGCTATTTCGTCTTCATTAATTTTTAAAACAGCTTTTGTTAATTCTTTCTGGAAAGAAAGTTTTGAATGGATTCTCATTAAAAAAAGAAAACCAACAAAAGATAAAAAAGCAGATAAGGCATATAAAGCTTCATTGGTTTTGATGTAATAAAACAACATAAACAAACAAAAAAATATGCTTAATAGTCTTAAAAGACTTATGCTGTTGTATCTTTTGTTGATTTGAGTAAATATTTTTGAATACTGCCTGACCTTGCTTAAATATACTTCCATTTTTAAAATTTAATGAAATACAAATATAGGTTTTACACTTTCAAAAAAGCTATTCATTTACAGCAGAATTTAATTCTCATGCATTATCAATACTGGAATAGAAACCTCTTTTGTAATTTTCTGGCTAAAACTAGAATCAAAAATTCCTTCAAAGAAAGATCTTTTGTGCGTAATTGTAGTCAGGATGTCAATGTCCTTGTAAAGAATAAAATCAAGAATGGTTTCTTTAACTTCATCACTTGGCAGAACCAGAAATTCAACGTTATCATTTGCAAACTCTCTTTCCCACTCTTTAATTGTTGCATCAGAAACATCTGTGCTTGAAGTTTTAACATACAAGCTTTTAACTTTTGCGTCTGTTTTTTTAGCAATTTTCAGCACTTTTTTAAGTTCGGCTTTGTCTTTTTCACGATATCTTGTTGTAAAACCAATGGTTTTGATTTTCTTGAATTTAGCATCTACCGGAACGCACAAAACGGGAACTTTAACTTCTGAAATAACTGAATTTGTATTAGACCCTGTAAAGAACTTCGTCCAGTCTGAAACACCAGTTGTACCCATAATAACAAAGTCAATCTGATCTTCTTCTACTGCATTTCTTAAGTTATAAATTAAGTCGCCGTCCATTAAGCGGTGCTTTATTACAATATCATCCAATTTACGTTCTGCTGCAATAGCGCGCAGTTTTGGAATTTCGTCTTTAAACATTTCAAATTTTGCCAATTCTATAGAACTGTATATCGACGCATAATTTTCTGGAAAAAACTGGCTGTCATAAACCGGAATCTCAAATGTGTGTAATAAAACAAGTTCGGCTTTGACAATTTTCGCAAATTCTAAAGCATGCACAAACGCATTTGTTGCTGCTTCAGAGAAATCTGTGGGGAACAATATCTTTTTCATTTTGTTGAGATTTTAGGTTTGTTACTCAAATTTAATCATTCTAAAAACAAATTGAACTGATAATTATCAGGAATTTAACACTTAATTTTTTCTTAATAAAACACTATTTTGTGTAGAGAATCTTATCAAACTGCCGGTTATTAAGACTTTACAATTTTCTGCTTTTTTCATACCTTTGCAGCATGATAAATCAAGATTCTATAGTTGCATTAGCTACTCCATCCGGAGCCGGAGCTATTGCTGTTATTCGTATTTCGGGCTCTGAAGCTGTTTCAATAGGAAATTCTGTTTTTAAATCTATCAAAAACAAAGACTTAACGAAGCAAAAAACGCATACTTTGCATTTGGGCCATATTGTTGACAACGGAAAAACACTTGATGAAGTTTTGGTTTCTGTTTTTAAAGGCCCTAATTCGTATACTGGAGAAGATACAATAGAAATTTCATGTCACGGATCTACATATATTCAGCAGCAGATTATTCAATTATTATTGAGAAAAGGCTGCAGAATGGCCGATGCTGGTGAATTTACTTTAAGAGCTTTCTTAAATGGGAAGTTAGATTTATCTCAGGCAGAAGCTGTTGCAGATTTAATTTCATCTGATAATGAAGCTTCACACCAAATTGCCATGCAGCAAATGCGAGGCGGTTTCAGCAATGAAATTGCCAAATTGCGAGAAGAGCTTTTAAATTTTGCTTCTTTGATTGAACTTGAATTGGACTTTGCAGAGGAAGATGTGGAATTTGCCGACAGAACTCAGTTTCATGAATTATTAAACAGAATTGAATTTGTCTTAAAACGCTTAATTGATTCATTTGCAGTTGGAAATGTTATTAAAAACGGAATCCCGGTTGCTATTGTTGGTGAGCCGAATGTTGGTAAATCGACTTTATTAAATGCTTTATTAAATGAAGAGCGAGCGATTGTTTCTGACATTGCCGGGACAACCCGCGATACAATTGAAGACGAGCTTGTTATTGGCGGTATTGGTTTTAGATTTATTGATACAGCCGGAATACGCGAAACGAAAGATGTTGTAGAAAGTATTGGAATCAAGAAAACTTTCGAAAAAATAGATCAGGCACAAGTTGTAATTTATTTGTTTGATGGTTTAAAATTTAAAGCATCGAGTTCAGAATTTGTTTCGGAAATTGAACAAATTAAAAACAAATATCCTTTAAAACCTTTGATTATTGTGGTCAATAAAAAGGATATTTTATCTGAAGAAGAAGTTTTAAATATTACACAAAAGCTTGCAAATTTAAATGCGAAACTTCTATTAATTTCTGCAAAACAAAAAATTGGAGTTGAAGAATTAAAGAACGAATTATTATCATTTGTTAATACTGGAGCATTACGAAATAATGAAACAATTGTTACCAATACAAGACATTACGACTCTTTATTGAAAGCTTTAGATGAAATACAAAAAGTAAAATTTGGTCTTGAAACCAATCTTTCAAGTGACTTAATTGCTCTTGATATAAAAGAAGCTTTATATCAATTCGGACTTATCACAGGTCAGGTCTCTAATGACGAATTATTAGGAAATATCTTCGCTAATTTTTGCATCGGCAAGTAAAGGGACAAAATATCACAAAATAAAAACAAGTAACCGAGTTAAGACATTGATAAACAATGTTTTAACTCTATTTTTTATATTCGTTTTCTTTTGGATATTAGTTGATGTTTTGATTAAATTTGTACCTCATTTGTACCTCATTTGTACCTCGTTTTTGCGAGGTACAAAAAAAAAATTTTTTTGGACAAATGATGGCACGTAGAGACACACATAGACACAGTGGGACACCTAAAGTCCAATTTCTATGAGTTCAAAAATCGAGATTACCAGAATCTGCGAATTCTGTAAAAATGAGTTTACAGCACGCACAACAAAAACACTTTACTGTTCGCTTAAATGCAGCTCCAGGGCCTATAAAGCAAGGGTTCGGCAGGCAAAAATTGACAAAAGCGAAAACGAGACAAAACAGGTAAAAAATGTCAATTTAGAAGCAATTAAAGCCAAAGATTATATCGATGTTAATTTGGCCAGTAATTTGCTCGGCATCAGCAAAAGGACCATATACAGGCTCATTGCGCGGGGTGAACTTGATATCGCAAAGTTCGGAAGAAGAACTATTATCCGAAGATGTGACCTGGACAGCTTCTTTTCAACTCCTTTAGACCAGGCACTGCTGCGGCCTGTTCAGGAATTTCCGGGAATAGAGAATTGTTACAACATAATGCAGATACAGCAGAAGTTTAAAATTTCAGCAGGCGCACTTTATACGCTGATCCAGAGACACGGACTGGCTAAATATTCCATCGGAAAATTTAATTACGTGGCTAAAAGAGATATCGATATTATATTTAATGCAGGAGATTATGAAAAAGACTAATGTAACATTGAGAAAAAAGAAGATCGCAAATGGGAAATTATCACTTTATCTGGATTTTTATCCGCCGATCCAAAATGCAGAGACTAATGAGCTGACCAGACGTGAATTTCTTAAACTGTATCTGTTCGATAAACCTAAAGATCAGCTTGAGAAGATTGCAAACACAGAGAGCCTTCAAACTGCCCAGCTCATTCAGATCCGCAGGCAGAATGAACTACGCAAGGACGACGTATATAATGAGTTTGAGAAAGAGCAATTGGAAATTCAAAGAATCAGCAGAGGCTCATTTTTGGAGTATTTCAAAAAGATAAGAGATAAAAAAGTGGGAAAAAACCGTCTGATATGGGATACGGCCATTGTACATTTTGAAGCTTTTTTAAAGGGAAATGACTTAACCTTTAAAGAAGTGACAGTGACCCTTATAGAAGATTATAAAGAATACTTATTAAAAGCGAAAAACCGAAAAAATAACAGCAGCACCATCGCAAGAAACACTGCCCTTTCTTATCATAATAAACTAAAAACCACTCTCAAAAATGCCTACAAAGAACAAAAACTAAGAACTGATATTAATGCAGGGATTGATTCTATAAAAGAGCAGGAATCCCAGCGTAATTTTTTAACTTTAAAAGAAGCCAAGAAATTATTCAGTACCCCATGTCCAAAAAGAATAGTGCACCAGATTTCAAAATTTTCGGTATTGACAGGCCTTCGGTATTCCGATATTGCTAAACTCACCTGGGAAGAGATTATGTTTATAGAAGACGACGGTTATTACATACGATTCAAGCAAAAGAAGACAGAAGGCCTTCAGACCATTCCAATATCAAATGAAGCTTATGAAATACTTGCAGAAAAGGCGCAGCCGGTAAAAACTGGGAAAGTTTTTTTCGATTTAAAAAAGTGGGATGTAGACAGGGCACTGCCAGTATGGATTGCCAGGGCAGGTATTGTCAAACACATCACTTTTCATTGTTTCAGGCATACATATGCTACTCTTCAGATTGCTTCAGGCACGGATATTTTTACAGTCTCCAAAATGCTGGGTCACAAAAGCATCAAAACGACACAGATTTACACTAAAATCATTGATGAGAAAAAACGGGAAGCAAGCCAGAGAATAACTTTGAAATAATAAAGGACTGCCCTGACAAAAGCACTTCAAAAAAACGGCCGCTTTTTAAAATACCAAATTTGAAAAAATTAAAATTTTAAGATGCAATAAATTACTGTAAAATCTTTAATGAAGAAATAAGGATTTGGATTTATTGCACCAAATAATGGCGGGAACCAAGTTTTTGTTCATGTTTCACATCTATGAAGTGCTCTAATGAGAATATTATAAAGTTCATTTTTATATCTTTGGCACCAGCAGAAATAATTTAATATGCAGACCAAGCTATATACAGAGATCTTAAAAACGCTAAACGATTATCATACCAGTATATTGACCGTACAGGAGCTTGTCAAAATCATAAATCCGACACTCAGTTTCTCTATTGTATTATCAGACAGGGACTCGTATGAAAAAATACAGGAGATGGTTATTATTGAAAATTTAGTATCCCTTCAAGATAAAGGCCTGGTACTTTTAAACGAAGCTCAAGAGGTCCGTTTGGCAGCCGTGAGCGGTTCAAAAATTTCAATCGCATCTTTAGATTTATAAAAAAATGGCATTCGGGGTGTACAGCCCAGGCAATCAGATTAATTACAGGTTTACGTACTCAGATCATACCAATCATTTTATTGTAATTACTGAATTCATATTCCATCGCTTTCATTCCGGCAGCAGGAATAAAAATAAGATTGTCTTTAAAATATAAAGCCCGCATTGACAATGCGGGCTTTTTATTTTAAAACAAGTATGTGTGATGCGGCACGGTGCAAATAATGAACAATGATGTTCTGAAAAACCGAAACAGTTCTCTTCTGCTTTTCCTATTGCTCCAACAGTGCCGCTGCATTTATATTTGAAATCTGCAAAGGTGTACTATCTTTCAATTTGCAGATATTTGACCTTGATTGCACCGTTTATTGGGTTTTGGAATTTATCCATCCCTGCTATCTAAGACATACCCTTTCATGGTAGTCGGCACAGCAGCTTGGCGGCCAATTTTTAAGCCTTTCTTTTTTTAGCGCTTTTCTATGCTTCAAACTTAAAAAATCACCTTCCTGGTTACTATATTTTCATTCTCTAAGGTAGTTTTGACCAGTAGAATCTGCGGACCGGTAAGAATGTTTGCTATTTCAAGTTCGGAAGATCCAAGATGCGGACTGCTGTAGAGTAATTTTCCGGTAATATCAAAAACAGAAACTTTCTTTAAAGCTGCAGGAAATGATTTTACACTGATAACCTGATTTTTTGAAGCCACGCTGAGATGCTGCAGCTGCTTTTCCATTTCATTTATTCCTAATTTTTTATCTGCTATATAGCGGATTACAAAACGATCAGTAAACGTGCCGGAGAGAGTTGAAAAAGTATAACTGCCCAATTTTAAATTATGCATAGTACCGGTTTCTTTGTCTTCTAAGTAAATATTCAGCACATCTAAATCGCCATCGGTATGATCAATGGAAATGGTCAGCTTTCCAGTAATTTCCGACCTGTATCCCACAGGAATGGTATCGGAGACATCAAACGGCACGGCACGCCCCTGAATCACCAGCTTATTGGATTCGATAATGCTGAAAAAATCCGCATACTTATTGGCGTCCATGGTCGGAGCATCATAATTGTGATCATAGCCATTGGTAGCCCCTGTCACATAAGCAATTAAGATCTGTTTGAATAAACCCTGCGAATTGGTCAAATTAAGCCAGACACGGTGCCTTTCGTATTCTATCCGATCAGAGAATACGGGAGATAAACTGACATTGTTTTTCACGTTACCGCTCTGTGTGACGATAGGTCCACAAGCTTGAACAGAATGAGAGAAAAGAACAGACTGAATAGGAAAAAGCAGCACAAACGACAAGTAAAGTTTTTTCATAAGACCCTAGTTTAAAATTAATGACAGTACTAAAAATTATTTAATAAAAAATCTAAAATTCCTTACACCGCTGTCAAGTTACGTCTCAGCCGTCCTTTTACTAAGGACAACTTCAAGGATTCTTTTTGACATTACATTAAAGCACACTATTCAGTTAACAGCAGAAAAGCAAAATGCTGCAACACTATTAAACAGCAAAGGATGCTGTTTATCTGATTAATTAACCGTTAAACGTTCAGAGATTTATCTAAAGTACGATTTTTTTCATACAAATTAGAATTCCCATTAAATAAATTAGTTAAAATTTCAAGCAAAGAAAAATGGGAAACTTATAGGCCGTCTTCGGTGTTAAAAGACGTATCAGAATCTTTTCTGATCCAAAGCGTTACAGTATTGTCTGTACGAAAGTGTGCTGAGCACCTATTTTTTAGTCCTTTTATCTACCCATCCCGGCTGGCTTTCATCATATTTTTCCATCTTTCCCACTGCCAATACAGTATTTGGATAATAGTCGGCCGGCAAAGCGGGTTTAGGCTTTATATATTTAGCATAGTATTCTTCTTTACTGTTCTCACGCAATTGAATCCCCCCGGTCACATATTGGTAAGTGAACTGCATCTGAATGAATATCTTAGTGAGATCAAGTGTTTCCCATTTCCCCAAAAAACAGTACAAAAGATTTCCATGCTCCAGCAGTGTCTTTACTGCCAGATATTCCTTTGAGGTGCTTTTCAACCTGGTGGATGCCAGTATAAAAGCATCCGTTTTTTTTTCTTCCTGTGCTGTCATAATGCTGTTATTTAAAAAAGCAAAATTAGTTACAAAACCAGACACGAAATGAAATCAAATTGTTCCAAATTCTAACATTAACATACCATACAGAATTGTACTACTGCAGAAGTACTGCGCTAAAAAGAACCTGCCTAGTATAAAATCAAAAAACAGGGACAAATTCAATCCCTGTTTTTGCATTTCTGATCTACTTCCGTCTGCAGTTCTGAAATCGTTTTGATCCGTCCGGCCTTAATCCAGTCCAAAAGCTCCGATCTTAAAAAATACAGCTGTTTGCCCTGCTTGCTTACCGGAATCTCATTGCGGCAGACTTTCGAGTATATTGTGGCAACCGAAAGCCGAATCAGTTTTGAGGCTTCAATGATGGTCATCAGACCCGCATCCTCATCCTCAGGGGAGCGGTTTTGGATCTCTTTTAAGAGACGTTCTATATTTTCCACTCGCAGGGATAGTGTTCCCAGGATATTGGGGAGATCTTCAAAAGTAAATGGTTTCATAAGAGGTGTGTTTTACTAATTTCAAAATCAAAAAAATATATTCTGCTGCCCCTGGTTTTCTTAAAGGAAGGTTCATACCGCAGATAGCCGTACTCATGCAGTTCCTGCAGGCATTTATGATAGGTTGATTTAGAAGAAATTTTAGCTGCAGGAACCAGCTCCACTCTAAAAACCTCAATAGGATTGATAAAACCCTTAAGGGAACGGTACCGCAGCAGCGCCGCATAAATGGCAATGTGCGTGCTGCTGATCCGAAAGTCCTTTTCAATTGCGGAAAAGAAATCCAGCAGGGGCTGTAAACTTTCCATCATCTTTACATTGAATGCGACTGTTTGTTTCTTTTCCTTTCCTCTTGCCCTTTCACACCTTCCACATTGTTCTTCTGTTCTCTGGATACCGATTTATCTTCCCCTTGCTGCTGTTTCTCGGCTTTGCTTTCTCGATGGTTGATGCGCTGCCTATTTGCATCATAAACATTCACGGTTTTAAAATGGGGATTGGCTTCAATATACATCTTACTTTCCACACCCGAAACCACAAAAGTGACCGACTGCAGGTTGCCTTTCTTTAAAGAGTTTAGAAGATCTTCTTTAAATTTCGGGGTCTCCAGTTCCTTGATCGAATGTTTGGACACTGCCGCTTCCAGATCATAGCCGTAATTCTGATGGTACTGGTTCATTTTGAAATTACCATTACTTTCGGCATCAGTAAAATTCAATTTTGTCCAAAAAAAAAGCGCTGTAAATCGGTTAGATTTACAGCGCGTCTGGATACCACGCAGCAGCATTACATTATCAGTAAGCCGACATTGCTATCTCCTGAATTTCATCAAAACTGGCTTTTCGATAAAGCTCATTAAGCCTTACATTGTCCTGATCTAATTTTTTGAGAACTGCGGTCTGTTCTTTAATCAATTTCACCACTTCATCAAGCTTCTCTGGCTGCGCATTTTTCTGTGCCCAACTTTGGATTTTGGTTTCATCTAAATCTTTATTGTACATAAAAAATTCCCTTATGTCCTCTGATTTATTGTGCACATCGGGATTACGCTTTTGTAGATTTCATCCTTGCGGATAAACTCTCTGCTTTTTGACATTTTTATATTCAGTTTTTTTGCTTCTGCCATTTCAGCTTTAGCCAGACGTTTCTCACCTTCCATTGTATCACCCGACTGGGCATGTGCAAAGCCTGAAAGCAGCAGTAAAAACAGCAATACTATTTTAGTAAAGTTCCTATAGGTTATCAATTAGTTACCTTTAAAATTTTTATTCTATTTCTCAGAAACCTCAAGGGGAGAAATAAAGCATGGCAGCAAGGTAATTATAAATCCGAAAATATAAATTCACAGGCAATAGAAAATAACTAGGAAATTACATTTACCATTCTTAGAATCTATAAATGCAGACAGTATTATTCTGCCTGCATTTCCAATTATAAGACTGATTCAATTTTGTACATATGAGCTAAACCCCTTAACAGCAAAATCAAGACAGAGATTAAAGGCAGCCTGTCCTCTGAGCTGCGCTGTTCCTCCCATCAGGATGGAAGAAAGTTTTGCCTCATCGTCCTTGTATTTTCTAAAGTTCTGAAAATAACCTGTCACCGCATTATACGCGCCAAACACAGTTCCTTTTGTAGTATCGGTCTGCTGTGTCGGGTGGCTCATCGCATATTCAAACGCACTATCCACCATATTGTTAAAACAGGCAGACAATTCCTCATTTCTTCCCTCCTGCAGTTTTTTAAGCACTTCCCTGCTGGGAGCCATGGCATGCTGGATCAATTTTTTAACCTCCTGATCTGAAATACGGGTTTTAGCCCAGTAATTGAAAACGGCTTCCAGACTGCTGGACAGCGTGTCGGAAATCCCCATAACCTTATGCGCCTGCTCCAAACGGTCTTTTGCATTTGAGGTATGGCGAATGCGCACCGTATTGGTTTTGGACTGCATGGCAGCGTTAAGCGTATTGGCACATACAATGCGGATCGGCGTAAAAGCTGCCGTAATACTGCCGCTTCCGTCATGGGAAGTCGTCAGGAAAAGATACTTTTCAATCAGATCATCCTTTCCCACTCGGATATAATCAGGCAGTTTGGCCGTGATAAAAATACGTTCACCTTTTCCCAGTACTCCTGCGGTTTCATACATGATCCCGTCACCGCCCACTATACTGTCAAAAAAAGAAAAAGCATCCCTGTTCTGTACGATATGGTAATCTTTACCGACAACTCCCAGCACCGTATCGTTATCGGTACGCACCGTACTGCAGTAATCCGGAACGTCCAGTCTGCCTGAATCTACAAAGTCCTGCGTAACAATGGGAGCAGAAGGCGTAAAAAGCCTTCTTTTCTCCACTTCAAAATCCAAGCCCGCATGCGCTATCGCCTCGGCGCTTGTCGGATACTCCTCTACTATCTGCCCCAGATTGTGCCACGGTTTTTCCTTCACGCTGAAAAAACTGTGCTTTCCTGTCTGTTCATTGAAATAAATATGATGTGCCATGATTTCTGATTTTTAGATTAAACATCCAATTAAAAAGGAACCTCATTCCCTGCCTTATCATTACCGTTCTTCGGAGCAGTTCTGCCGTTTCCCATCTTTCCGCTGACAGTACTTTCCAATTCATCCGCATTATAACTGCTCCTTTTTGCGAAAGCAACAATATTGATCTCATTCACATGAAAGTCAATACTTCCTATCGGATTCCCGTCGCTGTTGATATACACGTGCATGCCCAGCCTGCCCTGTAACAGCACCACCGCCCCTTTTTTAACCCACTGCCCTGCTTTCATGCTAATCCAATAGGAACAATTGATAAAAGTGGTCACCTGTTTGTACTCTGAACTTCCCGCAGCTTTGTAACGGTCATTAACCGCTATGGTGAAGTTCAAAACCTCTTTCTCTCCAGCTCTGCGTACTTCCGCATCCCTTGTAACCCTTCCTGTAATTTCCATAACCTTAAAATTTAAAAATGAATAAATACTTTAACCTGCCACCCAACAGCTAATGATTACCCCAATGAAACACTTAATTAATAACCATTGCTCCGACTGCCTGCTTCCTTTAACTCACGCTCCGCCCTTTAAATAAAATTTTTTTCAAAAGAAAAAACGGAAAAAAAGAAAGCACAGATCAAGCGGCAGTTAAAGGATGCGGAGTGCTATAAGTCCCAAAGGGCAGATGAAGTGAAACGGAGTCTGTTATGCGCATGCAGCAGACAGCTGGCGCTATCTTGGCTGTCCTTTTTAGCCGTTTCAAATGAAAACAGAATCCTTCTGGAATCTATTACGATCTATGCGCGGAAACTTAAAGGAAAAAAAAACTTAACAACTTTTATTCCAAAACATTACAACACCATTCAGCACTATAAATTTCCCACAAAATAAATTACATGGCCTTACAACAGGTATTTGTACGTATAAAGAATTACCATTAAATTGTATTTTTGAATTACGCATATTAAATATCTGAACACAACAGGTTATCCTAAAAAATAAAAAGTAAATATGGTTATAACAATCATTCTTATTTGCACAGCGACACTATTTTTTAGTATTGTCTACCGACAAAATCTAGAAAAGAAAAAGTATTTTCAGGAAAAGTATCTAACCAATCTGGAGCAAGCCAAAAACTTTATTGTGCACATTCAGAATTTAAACGACTACATCACCTGGGTGGAACGCGACCTGATAAAATCAGAATATGGAGCAACGGGAAAGTTCTTTAAAAACAAAACCAGCTTTTATAAAAAAGAAGAGACCATAAAAAAGTTTAATGATATTTTCCAGGATTTTGATGCCTACATCGTCCTGTACAACCAAAATTACGTCAGTTCCCAAAAAGAAAAACTAAAAGAGTACTTCGATACTATTGAAGAAAAAAAACTCGATGACCAGCAGCGCACCGCGGTAATAACCGATGAATATTCAAACCTGATCATTGCAGGGGCCGGCTCCGGAAAGACCCTTACCATTATAGGAAAAGTCCAATACCTTATTGAGCAGAAAAACATACAGTCTGATGAAATCCTGTTGCTGTCCTTTACCCAGAAAACGGTTGCCGAACTGAATGAGAGACTGCAAAAACTCAATCTCGGCGTACAGGCCGTAACTTTTCACAAGCTCGGCTATGATACCATTAAAAAATTTCATGCCGACATTCCCGCAGTCACCAACGAAAATACTTTAAGCAGCATCATCACGGAATATCTAAAAGCTGATATATTGGATGATGATACAGCACTGCAGTCCTATATCCAATATGTATCCTGCTATATGAATATTCCAGAGGAGCATGACAGCTACAATTCATTGGGAGAAAAATTAGACACAGAGAAAGGAATCGATTTCCAGACACTAAAATCAAAATGTGAACCATTAAATATTGCGGCCCAGTCGAATCTCGATACTTTAAAAGGAGAAAAAGTAAAAAGTGTTGAGGAGCTTATGATCGCCAATTATCTATATCTGAATGGGATTGAATACGAATATGAAAAACCGTATCCTTATGGAGACGCCATGTACCGTCCCGACTTCTTTCTGACAGATTATAACATCTATCTGGAACATTTCGG
>Ga0157371_10003640_pt1 | contig 13876 bp, 12 predicted proteins | sample C45metaG_FD_113462 | JGI IMG/M metagenome (GOLD analysis project Ga0157371, IMG submission 113462) | Corn rhizosphere microbial communities from Kellogg Biological Station, Michigan, USA - C4-5 metaG | ecosystem: Host-associated > Plants > Roots > Rhizosphere > Soil | place: USA: Michigan...
AACCTTGACGTAGATGAGAAAGATGAATTTCCGGGAGATGAGGGTTATAAAGGCGTTTTTATTAATGCGCAAATCCAGGAAATCGATGGTGAAGAATGGTTGTACAACGAAGGTTGCCTGAGCATCCCAAAAATAAGAGAAGACATCATGCGTCGCCAAACTGTTACTATGCATTTCTTCGATGAAAATTTTGTGGAACAGACTAAAACTTTTACCGGAGTTACAGCTCGCGTCATCCTTCATGAGTATGATCATATAGAAGGCAAACTTTTTATAGATTATTTAAAACCACTTAAAAAAAGTTTGCTCAAACGCAAGCTCAATGATATTTCCAAAGGAAAAATTTCGGTAGATTATAAGATGGCATTTAATAAATAATTAGCTAATCAGCTAATCATGATTCAAAAGTTTGTCACGGTCTGTTTCCTGCTGTTTGCTTCATCATTTCTTTTTGCCCAAAAAGAAAATGACAGCACGGTAAAAGTCGATGAAAACTACATTACTCTTTCAGAAATTGTCGTCAACAAAAACCTGGATGTTGCTTCTTTTATTCGGCGTGTAAAAAATGATACTACATTTTATAAAGCATTTCGAAACCTGAGAATCATTGGTTATAAAGCGATCAATGATATCCGGATGCTGGATAAAAACGGGAAGATAAAGGCATCACTGCACAGTATCACACAACAAATTCGAAAAGGGAATTGCAGGACGATGAAGATTCTTGATCAAAAGACAACAGGCGACATTCTTGACAACCAGGGGAATTTTAATTATTACACTGCCCAGATGTATGCGGGATTATTTTTTACAAAAGATTCTGTTTGTGGTGAAACCAATATCGTAAAAGGACATGAGTTTTCAACAGCGGGTTTATCAGGAATTGAGAAGCATAAGGAACAATTGAAAATGTTGTTTTTTGATCCCGGCAAGAAAATAAACGGGCTTCCTTTTATTAGCAATAAAACTGAAATTTTCGATCCGGCAATGGCCCAGAATTATAACATGTATATTGATTACCGAAATTATAATTCTGTCGCGTGTTATGTTTTTACGATCAATGTAAAAGACGATAGAAAAAGCAATGTGGTAATAGATGAAATGACAACCTGGTTTGATGCAAAAACTTTTGAAATTGTTGCGAGAAATTATGTGTTAAGTTATGACGCGGGCGCTTATGATTTTAATGTAAAAATGGAAGTGCAAATGACGAAAGCCGGAAATTTATTAGTTCCTTCTGTTTTAAATTATAATGGAAACTGGAAAGTCATTTTTAATAAAAGAGAACGAGGTGTTTTTACGGCTACACTTTCTGATTTTAAAGAATAGTCATCAATAATATTTACTTCTACTGATATCCTTTTTGTAAGGATAAATGCTTAGGACAACAAGATTATCGTTTTCAATCGAAAAAAACAGTGCGTTTTTTTTGTCGAGTTTATAGAGATAAATTTTATGATTAGAAGTTATACGGGCTTGTGAAGGCATTTCGGCAAGTTGTTCGAGCTGTGTAAAAGTGTGCGATATGAATTTTTCAGCAGATTGAACTGACCAGTTTTCTTTTAAGTAGTGAATAATATCATGAAGATCTTTTTCAGCTTCAGCAGACCAAACTATTTTGTAAGCCATTGATCTACTTTTTGCTTCATTTGATCATGCGTAATATATCTGCCATTCTTATAGTCATCTAAAGCCCGGTTAATCTTTTGACGTAATTCCTTTGGAAGTTCATTTATTTGAACTTCATCAAGCAGGTTGCTTTCATGTAAAAGATTGTAAACTTCTTCAATTAATTTTTCATCCGTTGTGGATTTGATCTTTTGAAGAATATCTTCTTTTTTATCTTCTGTATTCATAACATTAAAATTAATCAATGTTTATCAAAAATGGATTTTGGAGAATGAGAAAATCAAAGATTGAAAAGTTATAGATTTCTTGCAGAAGCATAATTTCTCCACTTCTCAATAACTGCGCTCATGTCTGCCGGCAGCGGGCTTTCGAAATTCATTTTTTCTTTGGTGACGGGATGAATAAAACCAAGTTGTTGTGCATGTAAAGCATGCCGTGGACAAAGTTCAAAACAATTATCTACAAATTGTTTGTATTTGGTAAAGACAGTTCCCTTCACAATCTTATCACCGCCATATGTATCATCATTGAAAAGGGGATGTCCAATGTGTTGCATGTGCACACGAATTTGGTGCGTGCGACCTGTTTCCAGGCGGCATTCAACGAGCGTTACATAGTTAAATCTTTCCAACACTTTGTAATGCGTGATCGCTTCTTTTCCATGTTCTCCTTCAGGATAAGCCGTAAATAATTTTCTGAATCGTTGATGCCTTCCAACATGCGCTACGATTGTTCCTTCATCTTCTTCAAAATCACCCCAAACCAGTGCTACATATCTTCTGTGGACGGTATGATCAAAAAATTGTTTAGCAAGATTTGTCATCGCTTTTAGCGTTTTTGCCATTACCAAAAGTCCTGAAGTGTTTTTATCTATGCGATGCACCAAACCAAATCTTGCTAATTCACTTTCATCAATAGTTGGATTTTGCTGTTTCAAATGCCAGGCGACGGCATTAACTAAAGTCCCGGCAGGATTGCCGCTCCCGGGGTGAACGACCATTCCTGGTTCTTTATCAACTACCATCAAATCATCATCTTCATACACAATTTTGAAAGGAATATTTTCAGGAACGATCTCATTGCTTTCAGGAGAATAATCCTGGTAGATCACGATTTTATCCAGTGGACGAACTTTATAATTTGATTTTACAGGATGGTCATTCAGCAAAACTCTTTCCGCTTCTATTGCCTGCTGAATCTTATTTCTTGTGGCGCCTTCAATTCTTCCCATCAAAAATTTATCGATGCGTAAAGGTTCCTGTCCCTTCGCACAAACAATGGTTTCTCTCTCAAACAATTCTTCCGATTCCTGTTCCTGTAATTCTTCGTCACTCATAATTCATAATTCATAATTCATAATTCTAAACTCTAAAACTTCTCATTCTTATCTTTGCAAATTAAAATCTTTGCATTGGAAAAACAGCAAGTCATTTTCGAAGACCTGGATATAATCAACTATAAAGCAGCGTGGGATTACCAGGAAGAATTGCTTAAAAAAAATCTGCAGGTAAAATCAGATGCGAGAAACTCGGTAAAAACAGGAGCAAAGCCATTAAGTCCGAAAGAACTTTCTACAAAAAATTATCTTCTATTTTGCGAACATCCTTCTGTTTATACTTTGGGCAAAAGTGGGCACATGGAAAATGTTTTGATGAGTGAAGATGAGATGGAAAAAAAAGAAATTGAATTTTTTAAAACCAATCGTGGCGGCGATATCACATTTCATGGGTTGCAGCAAATCGTTGGTTATCCCATACTTGATTTGGAGAAATTTTTTACAGACATAGGCCGCTACATGCGCAGCCTTGAAGAAGTAATCATTCTAACGATTGGCGAGTATGGAATAAAAGGTGACAGGAGCCAGGGCGAAACCGGTGTATGGATTGATCCCGGCATTCCGGGAAGAGAAAGAAAAATTTGCGCCATGGGAATCCGTTGCAGCCGCTGGATTACGATGCATGGTTTTGCTTTGAATGTAAACACCGATCTCAGCTATTTCAGTAATATTATTCCGTGCGGCATTGTAAATAAACAAGTAACCTCAATAGAAAAAGAGCTTGGTTACAAAGTGGATTTTGAAGATGCGAAAGAAAAAGTAAAGAGAAATTTCGAAAAGGTTTTTGAGGTGGAAATAATTCCTGCTATAGTAAACAAATAAATTTCCCTGATTTTTAAATAACAGAAAGTTAACTATATTTTCAAAAGATTTGCGTCTTACCAGTAACGTTATATCAATCAAAATTTTACATTCTAAAATTATTTTTATGAAAAGAATTTCTCTAATTGCTTTATCAGCTTTTTTATTTTTTAAAGGAGAAGCGCAGATGAAAACCTTTATTGATCAGCCTTATATCGAAGTGGCAGGAAATGCAGATACGCTGGTTACGCCGAATGAAATTTACATTAAGATTAATATTTCAGAAGCAGATACAAAAAATAAAACTTCGATTGAAGAGTTGGAGCGTAAAATGTTTGACGCCTTAAAAGCCATGGGAATTGATGTAGAAAAGAACCTTACCACAAGTGACATCTCAAGCAATTTTAAAAATTATTTTTTAAGAGGAAAAAATGTTTTGAAATCTAAAGAATACATGTTGAAAGTAAAAGATGCAGTGACTGCCAGCAAAGTATTTATAAAGTTGGAAGATCTTGGAATTTCAAACAGTACAATCGATCATGTGGATTATTCGGACATGGAAGGGATGAAAAATTTGATGCGCACCAAAGCGATTGAAAATGCAAAGGCACGCGCACTCGCATTGACCAAGCCTTTGAAACAGGAAGTAGGCCCGGCAATTTATATTTCAGATAATGAAAGTTATACCTTCCATCCCATGATGGAGGCGAAAGTAGCGGGAATTCAACTTCGCCGAGACTCCAATGCTTCCGATCAGGAGTTACCTCAAATTGATTTTGAAAAAATAAAAGTTTCAGCAGACATCAATGCAAAATTTATTCTGAAGCAATAAAATGATCTTCGTGGTGGCATAACCGGTATGCTTATAAATAAAATGTATATTTATTGCTCATTTCATAACTGATGAGAAGGTTCAATGGTATTGCATTTTTTATAACCGGATTTATTTTTTCTTTATGAGACCGGGGCAAATCCTGTACCTCTTCAGATATCCCCGGACACCCTGGAGCAGAATTTGAACTCGCGAAGGAAACATCTACTGCATTAATTGAAAGCTTTGAAGGCACTTATTCCACAACAAAACCAGAGAATGGAACGTTTAATCTTTTGCTATCGCGCACGCTGTTGCGTTTTGGCGGTATTGACAGGAAAGATGGCGATCCGACCATTGACCATTTCGACGGTACAATTACCCCGGATGGAAAATTGATGGAAAGCGGAGACACCTACATTGGAACATTAAAAGGTGATGCTATCAATGGCAGTTTCAAAGACAGCGACGGCGTAACGGTTACAGTAGCAGGAAAAAGAACTCTTTAATAAAATACAACACTAACTAAAAACAAAAGAAAATGAAAAAACAATTATTAATTCTGACTGTGTTATTTTTTGTAGTCTCACTAAGCCTTCATGCGCAGGACGCAAAACCGACCGTAACATTTAAAAAGTTTAAAGTAGATGTGAGTCTTGGCTACGCATCTCCGCAAGTCTCAGGTCCGGGAACAAAAGCAGGAGTCTTGTTTGTTATCGAACCAAAATATGCGGTAATGAATGATCTTTCCGTAGGCCTTCGCATGGAAGGAGCTGTAATGGCAAACGTTTCCAAAGATGGAGAATCAGGAAATGCAAAAGCCAATTACTCTTACCTCGCTACCGGTGATTATTATTTTTCTGATAAAAGGTTCAGGCCGTTCGTAGGAGCCGGCGCCGGTATTTATACTTTTGCAAGTGTAGATCTTAGCAGCGACATTTCGGCCAATAGTATTCCTGTTAGCTCTAAGTTTGGCTTTATGACACGCGCAGGTTTTGAATATGGTCACTTACGTGTAGGGGCAGAGTATAATTTTGTTGGAGACAAAATGGGATACCTTGGCCTTAAGATCGGCGCAGTGATTGGCGGTGGAAGAAAATAATTTTATACATTTATATTTATTGAAAACCTCCCCGCGGAGGTTTTTTTGTTTATAGTAAACAAAGAAAAAACCATAATTTTTATTTTGCACGTACCCTATTGATAGAATAATTTTTCCTGATTTCGTAAATCACTTTTCCCGATTTCGTAAATGATTGGTGAGCGTTCAGTCTTTTTTTGCAGAAAATATAAATCTGTAAGAATGAACACTTGGAAAATATTATTAATTGTGCTTGCATTGATTGGTTATTTAAAAACCATGGGGCAGGAAAAAGATTCTGTCAAAACATTAAAAGAAATAATTGTAACGGGATATAAAGCAGTGAATGGGGTCGGGCATTTATTGGAATCTGAAGATGGAGTGATTTACGCCGGAAAAAAAACTGAAGTAATTGTTGTCGATAGTCTTGATGCAAATAAAGCCATCAATAATACCCGCCAAATATTGGGAAGAATTCCCGGGTTAAATATCGTTGAAACTGAAAGCAGTGGCTTTACTGCCAACGGAATTGCAACCCGCGGATTGAATCCGACTCAAAGTATTGAAATGAATACGCGGCAAAATGGTTATAATATAAGTGCCGATGTGTATGGTTATAATGAGGCGTATTATATTCCACCGATGGAAGCTGTAAAAAGAATTGAATTGGTGAGAGGCGCAGCGTCTTTGCAGTTTGGTTCCCAGTTTGGCGGACTGGTAAATTACCTAACAGAAGATGCGCCCAAACATAAGTCATTTGAATTTGTGACTTCTCAAACAGGAGGAAGTTTTGGAATGTTTAATTCGTTCAATTCAATTGGCGGCAACTATAAAAAATGGAGTTACTATGGTTTTATTGAAAACAGAAATATGGAGCGCGAGAGACCAAACAGCCGACAGTGGCAGCTTTCAGGTTTTGGGAAAGTAAAATTTACCCCTTCTGAAAAAGTGAATGTTGCTCTTGAATATTCCCTGCTCCGCAACAAAATACAAATGCCGGGTGGCTTATCTGACAGTCTTTTTAATGCAGATCCAAAAGCGTCTATCCGTGCCCGTAACTGGCTCAAAAGTCCATGGAATATTTTGAGCAATTCCATCGATATCGAACCGGACGACAATACAACCGTAAGCATCAAAACTACTTATATTTTCAGCAATCGCTCTCTCGTTTGGCGAAATGAAGATGGCGGCCCATCAGCGCTTGATACTATTGATCCGGCAACCAATCAATACGTTCCGCGGGAAGTTGAAAGTGAAGACATGCACAGTATTACGACCGAAGGACGCATTTCAAGAAACTATAAGCTTGGAAAAAATCAATCTACTTTAGCAGCAGGAATAAGACTTTCTTATGGAAAATTCAAAAGGTTGGAAGGAGGTGAAGGAACAACAGGAAGTGATTTTGATTTATCAATAACAGGTCCGTGGGAAAAAAATATGGATTTTACAACTACCAATGTTGCGCCTTTTGCAGAAAACATATTTAGAATAGGAAAAAATTTTGCGATTACTCCCGGAGTGAGATTTGAATTCTTGAAAAGCATGGCCAATGGCTATGTTGATGAGGATGATGATAAGATTACAAGTAAAAAAACAAGAACGCGCAGTTTTCTTTTAGGCGGACTTGGGATGGAATACAAACTTAAATCCAACAGTAGCTTTTATGCCAATATCAGCCAGGCATACAAACCAATTGGCTATGATCAGCAGCAACCTTTTGGCGTCGCTGCAAAAATTGATGATAATTTAAAAGATCCTTTTGGTTTTAATTCTGATTTTGGTTTCAGAACAATCGTCAAAAATTATTTGAACATTGATGCAAGCTTGTTTTACCTCGCGTACAATAATCGAATAGGCGAAATATTGAAAACTGATCCGGCAACAGGAGAGGAGTATGCTTTTCGTACTAACGTTGCTAACAGTGTTCATAAGGGTTTGGAGACTTATATCGAGTTTAATATTTTGAAATACCTGAACGAACATTCCAAACATGGTTTAAGTATTTTTAATTCTTTTGCATGGATAGACGCAAAATATGCCGGTGGCGAATTCAAAGGAAACAAGGTAGAGGCGGCAGCAAAAGAAATCGAAAGAGCAGGAGTTATCTATTCAGGGAAAAAATTATCGGCAACTTTCCAGGTCAATTACACAGGCGATGCTTACGGCGATGCAACGAATGCGAAAATAAGTGATAATCCTGTTGCAGGTTATATACCGGCTTACACCGTGTTGGATTTCAGTGCGACTTACAAGATCAAAAATTACGCAATTAAATGTGGCGTAAATAATCTTACAGACAAATCATATTTTACAAGAAGAACAGATGAATATCCCGGGCCGGGAATCATTCCCGCTGCAGGCAGAAGTTTTTATTTAGGTTTCACGGCAAAATTTTAAAACAGCAAGAAAGGCAAGAGTTGAATGGCAGTGAACAAACACATAATCAAGATTTTTATTTTTGAAATAATGGTTTAAATGCCCAACACTTCTTTCAATTTACTATACCCTGATTTACTGACAGGAATTTTTTCGCCGGTGGTGAGTAGTAATAAGTGACTGTCTTTTTCATAAGCATCGATGCGCGTGATCAGTTGCGTGTTGACAAGAAAAGAACGATGAACACGAACGAATTGAAATTGCGCCAGGGATTTTTCAAAAAAGCTCATTGTGCGCTTTTTTAAGAATGAACCGTCATTGCTTACAATTTTTACATAATCGTCTGCCGCTTCCAGAAAGTGGATTTGATGCACGGGAATAATTTTGATTTTGTTGCCATCCTTCACTACCACGCGGTTTTGTTGAGAAGGAGATTCGGCGGCTGTCTCGATAGTTCGTTCAACAGCGGCCGAATTATTTTGTTGGTTCAGGTATTTTTGGACAGCTTTTTCAAAACGATTCTTACTAAATGGTTTTAATAAATAATCGACTGCATTCAATTCAAAAGCCTTTATCGCATATTCATCAAAGGCTGTTGTAAAAATTACGGCTGGTGGATTTTCAATTAATTCAAGCATTTCAAAACCATTGATCTTCGGCATCTGCACATCAAGAAAAATGAGATCGGGTTGTTGTTGCTGAATGGCTTTGAGTCCTTCAAAACCGTCGCTGCATTCTGCCACCAACTGTGCATCTTGAACATTTTGCAGGTATTCCTTTACAATGCTTCTTGCCAGCGGTTCATCATCTATAATAATTACTTTCATTTTCTTTCTTTTTCATTTACTGGCTTCTGTTCAACTTGCAACGTTTGCGGAATAATTATCGTTGTTATGAATTGCTTGTTCTCTATCGAAGTTTTTAAAAGGTCGTTCCTTGCAAACAATAAAAACAGTCTTCGTTTGATTGACCTTAACCCAAAACCAGTTCCCTTTGAAGGATGCGCCGTTTCCGGATCGAATGGGTTGCACACTGAAATATTCAGATTGTTATTTTCAACTTCAGCCTGCAGTTTTATCATCACATCGCCTGTTGTGTCATAGAGACCAAACTTGATTGCGTTTTCAACAACAGGTTGTAAAATTAACGCCGGAAGCTTAAACTGCAGTGCTTCTTCAGCAACTGCAATTTCTGTTTGCAGCCGATGTCCGAATCTCACTTTTTCTATTTCAAGATACAATTGTAAATATTGAATTTCTTCCTCGAGCGCTATCCATTGTTGTTCATCTTTTTTAAGTGTGCCACGCAAGAAATCGCTTAACTGGTAAATCATGTGTCTTGCCTTTTCCGGATCAGAGCCGATTAACGCGCTGATGGAATTTAAACTATTGAATAGAAAATGCGGTTGAAACTGTCGTCTTAGTTTGAACAGTTCTGCTTCTTTTGAAAGTTGTTCTGTTTCTGTTTTCCGGTTCGCCAATTCTTTATATTCCTGTTGTCCATACCACATCAAACTGAACATGCTCATGCTGCTGAGAAGCAGGAAACCCGCGCCAAACCTGATAAGCGCTGTCGACCGGATAAAAGCGATATAAGGATCGCCGTCTTTTAAGATCATCCACATCATACCCCGCTGCGCAAGAAACCAGAAAAATCCGACAGCGATGCTTATGATCAAAATGTACCAATATTTTTCTTTTCTCGGCAGATAGTATTTCATATTGTTGCTGATGAAAAAACTGCCGGAGGCCAGCAAAATAATACTCACAAGACTATCTTCAACCGCGTGAGTGCTTTCAACATCTATTTGCTTAAGAATAAAAAACTGAAGTGCGATGCAAAGCAGCCACCAGGCCGAAAAAAAAATACGCAAACGCTTATCAGATAAAATTGACTTCAACAGTAATTGTTTTTAGCTCATTTCAAATGTGTTCTCAAGGCATCTTTCATGTAAATAATTAGCACGTCTGTTAGTGATCTTCACATATTCATCGGCGTCGTCTTCTTCTCTTATGCATGAATAAATTTCGGCACCATCTATCAGTTCGCTGAGGTGATGAATTTCTGAAACATCAACAAACTTCCAGTGCACGGGCTTTTGATCGTTATTTAAAAAGTTATCTTCTTCGCTGTCGCCGAGTATACGTGCTTTTTGAAAAGCATGCATTTCATTTTCTGCATAAATAAGACGAAGCTGCTCATCAAATTGCGGAGTGTGATTTCCTTCACCACAAATAATTCTGAAAACCAGTTTTGCAAGATAGCATTTCATATATAATAGTTTTTAAGATGGAGATATTTATTGTATCAGTAATTGTTGATCTCAATCCCTCCAAACACACACGAACCTCTCAGAATAATTTTTTTATCGGGATCAGGAATGCTGTTTTGAAAATTGCGTTTATCCTCTACGCCACCAAACACGGCAGAGATTTCGGTTTGCACTTCCCAGTTGCCAGGGATGATAAGTTTGGTTCCGCCAAAAACATTATTTATTTCGAGCACTATTGGCTGCTGGATATCTGCCTGCATAAAACTGATTTCCGCGCCACCCATGAAGCAAACTATTTCTCCGCCTTTAAAGTTTTTTGATTGTATGTTTTTTTTTACGCCACCTAATACCGCGTGAACATCGAGATATTCTTCGTCCCCTGTGCTGGCGGAATTTGCTGTAGGATCAAAGTTTGAAAACCCCTGCTTTTGACAACGCATTTTCCGGTACCCGATGTTGGCATGACGTCGCGGGCGAAGGATAAACAGCAAACCAAGACCGATCATTATTATCGGTGCGATATAGCGGTGCAGATCGATGCCGGGAATCGATTGGTCAGCGAGAAAAACGGTTCCTATCAGGATCAAAACATAAGAGCCGGGATTGTGAAACCTGCTTTTGATACCGGTCAATAATCCAATGGCAATAAGCAATACAGGCCACGTGAAAACCCATCCGGGAATAGGAGCGCCCATTTTATAAGCTAATAATAGAAATCCTGCAAGTAATAAAAACAGTCCGCCTCCAACTCTCGACCCGTTTATTCTTTCCATTTCACGATCTTTCTGTTCCATAGTTTTTTAATTTTCAATTGATAGAACAAAATTATAACCCGGCATGTGGGTTGGAAAGCCTCATTCGGTTTGTTTTAATGAAAAGTCGGTAAAAGGGTAGTTTAAATCGGTAAAGGTAAAATCCGATTTCCCCACCAGTAAACGAAGAAATAATAAACTTTTTTATTTTGAAATCGTTGTAAACCTGAAACAGGATTTAACAAGATTACAAGTGTGTTTCACGGTTGAAAATTACCGCAACTTCTTGTTTGGTTTATCTTTGCATGCAAAATAACCAAACTGGAATTCAAAGCGATATACAAGAAGATGGAGGCCTTTTCACCCAAGTTGTATTGGCGTGAAATTCTGGCGGTTTTGATGATTTTGCTCGCTTTCATTTTCTTCGGGAGTGAACGAAAGGAACTGCTACAGATCATTCCAAACATTGAACAGGCTGACCTTCGCTGGTTAATGGCCGGGCTTGGTGTCACTTTACTCTATGTGCTTTTTCAGAGCGGCATGTATGTAAGCAGCTTTTCTGCTATCGGCCTTTCCTTAAAATGGGTGGATGCTATCGAACTTTTTTTGAAAAGAAATTTTCTCAGTATTTTTTTGCCGGCCGGCGGCGTAAGCTCACTTGCATATACGCCGATCCAACTGAGAAAAAGAGGTTTTAATAAACCGCAGGTTCACCAGGCCAGCGGGCTTTATGGATTTGCAGGATTGTTTACTGTTTTCCTTGTCGGATTTCCGGTTATCATCCTTTTCGCCTTCTCAACAAAACATGAAACGGAAAATGCATGGATCGGCTTGGTCGTCCTGATGATTATCATTGCGGGGATCTTTCGTGTTGCCAAAACGCTGAAAGAAAAAGGGAGTTTGTACCGTTTCGTTGTAAAGAAATTCCCAAAATCTGCAACGATTATTGACGAACTTTTTGCTGCCAATGTGAACAATAAAAAATACGCCGGCAGCATTGTTTATTCAACAGGAGTGGAGTTTACCGGCATGTTTCACATTTATATTGCGATGCTCGCGCTTGGACTTCCTGCTTCGTTTAGCGTGGCGGCCATTGGCTATATTGTTTCTGTTTTACTGATGATAACTTCTCCTTTTTTGAGAGGGCTGGGTGCGGTGGAACTTTCGCTCGTTTATATCCTGCAGATGTATGGCTATTCTACAGTAGACGCACTTTCTATCACTATTTTATATCGGGTTTTTGAATTTTGGATGCCGATGTTTTTTGGCATTCTTTCATTTGCATGGAGAGGAAGATATTTGTTTATTCGCATCGTTCCGGCGTTGCTGATTTTTTCATTGGGAGTTATCAATATCGTTTCCGTGGTCACGCCGCCTTTGCACCCACGTTTAAAATTGATCAGAACTTTTCTTCCTTTGGATGCAATTAATGCGTCTAACATCCTGGTACTTTTTATCGGGCTTGCGTTGCTGATTACGTCGGCTTATATGTTCAAAGGATTAAAGAATGCGTGGCGGCTGGCGTTGTTGCTTTCCATTTTATCTGTGATAGGAAATTTAACCAAAGCTCTCGATTATGAAGAAGCGACTTTTGCTGCCATCATTGTTGTTTTGTTATGGATCAGCCGTAGCCAGTACCGCATCCGCAGCAGTGCTAAATGGATTCGAATGGGATTCTTGTCGGTTGCTGTTATTTTTTTATCTGTGCTGCTGTTTGGTTTCATGGGATTTTATTTCATCGAAGTCAAACATTTCGGAATTGATTTTACCTGGAAACAATCGATAGAATTTTCGGTTCGCAGTTTCTTTCTGCAGGAAGATTCATTGCATCCGCACACTCCTTTTGGTCGCGAGTTTATTTTATTGATCCAGATCCTTGGTTTTTTAAGTTGGGGATTTCTTTTGTTTACATTGATCAAACCATTTTTAAAAGTAGAAAGCACCACCGAAACCGGAAGAGAAAGGGCAAAGTTTTTGCTGAGTGAATTTGGGTCTTCGGCCGTTGATCATTTTAAGATTTACCCCGATAAATTGTTATTTTTTTCTGAAGTGCATGAAGCGTTTGTTGCTTACCGTATTGCCAATGGATTTGCAATTGTTTTGGATGAACCGGTGTGTGCCGAAGAAAATAAAACCGAAGTGCTGATAGAGTTTTACAGAGTTTGTAAAAAAATGGGTTTAAAAACAGCTTTTTACCGTGTAGACGAAAATAGTATGGTATGGTTTGATCAATTGCGCAAACAAAAAATATTTATCGGCCAGGAAGCGATATTGGATGCACAGAATTTTACCATGGAAGGAAGAGATAAAAAGTCTTTAAGAAATGCAATGAACGCACTTCAAAAAAAGGGATTTGTTACCTCTATTCATAAAGCGCCACTGGAGGAGCCTTTGGTGGAAAGACTTCGCAAAGTTTCTGACGAATGGTTAGTGGCTTATGAAAAGGAAGAGCAGGTTTTTTCGCAGGGAATGTTTGATGCAAAAGAATTAACGCAACAGGATGTGATAACGATTTCTGATGCGGAAGGAAATATTGTTGCTTTCCTTAACATCATTCCTGATTATTCTCCCAAGGAGTGTACTTATGACCTGATAAGGAAAACAGCTGACGCTCCGGGTGGATGCATGGATGCGCTGATTGTAAAACTCATTGAATACGCGAAAGAAAAAGATTGTCACTACATCAATATGGGACTGGTGCCAATGACAGGAATAGAGGATCCGAACAGTGCGGCGGAACAACTTATAAAATTTGCGGGAAAGAAATTAAAGAGATTTAAACACTATCATGGATTGAGAGATTTTAAAGAAAAATACG
>Ga0157371_10003642_pt1 | contig 13867 bp, 15 predicted proteins | sample C45metaG_FD_113462 | JGI IMG/M metagenome (GOLD analysis project Ga0157371, IMG submission 113462) | Corn rhizosphere microbial communities from Kellogg Biological Station, Michigan, USA - C4-5 metaG | ecosystem: Host-associated > Plants > Roots > Rhizosphere > Soil | place: USA: Michigan...
AGCGTCAGCCCTTTGTTGGAACGTCGAAACAAGCGGAAACCGAACTGCTCTTCGACCTTGTTCAACTGCGCGGCCAGGGCCTGCACAGTCAGGCACGAATGCTCGGCTGCGGCCGACAACGAGGCGGTATGCACGATGCGCATGAGGTTGCGTAAGGTTCTGCTATCCATGGGTAATGCCCTCTGAAGTGGGCTGGGTATTGTTGTTTACGAAACGACCGAACCGGCGCCATATGCCGGCTATATTCCTGCACCTGAGCATAGTTGTCGCGGATTTAGTAGCGAATTGATTCCCCCGCCGATGGCTGGAGGCTGACAGAGGATCGGGGTTTTTGGTGGCTTGGGGGTGATGGAGGTCAAAAAAAGTGCTGGGTTTTGGTGCGTGGGGGCGGTTTTTCCGATGAGAAACGGCTTACATCCTCCGAGGTTTTTGCCAGCGTCACGCGCAGAACGATCTCAGGCAGAGTAGCGATTTAGCTGATAGCGCTCACCTGTCAAAGCAGTTGAAATGGATGCCTGGCATTCGATCCATGGCGGTTAACAACCACCTATCAACTTCGCGTTGACCGACGAAGATCCCTCCGACCACAATGTAGAGGTAGCGCTGATGTAGCTACATAATCACAACGAGGTAATCGTAATGGCTGCACTACTGAAAACTACCGATGTGCGTTGCCGCATTGATGAGGATTTGAAAACGCGTGCCACTGAAGTCTTAAACGCTTGCGGGCTGAGCATCAGCGACGCCATGCGACTTTTTCTGCGACAGGTTGTTGCCACTCAGGGGCTTCCCTTCGAGGTGCGAGTTCCATCAGAGAAAACGGCGCGCGCAATGATGGAAGCACGAGAAATCCGTGAGCGTTTCGACTCCATAGACGACATGCTGAGGACTGTTGATGGCGAAACCGGAGAAAACGCAAAAACGCGCTGATCGGCCTAAACAGTGTGCACAGACTTCTGAATTCAAGAAGTCTTGGGATCGTTATAACCGTGCCGGAAGGCGAGACATGAACGACGTCCGGAATGTGATGGCGATGTTGTTCTTGGGGCAGCAATTACCCGCAGAATATCTGGATACATAAGCCGGCTTAACTCCGGCTTCTGTGCGGCTGTTTGTTGCGATTGTTCGTTTGTGTATCAAAACTCTAAAAAATTACAGTTTTGTACTAGTCTTGAGCTAAGACAAAGTAAGGAGGCGTCTATGCCTACCTCATCTCCAGCCCTCATCCCACGCGAACAACTCGACGCCCCCGAAGCCGGTCGCGTCGCGCTGAAGTTCTTCTTCAACCTTATGGAGCGTTGGGGCTGCAGCGCAGAGCAGCAACGCACATTGCTGGGCGGCGTCGGCAACACCACGTTCTATAAATACAAACATTTGCCGAACATACGTCTGCCTAACGACACCCTCGAGCGTATCTCTTACCTGATGGGCATTCACAAGGCGTTGAGCATCATCTTCAGCAACAGCCGCGAGCGCGCTTACGCTTGGGTCAGCAGCCCGAACACCGCGGCACCGTTCAACGGCAAAACCGCACTGGATTACATGCTGGCGGGCAGGGTGGTCGACATCGCCGATGTGCGCCGCTACCTCGATGGAGTGCGCGGTTGAAAACGCCGGCGCTGGTCGAGGTGCCATGGCCGCGCGCGTATCGCATCGTCAACAGCAGCTTCCCGCCGATTGCGCTGTTCGAAGATGTGCTCAATCCAGAAGACCTCGAAGTCGCCTACGCCATCGAAGCGCTAACCAATGATCGTCTGATCGAGCAGGCCGGCGTGCTCGCTCGCGTGCGCCCGGAAGATCGCCTGTCCGGCCCCGGTTCCAGTCCAGTAATGGCCGCGTTTACCCATGTCGGCAAACGCAGCCGTTTCAGCGACGGCACCTTCGGCGTCTATTACGCGGCCAGCAGCCAGGCCGCAGCCATCGCCGAAACCTGTTACCACCAGGAACGCTTCCTCGCCGCGACCCAGGAAGCCGATCTCGAATTGACCATGCGCACTTACGTCAACCGAGTGATCAAGCCGCTGCATGACGTCCGCCATGGCTTCGAACACTTGCATCAGCCTGATCCGGACGCCTACGGGCCGTCGCAGGTATTTGCGCGGCAATTGCGCGATGCTGAATCTTGGGGCTTGCTCTATAACAGCGTGCGATTGGCGGGGCATGAATGCGTTGCGGCGTTTCGGCCCCCGGCGGTTTCGATTCCGAAGCAGGGCAAGCATTTGCGCTATGTGTGGAGTGCGGGTCAGCAGAAGATTTCGTTTGTGTTCGAGATCAGTCAGGTCTGAAACGCAAAAAGCCCTCGCATCAGCGAGGGCCCTACACCGGCGTTTACATCAACGGCTTGTCCGACGGCGCATCCATCACTTTGACTACATCATCGATCAGCGCCTTGCTTGATTCCTGCAAATACTGCGAGGCAAAAGCGTAAAGGTCAGAGTCGCGAGGGACTGTGGAGTCAGCGGTTAGTAGCTTTTGAAAAAAGGGGGCTGTCCCCAATACTGCTCATGATGAATTGCGGGGATATTCTGACGTTGCAGCGGGTGCTGGGGCATTCTTCGTTGGCGATGACGATGAAGTATGCACACTTTAGTCCTGGGCACTTAGCTGAGGTGGTGAATTTGAATCCGCTTTCGTTTGGTGGGGTTGATAAGGGGGAAGGGGAATGACTGAGGGAATTGATTGGGCTCCGTTGATTGACTCGTTCGCTTCGGCTAACTGGACCGCCATTTTGGTTGCGCTCATATCCGGTGTGGTGGCGATATATGGGCCAACTAGGCTGTGGAGAAAACAATCGAAGCGAGAAAGCGAGAGTGTCAGGGCGTCACTCATTGCGGAGATCGCGGCGCTTGTAGATATCGTTGAACTTCGACGCTTTCTTCCGGCTCTTCGGGAAAAGCAGGCGTTGTTGGCTGCTCGGCAAACTGCGATAGGGGCGTTTAGAAGAGACCCAGAATCGTATGAGGTTCGTATCGATAGCCAATTCAACCGGGTCTACCAAGCGAGCGTTACGAAACTGGGCATGCTGACAGCAGAAGAGGCGAGACAAATTGTTCGGTTCCATCAACTGGCTGACAGCGTCCGCCTTGATGTTATACCGGGCGGAGATCTTGCTACCGGAACTGACAGTGCTGAAAAGTTTGGGGCTGCTGCGGATCTGCTGGAAATGGCCCTTGTCATCGGACACGCATTGGTCGACTCAAAACAATCCGGTTCTTGAAAATGACGCCTTCGATGGAGGCAAATTTTCCAAGCGTGGACACTTTGTGGACGTTTTCGCGATTTGACGTGAAGTCTTTTTAAGACTCAGAAACGACAAAGCCCCGCATTGCGGGGCTTTGAATATGGTGCGGCACCAGACGAACGGTCTTCGACTGTAAGGGCACGGTTTACGCGGGGCTGGAATCTGATGGATTTTTTGACGTACCTCATAGCGTATCTAAAAATAAATCAGCTAGTTATGGCTTTCGATGGAATCGAATCGGGATCTTCTGGGTGGGGCACGGTTTCTCGCAAGATAACAAGCTGAATACAGCTGTCGCTAGTAAAGTAAGAGAAACGATATTTCCTGAGGTAGGAGAGTCTCTCAGAAACAGGTGGCGATTCACTCTAATGAAGACAACCGTACTGCCTGAGGACTAACATTTCTGTACGCGCTTGCGTTAACGTTTGATCGTCTTGCCCGAGAGATGACTTTTGCCTTCCTCGTCGATCAAATATCCCAGAAAATCGCGCTCCCATGGACGGCCAGTGCCGCTCTTACTGGAATTAACCTTCAGCTTCAGATGCTTTTCGATCCAGACGGCGATGCTCTCCAGCACCCGCTCGGCACGGCGTTTACTTTCGACAAAGATCATCAAGTCGTCCGCGTATCGGCAGAAACTCAACCCACGGGCTTCCAGCTCCTTATCCATCGGGTCAAGGTACAGGTTGGCCAACAGCGGGCTGAGTGGTCCGCCTTGCGGTACCCCAGCTGAGCGCTTAAGCCGTTGACCGTTCAGGACGATATCGACTCGTAGATTCGATGCCAGGTACTGGTTCAACCGTTTGTCCCGAATGTCGCGGGTGATTTGTGCCATGAGTCGGTCGTGATTAACCTCGTCGAAGAACGTTTCGATATCCACATCGACTACCCAAGTCTTACCGCTGAGCAGGAAGGTTTTCGCCGCCCTGATCGCACCAAGGTTGCTACGCCCTGATCTGAACCCGTAACTGTGCTCACTGAAACCAGCGTCCCATAGCTGGGTCAGTTGCTGGCTTACTGCTTGCTGGATAACTCGGTCCTGCGTATTGGGTATGCCCAGTAGCCGCTCTCCGCCCTGGGGTTTGGCAATCGTCTTGCCCTTGATCGGACCGGGTGTGTAGCTCCCTTTCAGTAGCTTTTCCTTGATGTCCGGCCAATGCTTGACCAGATGCGCTTCAAGGTCTTCGGTGGTAATACCGTCAACTCCTGGCGCACCTTTGTTGGATCGGATTTTCTTGAACGCACGACGCATGTTGTCATCTTCGACTACATGCTCCACTTTGATTTCGCTCAACACTTCCCCAATTCCTATTCCGTCTAGCACGTCACTCGAAGTTTCCTTTCACTGCGTCGGGATCCACCCAGCCTCTCATATTAGGCAAAACCGTTGATGCCGAGGCAATTTTTCTAGACTCGCTCGTAGCAAGCTGACTTCATTATCTCAGTTTTTCTGTACATGCCGAGCGACCTCTTCTGGTCGAAGTGGCCTTGTGAGAAGTGAGTCCCATTCCGCAAACTGCCAGTGGACTTTATTCATAGCCAAGCATCACATAGAATATTAGCGTCACAGTATCCAAGATTGCCGATGGCTTTGTCGCACTAGGTATGTATTTCTAGATGATTAGCAAGGCGGGATTAATTATTTGAAATTCGCCTTTAAAAATCAAGGTGAATAGACTAGGGGAGGAGTAGTTAGTATGCGTCTAATTCTCGCAACTAAGACTGATAGTGCTATTTGGCCGTTTGAGTCTCTCTCACGCTATCCACTTTTTAATAGCTTCTATCTGGACTGGGCAAAACCACTAAAATGTATAACACATAGGACAGATGATGACCACCTTGATTTCATGGCTTGGAGTTGATCAACGAGGACCAGCGTCAATCTACTTGGCAAGTGATAGTCGGATTTCATGGGGAGCAGCAGACCAGTGGAACTATGGAGGGAAACTTTTTATTGCGCAGTCTTCGCCCGAGGCCTTTGGTTTTTGTGGGGATGTGCTGTTTCCGCTGCTAGTACTTGGTCCCCTCTGCCAGAGAATAGATGCAAGTAAAATGCTTTCTGCGTGCAGTGACTTTCACGACAAACTGGAGCAAGTTAGAAAATGCGTGGAAGTAAGCTTTAGAGATTATCCTGCATCACAAAGAAGGCCTTTTCAAATATTTTACATTTCTAGGACAGGTCGAGGGATGGCATGCGAATTTCATTCAGGCCGGATATTTAGCTCTGGTTCAAAAGTCGTGAGCTCTGAAGTAATGGAATTCCCTAGCGATCCTATTTTAGGTCTCCGTTCTGGTCTTATAGGAGAGGCTGGCTCGGGAAGTAACTCAATAAAAAATTGGGAATACCGCTGGCAGCAAACGGATGTCCAAAATACTAGTCGAAGCGTCTTTGGTGCATTCTGTTCGTCTCTTAAAAGTGGGGACGACTCCCTGACAGGAGGTGCACCACAACTTGTTGCAATTTACAGGTCGGGTTTGGCTAAGCAATTAGGGGTAATATGGGAGGGTAAAAGATATTTTTCGGGGATGGAGATAGAGGATCTTTCAGCTTGTGAAGAATTGGACTGGAGAAATGAAAGATTTGAAATCTGTGATCCTTTCACATTAGATGTTCGAAAAGGAGCTCAGAAACAACCTGTGCCACGCAAGCTAATAATATGATAAAAATCACCTGTAAAAAGCTCTCAATGAAAGCTTTTTACCAGGTGGGATTCGCGCCCACGACCTCTTACATGTAGTATGTAAACGCTCTTACTAACTGAGCTACTGGTTCGCGATCAAATTTAAATGAGCGAGCCTGCATTTGTCAAGAGCTTTTCTCTAAGGTTTTAGGTTTATGCCTTGAGTCTTGATTTTTCCTGCGTTAAGTAAGTCGGACTAGTATTTAAATCGCGCTGATTTGGATGTTGCTAGGTGCTGTACGAAATGCAACGAAACCTAATTGCCGACCGGGATCATGGGAATCTCATGATCTGGCCTCCTTAACACCGAAAGCGGTGGGCGATTGAGCTAGGTATTTAGTTCACAACGCCACGGCTGTATATCTGGAAGCGTTTAAAGAAGTGTATGAAGAAATGAGTGTGGACGATTTGTGGACGTTTTAACGAAAACGGCACATTTGTGTTCTTTAGTTTTTCCAAACCCCAGAAACCACAAAGCCCCGCATTGCGGGGCGTAGAGATAGGTCGAAATCGGCTTGTGAATATTCAATCCAGGCTCGCCTTCCGCTAAAAAGTTACCATTTGAATTTTTTTAGGAAACTTTGGGCGATTCACTAATAATACGAGACGTCGCCTGAGGAATCGCGACTGATCTGGCGGAACCTAACTCGGCCAACGGACTTTCGACTCGTAAAATACGCTCCTGAAATTTCGAGAGAATCGTGAGAACCTGTGGTAACGGTGCGAATATCGAAAGTTGTAAAACCTCTGTATTCGTCCCACATAGGGTTTTTAGGGATCGCCCGGTAGTGGTAGTAGATTTTGCACTGATCAAATTCAATGGTTGGCGTCGTTTCTAGCGTGACGGATTTCGAAGTTTCGGTATGAATGTCGATCTGCATTCGTATAAAAGATTGTCGAATGATCGCGCGAGCAGGTATTGATTGCGTTTCTGAAATCATTATTTCTCCGTCCCAAATCCCATTTAAATCTGGAAAGAGATCCCTGTAGAACATCTTCGCGACTTTCCAGATGCGGCGGGCGAAAAAATTCTTTGTAAGCAAAAAAATAACAGCAAACGCAGCCCATGGAGCAATTTTGGCTAAACTAAGCAGCGGCAGTTCAGAATCCCATCGTTTCCAGACCAGATAGGCAGCTATGCTTATTAACGCAGTGCCAATTACAAGAATTTTAATAATTATGTTGAAATTTATTATTCTAAACATTTTTATTCCATGTCGCTGAAGTCATGTAATCGTCCTTTGCCACTACTCTTGGCAGAAAGTAAAGCGATGTAGGCCTCCCTCAGTGTCGTTCCAACGCCGACGGAAAAAGAAATTTCTTGCTCTGCAATTTTCTTGATCTGAGAAAATATTATATTTTTATCAAACTCTGAGCAGATAGATCCTGCGACGCCGTCCGCAGCACAGAAAAGTATTTCGAAGCCTTGGGATTTTAGAAAATATGCGATAGATCGTGTTTTTTCTTGAACGAGATCGTTAACTCGAACGAGTTCTTTCGCATTATTAGTCAAATATGCCGATGTGATTTTCTGCCCAATATCATCGCCATCAATAGTAACGAACTTCATATTCACCACGCGCTGCGCTCAGTCTGGATGGCATAGTAGCATGATGATAGGGCCTCTTGGCTGTAGCTGAGGTAACGGATCTACCGCCATCAATAGGTCAGGCAGGTGCAGGGCTGGCCAGCGTTGAGGCTTCCCTTGAGACCTGGTGTAGAGCCGCAACTATGGGTACGTGGCTCGTTGCCACAGGCGCCACTTCCGTGAGGACGTCAATTAGTGCATACCGGCTCGGCTTCATGACGCTGGACCCACAAGTCAGAGCGCTTGTCGACTATATATTAAACTTTCTCGGCATTAATCCCAAGCTTGGTTTTGGAGTTGGTGAAGAGCCCGCTTTGCACTGGTAGGTGAGAGACCTGATAACGTTGGTGATGGCGTGGTTTTTGTTGATTGATCCTCCAATTTGGCGGGTAGTGGCCAACAGTGACAATGCGTAAACTTCTGACCTGCGCGATAGGCAGTAATTAACTAAAATAAACCATTCGATGTTTCTATGAAAGTAAAAGCGATTCAACCCTGCGCAATTGAGGGTTGCGCTATCGGACAGGTTAGAAATTTATTTGATGCTATTTACGAATGTAACGTAGGTGGTATCGACAGGCTATTGAATTTCTGTCAGCTGACAAATTCCAAACTTAGAAGCTAGCGCGTAGTAGTTTGATTTTCGACCAATTATTATAAGCAGTAGTGTAATGCCGTGTTCTCGGATCATTTTTTTCCAGGTGCGTAGATCGGTCCCGGAAGGTATGGGATGGTCTTCAGGATGAGTGTGCCATTCACCTAAATAATTGTCTTCACCTTTGCTAAGCACCCATTGCTCTTCGAGGACTGCTTCATGGCCGCCTTCTCGACGATCAAATCTAAATCGAGACCTGGAATCAGAACGTTGAGGTACAGTAAGACTTACGGCCTCTAGGTTGTGAGATCTTCGCTTTCCGATAATTATGCCGCCGGCTTCGGTGTCACGAGATTTTAGTTGTTTGTATTTTTCCATCTCGATGATAAGTCGGTTGGGGATAAGAACAAGATTTCCCCACTCTACCGCTATGAATGATTTCGGCTGCATATTGGGCAATGTGCTCTTCTTTTTGGGGAATTGGGTTTGACGAGCTTACCCTGCTCATGATCAATGGTTATACTTCTGAATGTGGGGTTCGGCTTACCTCGTGCCCAGGCCAAAGCTAAGTCAGCAGCTAGAGCCGCTGCATGAGTTGCAGCCGGTACAGAAAATGGGACAAGCCACTCTCCGCAAGATCCCAGATGTTTGAATTTTAACTCATAACCAGCGCGCATTACCGAGAGCGATGCCCCTGGCTGTGCAAAATCCAAACAATGCAAACATGCTTGGGCTTCATCGTCCATAAGGTAGGCTTGAGCGCCGCATCCTGTGCCTACAACCCAGGAAAAAATTATGGGTGGGAGCTCATGAGAGACTTTTGATTCGCTTAGAAACTGCGAAAAACCTGGACTTCCTGTCGCATCAATAATCAAGTCAGCCTGCTTTAGAATAACGAGGTCTTTCACCCGTGTACTAGAAGAAGCTAGATTTATTGCTGGGTACTTTTTAATTAGATCTCGTTTTAGTGAGTGAGATTTTATTTCTCCGATTTGGCCAAAACCCAAATAATGTCTGCCAATATTTCCCACGGAAAGATAGTCATTATCTACCAATAATAGACGGCCACCCAGAAAGCCGGCTCCTTGTTTGGCTAACAAGTCTGCAAGAAAACCTCCAATCGCACCACAACCAACTAACACAATGTTCTTGCTGGCCAAGCCAATTACATTTTCTGTGACATTACGAGAGATCCATGATTCCGGGTCTGTCGGTATTGGCGTGAACCGTTTAACTTCAACGTTTTTTGCGTATCGTTTTATTACTGTTCGCATGAATCTTTCGGGAGAGCTGGTTTTTACAATATTTCGTGCGAGGTTTAGATCTAAAAATACTGCACAAGAAGTATTGGTTGCACGAATTAAAAGGAATATAATGTTTCGGCGTGCCTTGAATGAGTCCTTTAATGCTTCTAGTAGTCCATTTTTTCCAGCGTGATCAATGGCCGCCAACCAGTCAGATAAGGATTTTAAGTTCTTTGGTGGCCAATCCACTGGGATCGCACCCAATGGCGATTTTATATCAACTACTCTGAGCAAAACTTCGGAGAAAAGTTTTTTTGCGTCCCAGGGTTCATATCTATTTATAAAATCTACATCAACTTTTCCCATGATCCAGATCGAGTGATTCCGATCATTGATTTTCGGTAACTCAGCTATACAAATATCGTCGTGGAGCCCGGGTCGGATATCTTTCGATAGGTCTAGAAGTATATCCAGGCCTGCCCAGTACGCAGGAAATTCATCTTGTGTGTCGATCAGTGTTTCATTGTCAATTGTTCGAACAATTAATTTTTCTGCTAGTGCCAAGCACCCCAACACTCCTGCGCCTAGATTGTCCCGTGGTAGATGGGCTTGATCTTTACCTATATAACAAAGAAACCCGTCACTGCTCATATGGGCGCAGGCTTTAGGGAAGTTTAAGGGTCGCTGAAGGATTTGAATTATGGGTAATGAAACCAGTGACCGATCCGGGATGTAAACCTTAGCGGCAATATCTACCCCTTTTGCCGACAAGTTACCAATGTATATAGGGAACGGGGAGCTAGTTAAAAGCTCAAACCCCCGCCCCCTGAGTGCAGAATGTACGTCGCTGAGATCCATATTTATCCAGATGTTCTATTACCAATTGGCAAAATGGCCGGAGTTTTCTGAGCTGCGGAGGATTTGACCGTTTCAACAACTACCCTTTTCGGGTCATTTGGTATGCGCGATCCAAATTCGGAGATGAGTAAATTGCAAGCTTCTTGCGGAGTAGCGCTGTTCTCTAGCGCATCCTCTATTTTTTTTGCCAAAGTTTTGAAACGTTCAATAACGTCGTCCCGAATACCGTCATCGTCAAGCCTCTTCGCCAAGTCTTCTTGTTCTCCGTCAGGTTTGGTGGCCGTGGTAGGATTAATTAGTTTTCCAGCAAGAATGGCTGGTAACTTCTTAACTACATCTAACAAAGCGAGGTCATCGCGTGCATACACTTGGGTATCAAAAGCCTTTGCGGCTGCCACCATGAGCAGAATTGACTTAGGATCACCATTCTCCCATGTCTGATGGTCGCGCCATCCTTTGAGATAACGCATTGTATATCGAAGCTGCTCCGACTTCAGGCTGACTTCATTGTCTACCCATTCTTTTACGGGGCGCGGGTCATTATCTCGCCAACCACGATCTTTTGTTGCCATAAGGACACCATGAGTAGGCATCAAGTCCCAGTTGTCATCTTCCGGGCTTTGGTCTAGCGCTAATGCCTCCATTCCGAGGCTGTCGAGCATTGCGCAGCGGGCCTCCCTCAATTTTTCAAATTCAAAGTCAGGGATGCTATAGACGGGAACGTCAATATGTTTATCTGGGGCAATTTCCAATCGGGTGCAATTCGGATTGTCATCAAAAAGCGTCCAGCCTTCGGTCTCGTCGGCGAGTTCGCGAAGTACTTTTTCAACACTGTTGAAAAGCGCCGCGCTCACTACAGAAGGCGGTTCCTGCTCAAGGTAGCTAAAAGGGAGGTAAGCACCATCATCTAGGTCTGCCTGCTGAGGAGATCTACAAGGAGCATTCAAAGTTTTGTAGGCCCAGGAGCCCTGTGTAAAGAAGCGCGGGCTCCGTACTTTTTCGTCTGACTTCAGCTCCTTTTGAAGGACGCGGGGAAGGCGATCTCTCAACCTGCTGCGGATTTGAGTGCGAGCACTCTGCATTTCGGTACGATCCTCATCCTCCAGCGTCAATCGAGCTAGGTAGGTATCTTCATGAATGGTGCTTCGAAGCAGGCTGTGCAGGTTGAATTTAGGCATGCTACCGACCCTTGAGGTGAGATTGGATCCACTATATGCTGTGATGGCACAGGCTGTCCAACACTACATAGAGGGTTTTGGGGGCCGTTTTTTTGCCTTAGGTGACCTTTAATCGGTGAGAGAGTCGATTGCAGTTCTAGCCTAAGTATCCCTTTTTGGACCATAGGTTTATGTATCCGCTGGGGGCGTTTTTGCTTGGAAATGTTCCGCTAGTCTTCAAACATATGGGGGGCTGGTGTGAAAGGTTTTCGGCGTATGCGTACCTTAGCCATTCGGGTTCTTTTTATGGAGTAAAAATCCAGTGCATAATCACGAGTACGCGCTGCTAGGTGGGGTAAATCGTGCCTTCATAGGTCGCTATATCAGCCTTGCTGCCAGCGCTGTTTCTGGACTGATCGTTTTTTCAGTTTTATCTGCGGTCGATCTGGCTGAGAAGTTTGGAATACCGGTTAACTTGCCTCCAACTGCTTTGTCATTGGTGGGGGCTGGCGCAGTTTTTTCACTTCTATATATGCTTTTTGACAAGTTTATTTGGAGGTGGGGATACGCATCTAAATGGTTGAAGGTGCCAAATTTGTCGGGCGAGTGGGGCTGTACAGGACAAACCATAAATGACGAAGGCCAGATTCGGTATGAGTGGGATGCAGATGTTACAATATGTCAGACTTGGGACAAGATTAGGGTTCGACTGAGAACCGCCCAGTCGGGATCTAATAGTATAGCTGCTGCCCTTGTTTACGACGAAGCAGACGGGTTTCGGTTGTTATACAACTACAGAAATGATCCGTATGCAGGTCAAGCGGAGCTCCGAAGTCATGTTGGTTTTGCCAATATACTTTTCGATAAAAGTTTGAAAACTGGATCAGGTGAGTATTTTAACGGTCATGGTCGTCCAACATTTGGAAGAATGACTTTTCGAAGGAAGACCACATAAATCACCAGGTAGTTAGAGCAAGTGGAGGCCATTTGCGAAAGGAGAACAATTCTTTCTAGAATAATTAATTGGAATGAGCCTCGAGTATCGTTCAGTTATTAGAATAATTTTAAGTTTGTGTGGCAAAATAACTTTCTGAGTTCCGTTTATCGCTTGAGCCGCCAGGGTTTTCCTAGGCGATGAGTGATCAATTGCATGGTCAGCAAGTAGTAATAGTGCGTCAATTCAGTGTGCTGGTTTAGGTGGTGATTCAAAAACCACGCCAGATGTTTTCTTTGCCAAGTCCATGGGTTGGCGCGGTGCCAACGCTCAGCGATTGCTGTTTGAATAGTCTTCGCCTGACGAAGATGGCGTTGGCGTGTGGTATGCGACCCGGTCAGGACGCCTGACAGGAACAAATCCATATCGAATTCTGACCACCAATGTAAGCCGACACCACGTCGATACGACCGTGTCCGAGCTCATAGCTGATTTGCACTCGGACCTCTTGATCGAGGTGTCGGTCGAGTTGATAGCAATTACCACCATTGATGGGAGCGGGATGATGGGTGATTTGTTCATAGCGTTCGCATGCATAGGCCGCGCGCAACTCGTGGAAGCCTTTGAGACTGTACTGATGGAGGATGTCCCGTGCAGGACGGACGATTTCCCGTTGGAAATCGAGGTAGCTTTCGTTCGGTGCAAGCAGGTTGCGGCTACCGTCGGGCGAGACATGATGGGCGAATGCCAGTGCACCGCGGATGTGATCGTTCACGGTGATCCAGCGAGGTGCCGACGCGCCTGCGCGGCCACCTTTGGTGCCGTCCTGGATATTGATCTTGCCGAATTGTTCGGCTTCACGCTTTAGGCGTGGAAGGTCGGCCAAAATGGTCTCGCGTAAGCGCATGCCGGTGGCTCTCGCTAAGTGAGCGATGGCCGCCGCGCGCGGCATTTGGTGGTCGCAGAGCGCGTTGACGATCCGCTTCACGTGTTCGGGGTCTTGGCCTTGCGGCACCGAACGACGAACACTGGTGCGCTGCATCCCTAACGCCTTGCTCGGACTCGGCACCTTCACATATTGATCACCGCGAAGCGCCACCATGGTTCGATTCACGCTGGACAACCGGTTCTGCGCGGTGGCGATGCCTATAGCGCCTTGGTCAACTTGCTGACGCAGATGTTCGGCATAGTCCCGCAGGGTCTGCCGATCAATTTGCCGGGCATCGTTAAACCCCGGCCCATTCTCCGAGCGACACCAGCGCACAAACGCCTGCCAGCGGTCACTGTGTGTCTTGACCGTGCCGTAATGCCCGCCACCAAATAGATTGCGCAATGCCTGGGGGCCGGCATAGCTCAATTGCCGGCCATAGCCAAAATTCCGCCCGTCCCGTCTACCTACCAGTGCCATGATCAAACACCTCTCGAAGCCAAACCTTTGAGACTTTCCCCACGTCATCCCGCCAAGAATGTTGAGTGTTATCAGGGATCAAGGCCCCTGCGACCTGTGAGGGTTGTCCACTAACGCGGGACTGGCGGCTCTTTACGACCGGGAGCTTGGGCATCTCATGA
>Ga0157371_10003648_pt1 | contig 13861 bp, 9 predicted proteins | sample C45metaG_FD_113462 | JGI IMG/M metagenome (GOLD analysis project Ga0157371, IMG submission 113462) | Corn rhizosphere microbial communities from Kellogg Biological Station, Michigan, USA - C4-5 metaG | ecosystem: Host-associated > Plants > Roots > Rhizosphere > Soil | place: USA: Michigan...
CAAACAGTTATTAAGTGTTGCCTGGGCAATAGGAGTTTTAATCGCAGTTGGAGTTCTGTTGTTTTTGGCGATTAAAATCTATAAACGTTTACGAGCTGATTAAGAAATAATTCCTGCCAATTATCATAATTCCTGTCTTATTGAATCAATTAACCGTTAAAATTCATATCCTGATACTGAAGAATTCAGCCATTGGAAATTGCTGGCGCTACTATTCAAATGCTTTTAACTGGAGTGTATGGTGATTTTAAAAATACTGACGGCAATTCAGGTATTTTAAAATTAAGATAAATTAAAGTTCATTAATTTTATAGGAGGATCGTATTATTAATCTTTAAAAATTCTTTTATGATTATTGTTCACGACATTTTTATTTGCAAACCCGGACAGGCTTCAAAGTTTGCCAAACTCTTTAAGGAAGTGATGGCCGATAATGATGAGTTAGTTAACATTATGACTGACATGACCGGACAATTCAATAAGGTAGTTATGGTTACCAAATATGAGAACCTTACTGCCTATGAACAAAGCTTTCAAAAATATATTCAGGGTAGCGATGAGATGAAAAAGATGAAGGAAAAAATGCAGGGCTATCATGAAATGTATCTCACCGGTTCAAGAGAGATTTACCAGGTTTCGTAAAACAGGTTCATCCATCTTATCCGGTTTTCCTCAAAACTTTTGGCTACTTCAATTAGTTGTGAAGCAGAGGGCTGATTCTTTGTTCAACATCAACAAGACGTTATTTTGGATGACAGTTTATTTACGGGAGAAGAATTGCCAAAATTATCTCCTCACTTAACTGAGACTTTTTTCCAAAGCCTTAAGTTAAGCCAGGCCGGAACAAAGGGTGCGTCCTTCGTCGTCAAGGACAGAAGCTTCAATTCAGGGAGGATCAAGGAATTAAAGTGGTTGGACTTGCCCTTGGTTTTCTGAAACAATAATATTACAGTTGCAAGTAAAAAACAGTAAACTCTTACTGGGCTGGGTCACAAGGAAATGATCCTTCCTTCAAAATCTTCAAAGACATTCTTAAATAAAGCCTTCCTTGTTTTTTATCATCCTGGTTTTTATCCATGATGTGCGGCTGAAACAGGAGGGGCGGCGGGTGGTACAATATTTTCTACCGGTTTGATCGATTTTAAATAGGCAAAAATGGCACTCAGCTCATCATTGGTCATATTTCTGAAATCCTGCCAGGGCATCGGTGGTAATATCTGCCGGCTCTCTTCCTGACCTTTCCACCTACCTTCGCGCATAGCGCGGAAAAACTCGGCTTCAGTCCAGCTCCCCACACCTGTAGCAGCAGGTGTTAGATTATCAGCGTAACTAATGCCCCAGGGGCCTGCCCAGGCTGTTAGATCACTGGTAACGGCAAGGCCTTTACTTTCAATTTCTTTGAGGTTTACCTCAGGAAAAGGCATATTTGCCGGGTGACCGGATAATAATAAAGTAGTATCTGGTACCGGCCCCATAGCCGTCATTCTTTTAGGTGTATGACAATCATTGCAGCCAATAACTGCGACAAGGTGCTTTCCATATTCAACCTGGCTTGGAAAACCATCATAATTTTTTTGATTTTTGGTCTTATCTGATGTGCTCTTGATTTCCGGTGATTGATTTTGATTGCAACTCATCCAAAACAGGGGAGTTATGGCTGCGATAACAAAAGTGACAATGATTCTTATTTTCATAATAATTCTTAGTATTTAAGTATTTGGAATTAATTTAAACAAACTAAGTATTTAAAAGCTATATCCGGCAGAAACCTGGATCACTGCATTTTTTGCATCCATGTTTTCATACTTTGCCAAGGGATTGAAAGAAGCACCGGGAGTAGTATTTTGCGGAACATCGCTTGGTTCTTTATACAATTTCGCGAAGCCGATATTATACCTTGCATTCAGGATCAATCCTTTGAAAGGATGAATTTCTATTCCCCCGGCGGCACCATAATCAAAGCGGTTCATTAAATCAAGCATCATCTTCGAAGGATCATTATCATTGCTTTCTTTTGGCTGATTGGTATCTTTTGTATGCAATAAGTATCCTGCAAAAGCGCCGGCCTGCAATTGAACAAATTTGGTAACATTGATAGTCATCATTTGAGGAATCATCAGGTAGTCATTGGAAACAGTTCCGGTAACCCCGTTTGGATTGGTATAATCAAAACCTTGTTTTGAATACAATAATTCAGATCTGTAGCCAATTACACCGGTAGATGGCGGAGTTAAAAATACAGCGATCATCAAACCGGGTTTATAACGGTACTGGACAGAATCGCTGCTGCCACTGACTTTGGCGTAATTTAAACCAACCCTGAAACCAAATCCGCTTTTGCCGGATGATTTTAATTCCATCGTTGTTGTTTGACCGGAAGTATTTCGTGATAGAAAAATAAAAGTTATGCAAAGAAAAACGAAGGCAGATAATTGAATGATCTTTTTCATAAAAAAAGTTTAAGCAATAAATGTTTAAGAATTGTATCAATGTTTTTCCAGTCCTTCAAGAGAAACTGCATATTCTTTTTTATTTGAATCATAATGGATACTCCATTTGGTAGGATAATAACCAGGAGTTTGAAATGCGGCAGGTTGTTTCACATTGAAAGAAACATCAGGATGGGTTTGTAAATATGCCAACGTGATCATCGGTTCTACAAACAACATTTTTCCATGATAAAATCCATAGATGAATGTGGCGGTAAATGGCTTACCCTGGAATTCGGACGAAGTGCTGTCAACCCAATGTACGCCCATATTTGGAACCGCCATGACGCCGCTCATATAATCAGTTGGAATATATTGTTGTGCCACCGTTACCGTATCGGGGCCGGGAACTATTTTTGAAAGCTCATCCATGCTCGCTGTATAAAAATGAAAATCAAAATGTGGAACGCCATAGATCTGAACCGGATCATGGCCGTGAGGATTCCAGTCTAATTCTGCATGATCATAACCAGTAGTACTTGCCTCTGCAGGAAAACTTAAATTGTACATGTTGCTCATCGCATCTTTATCAGGCAGTCCGGTGAGCATACTTTCTGAAAATTTATAACCGATGGTTTCGGGATCACCGTTGTTATTTAAAGTGACGAAAGTGCGGACGGTGCCATCTCCAACTTTTGTTTCATCGCCATAATAAGTGGCAGCTTTGGAATGATCTTTTTGGCAACTGATAAATGATGTTGCCAGGACCAGCGCGGCAGAAAAAAACAATGAATACTTTTTCATGAGATTAATTTTTTTAGAGTAAATGAATTAATAAATCAAATTCCTGGTCTTCTCAAACGCAGCAAGCATCAGCTTCGCTAATTATTCCTCATCAGGCAGAAAATAGAATTGGATGATCCGGAAATAATTTGCAGGACAAAATTACCTGCGAATAAAAGGGGAGGCAATAGAACGAAAGTTATATTTCCTAAAGTTCAATGGTGAAGGTTGAAAATTGAAAGATCACTGGCGAAGGTTGAAAGCTGAAGACAGCTTCCATTTTGATATTTTCCCATTTTCACATCAGCAAATTACCTTCTTCCATAAAATTTATTGATTGCTTCGGTTCTGTTTTGAACTTGCAGTTTTTCATAGATCTTATGAATATGCTGGCGCACGGTTCCAGTTGAAATGAACAACTGGTCACTGATCTCCTTATAAAGAAATCCTTTTGAAAGCAGCTCCAGCACCTGCCTTTCACGGGTAGAGAGGGGAGAGGAATTTTCGTTTTTGGTATTCTCTTTTTGAAAAAATGAAACTACTTTCCTGGCGATGTGTGTGCTCATTGGAGAGCCGCCTTCGTACAATTCTTTCAATGCAAGCAGAATTTGTTCTGGGGAAGTTTGTTTGAGAAGATAACCGCTGGCGCCAGCCGCAAGCGCTTCATAAACCTCGTCACTGTTTTCATAAATTGTAAACATCATGAACTGCATTTGCGGACATTGCTTTTTAATTTCTTTGATACAGTCTATTCCGCTCATGCCGGGAAGATGAATATCCATTAAAACAATATCCGGATTCAGGCCAGGTAATTCTTCCAGCGCTTTTTCTGCCGTGTTGTAGGAGGATAGGCAAATGAATTCTTCAGACTCTTCAATGATCTGTTGCAACTTTTGGCGAATATCCGCCATGTCTTCTACGATGCTTACTGAGATCTGGTTTATCATTTTTGGTTGTTTGCAAAACTGCTTTTTTGCAAAATTAATGGTGAACAAAAATGGTTTCAATATAACGTTTGTTATATACCCGTTGACTGGCTTTCCTCATTTGTAAACGGGCTAAACAAACGAATCGTTGTGCCATTGGTATTTTCAATTTCAAAAGTGCCTCCAATCCTTTGCATCCTTTCCTCCATGTTTTTTAAACCATTACCAAACCGGCGCAGTGAAAGAGTTTCAAAGCCTTTGCCATTATCGTGTATGCATGAGCGTATGCCATCCTCAAATTGAAAAGAAATGGTTACTTCTGTTGCTTCAGAATGCTTTACAATGTTGTGCAAAGACTCTTTGATCACTAAATAAATGTTGCGTCGCTGCTCTCCTGAAATGTGCACATCAGGGATAAGGTCCGGCAGATCGAAATGATAATTTAAAGAATGATCCTGCAAAAATTCAACCGCGTGTTGACGGGTATAAGCAATCAGGTCATCAAGGGTATCATACTGACGATTCATGCTCCAGATGATTTCATTCATTTTATCAACCACACCAGTTGCAGTGGTTGCAATTTTATCCGGAATATTGCTATCCGGCTGACCACTTTTTGATTTTAAATCATTACTTAAATAAAGAATAGTTGTTAGCGCAGAACCAATGTCATCATGCATTTCACGGCCTATGCGATCACGCTCTTCTTCGCGGGCCTGCATCTTTTCTTGCAGTGTATTTACTTCATGTTGCTTTTGTAAAGTGAGCAAAGACTGACGATGCAGGTTGTGCTTATGCCGGTAACTCCGGATGGAAACGATAAGGATTACGATGAGTGCGATGATGCCGCCCAAAAATATAAACAGCCACATATTCTTCTTTTCCAGGGCGGCTTTATTTCTTTCTATGTTAAGGTTTTGTTCGGCTATCATTTTATCTTTTTGTGCCGAATGATATTGGATGTTGAGATGATGAATATTAGTTTGAATTTGCGCATTCATCATCGAATCGTTGATGGCAACATATTTATTTTTGAACAACAAAGCCTCCTGTGGTTTTCCCAATTTTTGTTTGATCACAGACATCGTATCATACATCTCCATTAACTCTGCCGGTGTATTCAAATCTTCGCCAATAGCGATCGCACGGGAAGTGTAGCTTTCTGCAAGAAGAAAATTTTTCTTGTCTTTTTCTACGACTGCAAGCTCAAACAAGGCGTATAATTCTTCATAAGGAAGCTGATATTTTTTGGTAATAGATAATTCCTGCTGGTATTTTTCGGCAGCAGTTTTCAGATCATGGGTGGTATAATACACCAAGCCTTCATCAGACAAAGCATCTGCTACCAACGACATATCCGGGATCTGATAGCCGATCTTTTCTGATTGGCTGAAATGCAAAAGCGCATCTTTATATTTTTTCTGATGGATTTCAGCAACGCCGGTATTTAAAAGACAATTGCCCATAGTAACAGTGTCATGGCGTTTTTCAGCAATTACGAAGGCTTTCGTAGAATATTTATAGGCAAGAGGATAATCTTTGAGCCAGAGGAAAACAGAAGCAAGATTATCATTGATCCTGCTCTGCATTTCTTCGTCACGGTTATCAGTAGCGAGTTTCAAAGACTTAATATAATATTCAGATGCCTGTTGATAATCTGCCAGGTATTCATATTCATTGGCGACATTATTATATCCGGCAATTAAAATTTTGGGATCATTTAATTTTTTGCCAATGGCAAGATCTTTTTGCGCCAGTGCCAATCCTTCTTCAAATTTCCCGGTTTGATTAAGCAAACTGATCTGGTAAGAAATGTATTTACTGAACGATTTCTGATCATTCAATTTAATTGCTAATGCTTTTGCCTTTTGATAATAAACCCTTGCTGAGTCAGGGTTTGAGGATTGAAAGCTTTTCCCATATTCAAGGTAAACAGGAATCTTTTGTTGATTTTCAGGAGTGGTTTTTATTAAAGCAAAAAGGCTGTCTTTGGATGCTTGCTGGCATTTTGCGGTAATCAAATTGAAGAAAAAAAAGGTAATTAATGTAAGTAACCTTAATAACACAATAATTTGCTTTTCAAAACTTTTTATACCTCAAATATAAAAAGGATTCTTTTAATTTGAAATGAGCGCCACACCTGCTTTCATTCATGATTTTAAATCAACTTTTACTCTTTTAAATTCTTTCCTCTTTTAAATGAAAAAGGCATCAGGCCAATAATTTGCCATAGCATTTATTTTGTTTTCAAAATTTGTTAAAAATCCGTTATGGATTTGGTTTGTATTCTTGAGCCTCTTTACTCTATTTTGTTACTATTTTAGTAATTCTTGATAAGATAGTACCACTTATTGTTAAAATTTAGTCATGAAAAATATTTTTTGATGATTGTTTAACAAATGTGTTTAATTTACATAATAATTCATCTTAATCATTAAATAGCTTTTGTATGAGAAAAAAACTTCTACTTAGTGGACTGTTTCTTTTCTGTTGTATTCTGCAATCTTTTGCACAACAAAGAACAGTAACAGGAAAAGTGACCTCCACAGACGGAACTCCTTTAGTTGGCGCATCAGTTGTAGTTGTCGGGCAAAAAGCCGGCGTTACTACCGGTTCTGACGGGACTTTTTCGATTGATGTTCCGGAAAACGCAAAACAAATCCAGGTTAGTTATGTAGGCGCAGAAACACAAAAAGTAGATATCAGTTCTACATCAAATGTAACAGTTACTCTTACCATGACTTCTGCCAACCTTACCGATGTAGTTGTAATTGGTTATGGAACTTCAAGGAAGAGAGATTTAACCGGTTCAGTTATTTCTGTTCAACCGAAAGACTTTAACCAGGGTGTTATTCATTCAGCAGATCAACTTTTGCAAAATAAAGTAGCAGGATTAGAAGTAACAAACACTTCAGGGCAGCCGGGTGCAGCAACTACGATTCAAATAAGAGGTAGTTCATCAATACGCGCCGGTGCCAATCCCTTGTATGTTGTGGACGGGGTGATATTAGATGGTGGTACTGCACGACCGAACGCCGGTACTGCATTTGGCACTACTTCTAACTCAGATCCACTGATTTTTATCAATCCAAATGATATCGCTCAAATAGATGTTTTAAAAGACGCATCTTCAACTGCAATTTATGGATCCAGAGGTGCAAATGGAGTAATTATTATTACAACAAAGAAAGGCCAGTCTGGCCCAATGAAAGTCGATGTTGGAGTAAACTTTAGCGATTTTGCAGGATACATGAAAAAATATGAAATACTAAGCAGATCCCAATATCTTTCAGCAATCAGCTCTTCAAAATATGCTTTGCCAGACAGTTTACAGAAAGTTTATAATGGAAATGCCAATCCCGATGTTTTAAATGCCATTACCCAGAATAAAATTTCCCAAAATTATTCTATTGCTCTAAGTGGTGGTAATGATAATGGAAGATTCCGGGCATCTTTTCTTGCCTCCGATTACCAGGGATTTATAAAAAAGAATAGTTTAAAAAAATACCTTGCTTCTTTTAATGGCCAATACCATTTTATGGATAATAAACTTGGAATTGAATTTGGGCTTGTAGCAGCTAACTTTGGGGAACAACTACCTCCCATAGGAGGAAGTTCAGGGTCTACAGGAAGTTTGATTAGTGCTGCATTACAATGGAATCCTACTTACCCTTTAAGGCTAAATGGAGTTTACAATTATCCAAGTAACGGATCTGGAAATCCACTGGCAGAAATTGATGCACTTGATGACCGGACAAATGTTTCAGAATATTTAGCGCATATTTCGGGTACTTATAAATTATTGCCGAACCTGGAATACAAAATGTTGTATGGATTAAATTATGGAACTGGCTCACGGTTTGTAAATGTAGCCGGATGGTTGCCAAGTTTTACTGCGGGAGGAACTGCAGCAATTCTTAATCAAACGTTGTCTACACAGATCATTGACCATACACTTAATTACAAAGCGAATTTATCCCAGAGTCTGAGTTTGGACGCCTTGGCAGGCTTTGAGTATTATTCAAGGAATGCTTCAAACGGTAATGTTTCTGCAAATACATTTAATTTTAATCTTACAGAGAAGAACAGGATTCCGCTTCTGTATACAAATGATTTGCAGAATGCAAAAACACAAACTCCTTATTCAACTTTTAAAGACCCAAGTTCTGAGCTTCAATCCTATTTTGCCCGTCTTAATTTCAATTATCTTGATAGGTATTTCCTTACAGGAACTATAAGAGATGACGGATCCAGCAAATTTGGTGTAAATAACCGATATGGTTATTTCCCTTCAGGAGCTTTCAAATGGCAAATCAGCAATGAGAAATTTATGCAGGATAATGGAACATTTTCCAGCCTTGGATTGAGGGTTTCATACGGACTTACTGGTAATCAGGAATTCCCGGCAGGTGCTTCTAAAGAACAAATAGCTATATCTCCATATAATAGTATTAATGGTTCCGTCACTCCAAATCCAAATTTAAAATGGGAGACATCTAAACAATTTGATGCAGGATTGGACTTTTCTTTTAAAAATGGAAGAGTATTTGGTTCTGTTGATTACTATAATAAAAATACCAGCGATATTCTTTTCTCAACAGTTGCGATACAGCCTGCACCCGGAGGTACTGTTTATTTGAATTTGCCTGATGCACATCTGGTCAATACAGGAATTGAAGCATATCTGTCCGCTATAATAATTAAAAACCAAAAGGTTACCTGGGAGGCAAGCGGCAACGTCGCCTTTAATAAGAATATGGTAAAAGACTTTACTGATCCGAATACAAAATTAGATTTAATTATACCGACTGGTCAGATAACCGGGCAGGGCGTATCGGGAACAACAGCACAGGTTTTTGCTAATAATCAACCGGTAAATGTTTGGTATCTTAAACATTTTAGTGGCTTTGATTCATCTGGTAATCAAATCGTAGCAGATAATCCTACTTTTGCGGGAAATCCAAACCCCAAAGTCATAGCTGGTTTCAGCACATCCTTACAATATAACAAAATTACCTTATCACTTAATATGGGTGGTTCGTTTGGATTTTTAATCTATAATAATACAGCTACATCTGTAACAAATATTTCAGGTATTGCCCAGGGAAGAAATACTGACCTGAATGCCTATAAGTCAGCAGAACTTCCTTCAAGTGGAGCAAAAGCATCAGATCGCTTTCTTGAAAAGGGTAATTACTGGAAGATGCGGAACGTAACCGTTTCTTATAACATAGGAAAAGCAGGAAAATATATCAACAATCTGAACGCTTATATCTCCGGAAGCAATTTATTTGTAATATCCAAATTTTCCGGTTTTGATCCTGAGGTGAATATTGATAAAAGTAATAATGGTTATCCTTCAAGGTCAATAGAATATATACCTTATCCAACACCAAGAACCATAACATTAGGTATAAATTTTTCCTTATAAAATTCAAATAATTAAATTATGAGACAAAATAAAAAAATCAGAATTGCTATACTTTTTCTTGGTGCAGCGGTAGTTGCAGGTTGTACCAAATTAAACGAGAAATTGAATAGCACGCTTACTACAGCACAAGTAAGTTCATCTTTTGGAACTGCCGGGACCCAACTTTTGTTGAACGGAGCCTATGCAGATCTTTCCTTTCTTGGAGCACAGGACCTACTGTTTTCCCTGGAGGAAAATTCTACTGATGAGTCACTGGTACCGACCCGGGGTGGGGACTGGGATGATAATGGTGTCTGGAGGGTTATACATGCTCATACCTGGAACGCGGATCACCAGCAGATAACAAATGTATTTACAGCTCTTAATAAAATCAATTTTGATGCTACCAATGTTTTAAATTTTAGCCCATCTCCAAGTCAGATGGCACAGGCTAAGGTTTTAAGGGCTTATGCCTTATATTATCTCCTTGATCTTTATGGACAGTATCCAATAAGAAATCCGGGTGAGAACTTATTGAAAGCTCCGGTGGTTAGAAGTGGACAGGAAGCTATCGATTCTATTATTAATGATATCAATGTTTCTTTGCCGGATCTACCAGCTCCCGGAGATCCGACAATAATAAATAGTGATGTTGCAAAAACATTATTAATGCATTGCTATCTACAAAGAGGAACTTTTATTAACAGAGCAGCTCCTACATTTGATCCGGCAGATATGCAACAGGTAATTACTCTTGGCAACTCGATCATCAATAGCAACAAATATTCGTATGAGGCTAATTATTTTGATAATTTTAGTCCCGATAATCATTCATCAACAGAAGCAATTTTTCTTTACCCAAATACCGGAGGGAATGGTACCAATCATGCTTCCACAGAAGCAAGGTGGGAAATGGGCCTGCATTATAACAGCTATGATAAAAATGCTCCCAATGCAGGGTGGAATGGCTTTTCTACAATAAGTGATTTTTACAACACTTTTGGCGTATCATCACCGGCCACCGCAACTTCAAACAGCAACAGAATTAATGGTTTTTTTACCGGGGTTGGCTCTCATAATAATCCGGATACTGCCCTTGATGAAAGATTGGGTGGAAGACGCACCAGTAATCTTACTTCTACTAAAACATCGGGTATCAGGCCTGGATTTTTAATCGGGCAACAATACGATCAAAACGGTACAGCAGAAAAAGACCGGAAAGGTAATCCGCTGGCTTTCGATCCTAAAATTGCCAGTGATATGAAAGAAACAGGTAACAATCTTGAAATTACAGGGATAAGAGTGATGAAATACGTTCCTGATTATTCTTATTTTGGAGGGCCCGCCAATAATGATTTGATGATATTCAGATATCCTGATGTCGTATTGATGGTAGCTGAAGCGGAAATGAGACAAGCATCACCTGATATGACTTCAGCATTGGCTTTGATAAATGGTCTTAGAACTGCACGTGGAGCTTCGACTCTTTCTTCAATAACGCTGGTAAATCCAGACAACGTAGATGATCCCGCCACTTTGTTAGCAGAAAGAGGAAGAGAATTTTACTGGGAAAGCTTTAGAAGAACAGATCTCCTGAGATTTGGAGTTTTTCTTAAACCTTGGCAATACAAAACTTCTGATGATCCAAAAAATCTTGTTTATCCGGTTCCCAATCAGGCATTGGCTGCAAATCCAAACCTGAAACAAAATGCCGGGTATTAATATAATTTAAAACTTCATTTATAAAAGGCCAGTTTCGCAACTGGCTTTTTTTTATGTTTTCAGTCCATATTTATTATATATTGCCTTTGAAGGCTGGTTGATTACAAATAAAGTAATAATCTTTCTATTTCTACCTGGAAACCTGGAAACTGCTTGTTGCTGATCCTGCCAATCCACTTTCAGAAATGCCTTGAATTATGATAATATACTTTCCTGATATATCGGAAGTGTAAAAAGAAAAAGCTGCAGTTCCTTTTTTACTTTTTAAACAGGGAGACCAATGCAAAACATTACGATAATCCGGTAACCGGCTTTGGATTTGCTGGGTTGTTTCATAAGTTGGACAATAAAATTCCCTTTCATATTGCAACCCCTCATACTCTATTACCAACGAATTAGGATCGAGCTGATAGCCACCTAAATTTCCATCATAAGTTGCATAGCTTACAATACCCTTGTATTGTTCATTTCCTTTAACAAAGTTGGAGGCAGTTATATCTATTCTTTTAATTTTCAAGGGATCAAGATCAAGTATCTTGCTGATGTTAAAAACCGGAACTCCATCAATTAAAGTAAGTGGTTCCCCATTAAAATAGCCGACATCTGCTTCATTAAATACTTCAAACTGAAATGATTTATTTCTCTTTTTGAGATGCACTTCTTTTACATATTCTTTCATTACCTCTTCCATTGTATGGAAACGGGTATAGTCATCGAGGTAATAACTTTTAAAAGGATTTCCATAAAAAGGAGTAGTATCATAATCTTGGGGTAAGATTATATGTTCGTTTTTTTCAGGATAATAAATTTCAGGTACCTGGCCGGCGATTGTTCTTAATAAAATTTTATCTGATAATTGCGAAGCAAAGTTAAAAGGCCTTACATAGTTATCAGAAAACTGCTCAAAAAAAGGATTATCAATAAGTATTCGGTAATTGCTATCCGGCAAATTTGTTTGAACTATTAATTGATTGCTTCCATAAAATTTTTCAACATTAAATCTTATTCTGCCTGAAGAGGAAATGCTGTTTGAAAATTTAAAACTTTTTCCCGGAACCGAAAGATATACCGGCGTTCCGGTACCGAGTAATTCTTTATTTCCTGAAACCAATCTTCCGGTAATAATATCCCCTTCGTGTTCAGGCAAAAAGGCAAAAGAAGGAGTACTGTTTTTTAAAACATCTTCCCACTTAAATCTTCTCCATCCTTGTGTAAGCATCAGATTGTCAGCGTCTCTTTCTGCTTCCGCTCCTGAATTTTTAAAATAATAGTCAGGCGATTCTATTTCTCCTTTTATCTCTGAATTGAGCCACAAATAATTCAGCAAATTAGATGTTTGTTCCGGTTGCAATGAATCTGTAAGATAAACGGCAACCGACATATCCGCGTTTATCGCATTATGGGCAGTGTCAGTGGTTGTAACGTTTATAGTTACTTTATTTCTTACTTTGTAATCGTCCTGATTTTTTTCAAACTTTATTTGCATCACATTTTCGGGCTTTTTAAAATAAAGCCGTTGGCAAACAGGTTGCTTCTTTTCATTAAAAACAGTTATTTCCGAAACGCCTTCTCCCAATTCTGATTTGTCAATATATGCAGTGCTCTTTCCATTATTTAATGGCAGCATTACCGCTTTTTTTACGGTATTTCCGGTGTGGATAAATAAAAAAGCATATTGTTCAGATTCAATATTAGAAGCGATATGTATGGATAAAGCGTCGTTTTCATTTTTTACCTTTATTATCCAGCCATTGTTCAATTGATTCGGCAACCCTTTAACCACAGTTGAATTATTGCATTGAATTATTGCGTGATAGGATTTTCCATTTTGCGGATAAAGGGAAAATCTTCCCATTCCAAAGTTTTCCGTCTCAAAAGTGGTAATTGTATCTTTTCCAGAAACAATTATACCTTTTGCCTTCAGTCCTTTGCCATAAGCATCCGTTATTTTAAATGCTATATTATTATCCAGTCCATTTACTAACTGGCCGCCTTCCGGAAAAAAGCCGACCACTATTGAGTCAGGATTATTTATGCTTTTTACGTCAGGTTTTTTATTTGGATTGATAATAGTAATTGCTTGTTCAAAAAAAGCGTTCGGGCCAAAATTCTTCATCCAGTTTGTATATGCTCTTAATAAATAACTGCCACTCCCGATCGAGGATGGCAAAAGGAATGAGCCATTTCCTCTCCCGGAATCAATTCCGATTTTTCCCTGCAATAAAACTTTTTTATCAGCAGTGATAATTTCAACATAACAAATCTTGCTTAATAAAGAAAAATTGTTTGCAGCATCTGTAATATATGCCTTAAACCAAAGCGTTTCTCCTGTGGCATAAACTGTTTTATCCGTATGCAAAAAAACTTTTTCAAGATAATTATTATTAATAAAGGTTTCAAAATTTTGTTGAATCGAAGAAGTTTTTTCCTGTGAAAACACATAGCCTGCCTGCGTTGCCAATAAAAAGGCGATTCACCAATTTTTGTTACAATGTCGTTTGGAAGATATTTTATTTTTCTTTTTCATTTTATTTTTACCAATACGGTGGTTTTTGATTTACTCCGCCCTGCGTTCTGCAATCCACACATTC
>Ga0157371_10003650_pt1 | contig 13858 bp, 12 predicted proteins | sample C45metaG_FD_113462 | JGI IMG/M metagenome (GOLD analysis project Ga0157371, IMG submission 113462) | Corn rhizosphere microbial communities from Kellogg Biological Station, Michigan, USA - C4-5 metaG | ecosystem: Host-associated > Plants > Roots > Rhizosphere > Soil | place: USA: Michigan...
CGAAAGTCGCCGAGGCAATGCGCCGACGCCAACAGTGGCTGGTGGACAACGAGTTAGCCGACAGGCCAGACCGGCTCGACATCCTTCGCCGACGCGAGCTGCGGCGGGTCGCCCGACAGCTCTCTCGCGAGCTCGACGCACCCTTTGTCGAGGCGCAGGCCGGCCTTCCGGTTGAGGGCACCTACCGCCGCTCAGTTCAGGTTGGGACGATGCGCATGGCGGTGATCGAGAACTCGCGCGAATTCACGCTCGTGCCGTGGCGGCCGGTGCTCGAGCGCGCGATCGGCAAGCAGGTGTCGGGAATGATGCGGGAACGGGATGTCTCCTGGACTTTCGGGCGACAGCGCTCCGGACCCGAGATCTAAGCGGGATTTCGTCGAACAGCAGCGATGTGCGTCCGCGCGCATCTGACGCCGCCGCGTCGTCGACGCCAGAATTGCCGTCGTGAAAACCATTTGGCAGACGGCATCGCGGGCTCTGATGCTTGACGCCTTCCCGGCACCGCGCGGCGTCGTGCTTACTGACGCCGCCTGAAGCGTTCGGCACTCCCGCTATCTCAGCGCCATTCTGGAAAAGCGCGCCTGCGACCGCACGAGAGAAGTGGAATCAATCTAGGTCTCGGATCGACATGACGTACAGGGCCGATGCCCGGCGGCAACCAAGCAGAGCGGTAGGCGGCGCTATTTGCCGTTCCATTCCGAAGCTGCACGAAGGAATGCTCTCGTCTCCTCGGGCGCCTGCTTGTCTGCCAGGGGGATGTAGCTGAGCTTCACGATTACAGTGTCCGTTGCCGGATCTACGTAGATGATCTGGCCGGCCAGCCCGAGCGCCATATAGGCAGCCTCTCCGGGAACCGTCCACCAGAAGTTCCGGTAACCCATTGCTGCTCCCGGAGACGTGGGCGCGTGCGGTCCGCCGGTGGACTCGCGCACCCATCGCGATGAGACAATTTGCTGGCCCGACACATTGCCATTGTGGAGCATCATCAACCCAATTCGGGCATAATCATGCAAGGTCGCGTTGAAGCCGAAGCCATTGAAGGGGTGCGCGTTCGGGCCGGCGCCGTCCATGATCCAAAAAGCGGAGCGTTCCGCATGTAACGGCTTCCACAGCACCTCACTTGTATACTCTGGCAGGGGCTTCTTCACCGCACGTTCCAGCACCCAACCAAGGACGGTCGTGTTGAGCGTCGAATAGTCGAATGTCCGTCCGGGCTGCGCCTTGCGTTTGACCATCAGTGCTTCGCACACGACGGGCAGTTCGTTTCGGACAAGAATGGATTCGCGCATCCGGGCAGTCGGGGTGCCTGGCTTCAGCTGATCGGAATCCGATCGGTCCACGCCAGACTTCATGTTGATGGCGTCGCGGATCGAGACCCCATCATATGCGGAGCCCTTCAGCTCCGGCACATAACGCGTAATCTGATCGTCGAGGGAATGAATTGCGTGATGGTCGATCGCGATCCCGATGAGAATGGATGTGATCGACTTCGCCATCGACATCGAGAGGAATCGCGACTGGGGGTCGGTGTAGTTGCGGTACTTTTCGTAGACGATCCGTCCGTGCTTGACGATGATGAGCGCGTTCGTGAAGGTTCGTTCGAACATCTCGTCGGCGGGTATCGTTGCGCCTGCATAGGTGTAGCTGAAATCCATCGGGTGCTCGGCGCGGGGGAGCGGCTTCGACACGGGTCCTGCGGCAACAATCTTCGTCTCGAAGATGTTGTCGATCGAATGATACGCAATCGGCATAAACCACGGATTGAGAAACTGGCGCCGCATCTCGAACACAGCGGCGGTCTGATGATCGGGGTTCTGTTCGGCCCTCGGAACCGGACAGGATTGTCCGAGCGCCGGTTGCGAGAAAAACAGCGGAGCGGCGATGCCGATCAAAGCCGCACACGCAGTTCGTGCCTTCATCGTTGCTCTCCCCATTCGCTGGTCTGATCCGCGACGCCAGCAGGTCCACCAGCCACCTAACCTCAATCGGCGCGAGGTTCGGGTGCCAATTCGTACCGTTCCGCCAGATGAAATCGCGACAGAAGCCGCGGCGGAAACGTTTCGCGCTTAGCGAGCGGCGCCGGTTAGCCGGCTCTGGGCCGGACCGAACCTGGTGGGGATTCTGACCGATGCCTTTCGGTCACAAAGGCGTAGACGGCGTAGAGCAGGATCAGGGTCATTCCGCCGCACGGATACCAGAGAGCGCTTGCCGGTGACCCGCCGATTCGGGCGAGCGCCGGCATCATGTTGAGTGCGGCGATTCCGCCGACATTGCCGATCGTGCTGATGGCGCCGATGGCGGCGGCAGAATTGGGCCCGCTGAAATGTCGTACCGGAAGCGTCCAGTACAGGGCCAGGCTGATCGACATGCATGGGATCCCAACCAGCAGCGAGGCTGCCTGCGGCCCGAGCTGCCGATCGAACGACCCGATTCCAAAGCTGATGACCGCCATGGCGCAAAGGATGATCATCGCCAGCAGAACCGAGCGGTGACGGCGGATGCGGGTCGGTATGATCATCAAGAGCACGGCGTCGAGCGCCCACGGCAGAGCGACGATGAGTCCGTTGCTGGTGCCGCTCAGACGGAAGCTGTTGAAGACGGTCGGCGCCCAGTAAATGACGCCGTACAGCGACCCGAGAATGACGGCGTAGAGAAGACCGAAACCGGCCACTTTCCAATTGAGGATCGCGGTAAGGACTCGATGGTCTCCCGGGCCCGTCTCCGCCGCAAGGAGCTCGCGCATGCGCGACTTTTCGGACTCGGAGAAGAACGACGCTTCTGCCGGCTCATTGGGCAGGTACAAAATGGTGAGAAGTGTCACGATCAGCGGCAAGACCGCGGTGACGAGGAAAATCCACTGCCAGCCTCTCAGCCCTGCGGTTCCATCGAGAGCGAGGAGGCTTCCGCACAAGAGCGCGCTTAGCCCGTTCCCAAAGGCACTTCCCAAGGTGAGGATACCGATGGCGCGGGGTCGCTCGGCCTGTGGAAACCACAAGGTGAGAAAGTACAGCTGCGCCGGATAAATACCGGCCTCGGCCGCCCCTAGCGCGAAGCGAAGACCGTAGAACATCCCGGCCGAACGGGTCACGACAAGCAGAAAGGTGACAGCGCTCCATGTGAGCATGATTCGCGAGAACCACGCGCGCGCGCCAAAGCGGGCGCTGGCGACCGTGCTCGGGATCTCGAACAGGACATAGCCGAGGTAGAACAAGGATGAGCCAAAGCCGAAGGCGGCTTCGGTCATGCCCATGTCCCCGAGCATTCCGAGCTTCGCAAAACCGATGTTGGTGCGATCGATCGTTCCGATCACCGAGCACAGCACGACGAGTGGCATGATGCGCCAAAGGGCGCGGGTCGCAAGGGCGCGATCGGCTGCCGAGTCGATCTGCATCAGCGCCCGGACTGATCTTCCAAGTCCCGATATTCGCTCGAATTGGCGACCCAGCCCTTGGCAATGAAGTCGCGGCGCGGCGGAGCGAAGATATCGATCAGCAGGTGCGGCTCCTCTCCGACCCCTTGAGTGGTGTGGATCACTTCGGGCGGAATCAGCAGCAACGTACCGGGTCCGGCTTCGATATGTTCATCTTCGCGCCAATTCGCCACGTCCTTGCCCCAGGGCGTGCGCAGGTGATGGACATATCGTCCGGCGAGCGCCAGCGTGCCTTGCTGAAGATCGGTGTGGGCGTGGGGGCTAAGCGACGTCGAGTCGCGCGGACCATCGTAGCGGACGATATTGACGCTCATCGTGGCGGTCTGGAGGAACCTGATCCTGGGGTTGCCCGCGGGGTTCGCGATCGAGTCGAACGGCGCGACGAGCAAGTCCGCGAGCGGTTGCTGCCTTTCGAAAGCGTGCCCGATCGGAGCAATTCGCGGGTCGTTCTCGGGATTGAAGCCGGCGCTAGCCTGGCGGAGGTCCGGACGGTCGGTCGCCACAAGGATGAGCGGCCCGCCGCATGTGAGCGTCAGGTCGATTTTGCCGGGTGGCGCGATCGCTGCCGCGGGGCCCTCGAAGGCGTACGAGCGCTCGCCGATGCCCACTTCGGCCGCGCCCCTCGGAAGGATGAGAAGCAATTCGTCGCCGCTTTCGGCGGCAAGTGGCCTGGCGACGCTGTCGATCCATTCAACGACGAAATTCTGCGCCTTCGCGGCAATCCGGCCCTGATCGTCCGGGCCTTCGAGGGAATAGAGCACTGAACCGCTCGGCAATGGGTTGATACGCGGCATGCGCTCTCAGTAGGATTCTTCGCGCGCTCGGCGAAACTGGCGTGGCAAGTCGAACGGCGGCGCGGATACGGCATATTGAAGCCCGCCGAGCCTGGCGACCGGATCGGCTTTCTGGGTCAAGAATCGGCCATCGCGATCCAGATAGTCTTCGTCGATATGCATGCCGACGACGCGGCCGAAGGTCACGTGCGTCGCCAGCCCGCCTTCACGGTCGCCGAGGCGGACGATGCGGTCGACAACGCATTCGAAGCTCGCCGGGGTGGCGGCGACACGCGGCGGCCGGACCTTGACGCTGGGGGCTTTTTCGAGGCCGGCGAACTCGAACTCATCAGTGCCGGCGGCAAGCGGAGTCGATGTGGCGTTTACCTTCTCGACAAGGCTGCGGGTCGCCATGTTGTACACGAACTCGCCGCTCTCCCTCGCGTTGGCGAGCGTGTCCTTGGCATGACGGTCCTCGGGCGTGTTGCAGGAGAAGCCAATGATCGGCGGCGACGACGAGAACAGACCGAAGTAGGAGAAGGGCGCCAGGTTCGCGTTGCCGTCGGGGTCGAGCGTGCTGATCCAGCCGATCGGCCGCGGTGCGATAATCGCGTTGAAGATTCCGCGCCTGAAGCCGTCCTGCTGGTCAGGATCGATGAAACGGAACTTGCCGCCTGACATGTCTATGCCCTCTCTGCCGGCCAATCGACCGGTGCGGCTCAGGATCCGCTCGCTGCGGCTTATGGGATATCGCGCCGCGAATATTGACGGTCAACTTCGCCGCGTTCCGCATTGCGGAATAATTGGTCCGGGTTCCCGTCACGACGGATGAGCGTCCGCACCAAAATAAAATTGGAGTCCACTCTGGTCGATTTTCGATCGCACGCTGGAGTCTGGGACAGCCCGTTCGAAATCCGCGAGGGCTTTGGCGTAGTTCATTTGGGTCTCAAACCCAACGAACGGCCAATCGCTGCCCCACAGGAGCCGATCCGTCCCGCGTGCGCTGAGGAGCTCGCTTGCGAGCGCGTGATCCTCCAGCGGGTCCTCGAGCCGGAACGCCGCCGAGATCTTGACCCAGGTGCGCCCCCGCCGGACCGCGTCCAGCACGCAGCGAAACCCCCGGTCGCTCGTGCCTTCGGGTCCAGGCCTCCCGAAATGGTCGATTACGAGCGGCGCGCCGCTCTCTTCGATCGCGTTGATCATTGTCGGCAGGCGCCTTGAATCGTCGTGAAGCTCAACATGCCAGCCGAGCTCGACGATGTCGCGCAAGAATCGGCGATATTGGGGGGAGCACAGGTCGGGAATCTCCCGGTTGCGCAACTGGAGGCGAACCCCGCATGCACCGGCGGCATTCAGTGCGGTGAGCCGGTCCATTGGCGTGGTGGGGGGCACGATCACCGTCGTCTTCAGACCGGCATGCGCCCGACTCGCTTCGGTCGAATAGACATTGTCCTCGTGCAGGCTGGAAGCCGCAATGACGGCGCGCTCGATGCCGAAGGTCCTGATCGTGCTCTGAAAGCGGTCGAGCGAGGCGTCGGTAGCCGGCGTGGTCCAGCTCGATTTGGCGAGCGGCATGCTCGTGGTGAAGATGTGCGCGTGGCAGTCGATCGTCGCCTTGTGCGGCACGCTATCGGTCATCGACGCCATTCATCGCTGTCGCTGCCGAACTGCAAGTAGCGAGATGTCCCGTTCCGGATCGCGGAACAGTGTCCGTGCGCGGCTGCGACAAGCTCGAGTCTGGGCTAAGGCTTGGCCCCAGCAGCAGTGTGGGAGAATTCGCGGTTATGGAGCCAAGCGCCGGTGGAACCACCGCCTTCGCGCTCCCGCGCGGAACCTGCGACGCCCACTGCCACGTCTTCGGGCCGGCTGACCGCTTCCCTTATTCGCCGAAACGCAAATATGAGCCGGCCGATTCCCCGAAGGAGGCGCTTGCGGCGCTGCACCGGCGGCTTGGGATCGACCGCGCCGTCATCGTCCAGGCGAGCGCCCACGGCACCGACAACAGGGCAATGCTCGATGCGCTCCAATCACGGCCTCACTCGTACCGGGGAGTCGCGATCATCGACACCGCAACCAGCGACAGCGACTTGCAGGAGATGCACGCGCTTGGCGTTCGCGGCATCCGTTTCAACTTCGTCCGTTCGCTCGGCGGCTACCCGGACCCATATGAGTTTCGCCGGGCAATCGAGCGCGTCCGGCCGCTCGGATGGCACGCGGTTCTTCACATGAAGGGCGACGATTTGCTCAATCTGAAGGACGAGATCGCGCGGCTTCCTCTGCCGTTTGTCATCGACCATATGGGCCGGGTCGACGTCGGCCTCGGGATCGGCCAGCCGGCCTTCGCCACGCTCCTCCAATTGGTCAGGAAGGATACCGCATGGGTCAAATTGTCCGGCGCCGAACGTATGGCGCCAAGGTCATATGGCGAGGCGGTGCCGTTTGCGCGAGCGCTACTGACAGCAGCGCCCGACCGGGTCTTGTGGGGCACGGATTTTCCGCACCCGAACCTGGCCGAGGATGTCAGCGAAGAGGAACTGGTCCAGTTGATTCCCCGGTTTGCGCCCTCGTGCGACGAGCAGCAGCGGCTGCTCGTCCGAAATCCGGCCGCGCTTTACGAGTTTCCCGCAAGTGAGTGAGCGAAGGACCCTGGGACTTGCGATCGACTCACACGCGCATTGCTACGATACCGACCAGTTTGCGCCGACCGCGAGCTCGGGCTTTGATTTGCTTCCCAACGAGCGCGGAAGCGCCGCGGATTACGAGGCCGTCCTCGACGCCCATTCCATCACCCATGCGGTGCTCGTCAATCCGCTCGGTGGCTATGGCACCGACAACTCGCATTTGCTTCGCACGATCGCGCGGAGCGAGGGCCGATTCAAAGGGATCGCGCTGCTCGCCGAGGATGCCGATGATGCGACGATCGGCGCCATGCGCGACGGCGGCATTGTCGGAATCCGTTTCAATCTCAATTTCACCACCAGCCCTTCCCTGTTCGGGGCGGCCGGAAATCGAGCGCTGGCGATCGCTCGCGAGGCCGACTGGATCGTGCAGATCCATTATGCCGGAGACGCGCTCATTCCTGCGTTGTCGCAACTTTCGGGTCTCGGCAAGATCGTAATCGACCACTGCGGCCGGCCCTCGGTCGACGCCGGTCTCGACCAACCAGGATTCGCCGCGCTGCTCAGACTTGGCAAAGAGGGGGCCGCGTTCATCAAGCTGTCCGCTTTCTTCCGCCTTACGAACGAAGGGTGGCCCTATCACGCGTGTGACCCTTATGTCGAAGCGCTGGTCGACTCTTTCACAGTGGATCGATGTCTATGGGGGTCCGACTGGCCATTTCTGCGCGCAGGACGCCGCGTAGACTATGGACCGCAGCTGTCGTATCTCCGGCGCATCATTCCCGACCAGCATTCGCGCGAGCAGATCTTGTGGCACAACCCCGCTCGCCTGTTCGGGTTCGACGCCGTCAGCCGAGCTGCTGAATCTGCTTGCTGATCTCCGAGGCCGCGCCCTTCAGCGCTTCGGCAAAGGTCGCGACCTCCTGGTCCGAGGCGCCAACCCGGAAATAGGTCAGCCCTAGAGTCGCCGCGATGCGGCCCCGCGCGGCGATCGGGACCGCCACCGTGTCCGAATTGTTCGGCTCGACTCCCGGATCGCGCTGGGCAAATCCGCGCCTCCTCGCCGTTGCAACCCTGTGCTCGAGCCATCCGCTTTCGCGCATCTGGAGCAACGCTCTATCCTGCTCGTCCAAATGTCTGATCAACAGCCGTTGCTCGTCATCAGAACAGAAGGCGAAGTACGCTAGCCCGAGTGCGCGGGAGACAAGGCCGAGCGGACGATTGATCGACGAATGGAACGGCGAAATCGTGCTGTCCGGAATCGTGCTGTATCGAATCACTACGACATTTCGGTCGAACGTACCGAGCGCGACAGGCCAGCCAAACTGTCTCGTCAGGCTGATCGCCCACGGCCTCGCGACTTCGACCACCATCGGATGACCGTGGAATCCGCAGCTTAGCGAGTTGACCCGCCCTGTGATGGTGTATCCGCTTTGCCGTGGTCCATTCGTCACATAGCCGGCGTCAGCGAGCGTCCTCAGGAGCCGGACGATCGTCGGCTTGGGAAGCCCGGTCTCGTCGTGGAGCTGCGCGACAGAAGTTGCGCTCCGGCGATTGAGCGATTCCAAAACGTCGAGCGCGCGAATGACCGACTGGACGCTGTCTTTGCGGTGGCGGCGGGACTTTGAGCCGGAATTCTGAACTGGCATATTCCACCATGCGAAACGTCGCCAAGTCGTTGTGGAGCCGGGGCGCTTTCGAGTCAATGAAAGCATGATCAGCGCCTTCGACTCGGTCGATAATTGGTTGTCACCCGCTGCAACGCGGCAGCCGAAGCCTGCTGGACAAATATACCCCTCGGCCTGTTGGCCGAGTGATTACTCTGATGCGTGGTTTTTTCTGGAGATCGGCAGTTGGGCGGCACGAAAACCGGGCGAGGATCGGCGAAGTACGACCCTAAGCTTGGCATATTCGTAAAAACGCCTGACGTTGCGATTATCGAAGTGCTTGCGGAGACCTCGATCGGCTTCGTGGTGCTGGACCAGGAGCACGCGCCGCTCGACCGCCGCTCGCTCGACCTGCTTCTGTTTGCCGCACGCGCCCTCGATCTGCCAGCGTTCGTTCGCGTTCCCGATTGCAGTCGAGCAAGCGCACAGGCGGCGCTGGATGGCGGGGCCGCCGGCATTCTCTTCCCTCACATCAGCGACGCGCAAACAGCCGCTGCGGCAGCCAGCGTCTGCCGCTACGGCTCGGGACGCGGATATTCAGGAGCCGTCCGGTGCATGCGCCGGCAGCCCGACATTCTTAGCGCGACCGCGACGGCAGACGCCGCTGTCATGGTCGTCGCGCAGGTTGAAGATCCGGCGGGCGTGGAAGCTGCCGCCGATATCGCCGCATGTAGCGGAATCGATGCATTATTCATCGGCCGGGCCGACCTCGCTGCTTGCCTTGGAGCTGCGAACAGCGACGCGCCGGAAGTGTGGGCGGCAGCGAAGCGGATCGCCGACAGCGCCGCAATGCACGGCAAGGCACTTTGGGCTTTCGCAACCAACTGGGCCGATGCCGACCGGCTGTCGAAACTTGGCGCGAAAACTTTGATCTTCGGATCCGACCAGTCGCGCCTGAAGCAATCGGTGTCGGAGCTCGCGGCCGCAGCGGCGCAGCGGACCCGCAGCGGCGAGTCTGACCCAGACAATCGATCATGAGGGGAGCGAAAGATGGCCAGGACTAAAGCAATGACTTTCGCCGCCGCGGTTTCCGCCGCTGCAATTTCGCAGGCGGCGGCGGCGCAGGAAGTTGTTCCCGCAGCCGTCGCGCCGCCGTCCAATGTCGTCGCGCCGCAGAAAAGCGGGTCGCAGCCGCAAGACGCGCCGGCGACGTCCGAGCAGAGCATCGTCGTGACTGGCACGCGTTTGCCGCTGGCGGGTTTCAGCGCGCCGACGCCCACAACCGTTGTTGGCAAGCAAGAGATCAGCGAAATCGCACCAGCGTCCGCAGATGACATTGTGAGCAGGCTCCCTTCCGTCCGCCTCACCGCAGGCAACGGCCAATCGCAGCGACTGTACGCGTCTGGAGTTGCCCCAGTGGACCTGCGCGGGCTTGGCCCGGAGCGCACGCTGACGTTGGTCGACGGGGAGCGATTCACGCCCACCACCGAGACCGGCACAGTGGACGCCAACATCATCCCGGTCGGACTGCTCCAGCGCGTCGATGTCGTGACTGGCGGCGCGTCGGCAGCCTACGGCTCCGATGCCGTCGCAGGAGTAGTCAATTTCATATTGGACACGAAACTCGACGGCATTCGCGGCTCCGCTCAAGAGGGGTTTAGCCAGTATAACGACGATTTCCAGCGCGCCTTTTCAATCGCTGGCGGAACCGCCTTCGCCGGTGGCCGCGGCCATGTCCTGTTCGGGGCCGACTACGCTCGCAACGAGGGGACCGGCTCGATTTACTCGCGTCCCTGGGGCCGCCGGCAACCCTACCTGGTTGCTAACGGCGCAAACCGGGCACCGGGCGTGCCTGCCCAATCATTCGCTACTGACGTCACCTACTCGCAGCAGTCGGTTGGCGGACTCATCATCTCGGGGCCGCTTGCCGGCACTGCCTTCGGGCCGGCGGGAGTGCCTTATCAGTTTGAATATGGGAAAGTTCTCAGCACGCTGATGATCGGTGGCGAGAACCCGATGGGAAATCCAAACGGCAATCCACCGCTGCTTCTGCCGAACCAGCGCCGCACGGCCCTGTTTCGCCTCGACTACGACGTCAGCGACTCGCTTTCGTTCTATGCGGAGGGCAATTACGGCTACACCGAGAGTACCGGCGCCACCGGCTTTTATCAGGGACGCGCGATCATCGGGCTGGATAATCCCTTCCTCCCGGAACAGGTCCGGTCGGAGATGGTCGCCAAGGGAATCTCGACGATTACTGTCGGAAAGCTGATGGGCGACTACGGCGGCACGCAATTATTCAAGAACAATCGCACCCTGCGCGGAATTGCGGGCCTGAATGGCAATCTCTTTGATGGATTCACGTGGGACGCGAACGTCCAGTATGGAAAGACTCATAGCTATCTCAACGTGAAGGACGTTGTGATCGCCAACTTCCTTGCTGCCTCCGACGTCGTGCTGGGGGCCGACGGCACCCCACAATGTGCGCCACTCGGGAGTAACCCCAATCTGACTCCATCGCGGATCGGGCAAGTCCAGCCAGGCTGCGTGCCGCTCAATATCTTCGGTCTGGGCTCTTCCTCGATCGCTGCGCAGGATTATATTACCGGCAGCGGCGGCTCCAAGCGCTGGAGCGATGTTTCGCGGTTTGACGCCGATTTGAACTTGCGAGGGTCGCCGTTCGCCACTTGGGCAGGTCCGGTGCAAGTCGCAGTTGGAGGCGAGTATCGGAAAGACTCCCTCGCTGCGACTGCAAATCCGCTCGCGCTAGCGGGTGCATTCAACGCGGCCAACTACTTGGCCTACTCTGGTTCGGTGAAGGTCGGCGAAGGCTATGCCGAGGCCGAAGTCCCGCTTGCGGTCGACACGGCTTTTGCGAAGTCGCTGCACGTTAACGGAGCGGTCCGGGCGACCGATTACAGCACCAGCGGCTGGGTCGTGACGTGGAAAGTGGGTGGGACCTGGGAGCCTGTCGACGGCATATTGATCCGCGGTACCCGCTCGCGCGACATTCGTGCCCCGAGTCTCAATGATCTATATGCGGTCAGAGGCAGCGGCGGCATTGCCAACATCACCAACCCGTTCAACGGGGTTACTGGCCATCTTAACGCCTCGGGCACGGGCAACCTGAACCTTGTCCCAGAGCGCGCCGATACAACGACGATCGGAGCCGTGCTCAGCCCGAAATGGGGCTGGACCAGAGGACTCCGTTTCTCGGTCGACTATTACAACATCAAGATCAACGATGCGATCGCAACCGTCGGTGCGACCGACGTGATCCTGCGCTGTTATCAGGGCCAGGCGCAGTATTGCGATGCAATCACGTTCGATGACTCTTCCTTCGGAATCGCTAACGTCAACACGCAGCCTTTCAATGTCGCCAGCATCCTTGACCGCGGCGTGGAGGCGGCGCTCGACTATCGCAAACCCATTGCAAATGTGGGAACGGTCGGTTTGCGAGCCCGCGTCACACGTACGCTGAAGCTTCAAACGACCGATCAGAACACAGTTGTTGACCGCGCCGGCGCATTGCAGTCGGGGGGAGTTCCGAAGTGGACGGGTACTGCGGACCTTACATTCAGCAGCGGCGGATTTCTGACGACGCTGGAGTCGCGGTTCTTCTCGCGGTCGAAATACGATGCGACTCTATTTGGTCCAGAAGACGCGGGCTATGATCCGAGGTCAGGCCTCAGCGTTAACACCAATCGCTTTCCCGGCGCGCTGTACCTGAACCTTTATGCCGAGTACTCGCTGGATCGTCACGCGGGCGGCGTCACCTTTTTCGGGAAGGTGGAGAATCTCACCAACAGGCCGCCTGCGCTTTATGCCGCGACCACGATCGTCTCCGGGGGCAACCCCTACGACCTGATCGGGCGTCGGTTCCTGTTCGGAATTCGCGTTTCGCGCTGAGCGGTGGAGAAGGTCTACGCTTCACCGGCACTCGCGCTTGAGGGTCTGCTGCGTGACGGGATGACGATCATGTCTGGCGGCTTCGGCCTGAGCGGCAATCCAGAAAGCCTCATCCCGCAGATCCGTGCCTCCGGGGTGAAGGGGCTCACCGTCATCTCGAACAACGCCGGAGCCGACGGGTTCGGACTATGGACGTTGCTGGAAACCCGCCAGATCGCGAAGATGATCTCCTCCTACGTCGGGGACAACAGGCTATTTGAGCAGCAATATCTTGCGGGCGATCTGGAGCTGGAGCTCAATCCGCAAGGCACCCTTGCCGAGCGGATTCGTGCCGGCGGAGCCGGGATAGCCGCTTTCTACACCAAGACCGGGGTCGGCACGCTGGCGGCCGAGGGCAAGCCGACCGAGGTCTTTGACGGGGATGAATATGTCCGCGAGCGCTGGCTTCGCGCCGACCTCTCCATCGTAAAGGCCTGGCGCGCCGACACGGCCGGAAATCTCATGTTTCGAAAGACCGCACGCAACTTCAATCCGATCATGGCGACCGCCAGCGCCGTGACTGTCGCGGAAGCGGAGGAGGTCGTCGAGGCGGGCACCTTCGATCCCGACTGCATTCACACCCCCGGGATCTATGTGGACCGGGTCGTCTTGAGCACCGTAAACGAAAAGCGGATAGAAAAGCGGACCACCAGGCGGAGGCCAGAATAATGCCCCGTTGCGGATGAGCCCGGTTCGGCTACACTCGTCACCACGGGCGATTTCGCCCGGTGCCGCAGTGCTGCGTATGTCCAGTTCAGCGACCCGGTATGTCGCAGCGGCGGAGGACCAATGACAAGCTATTCCGGCGAGACCAAGGCCAAGGAACTACTGGCTCTCAGCGAAGAAGTGAGCCGTGTTGCCGAATCACTGGCGCAGCTCGCGCTCGAGCCCGGCACTTCAGAATCCCTCGGGCGAGCCAGCAGCGAGGATGACCTCTCGCAACAGGCGGTTGCGACGCTTATCCGCGCGCGTCGCGCACGCGCTGGCTACTTGCAGGAGGACTTGCTGGGAGAACCGGTCTGGGACATGCTCCTTCACCTGCTTCATGAGGAGATGAACCAGTCTCAGGTCCCGCTGTCGAGCGCGCTCGAGGCGGCCGGAGCTCCTCAGCGCGTCGCCATTCGATGGCTTAACGCGCTTGCCCAGCGGCGACTGGTCCGGCTCTCGACCGACGCCGCTGGTCAGGAGATTGTCGAGCTTGCACCGAGCGTCAGCGCGGGACTTCGCCGCTACGTCCGGGACGTGATCGCTTCGTGACGATCGCTTCATTCGCCGTGCCGCCGCCGCTCGACTCCACTTGGCCGCTGTGGGAGCAGCCGATGCATTTCGACCTCGGCCACGTCCTCAACTGCGCCGTCACCGACCTTATCCAACCAGCCGAGGTTGGATCGCTCGGAGTGCATCACGCCGGTTGCTGGGAATGCGATCTTTCGGACAACTCGCTGATTTGGTCGGGAGGCGTTTACGACATCTTCGGGCTGC
>Ga0157371_10003655_pt1 | contig 13849 bp, 8 predicted proteins | sample C45metaG_FD_113462 | JGI IMG/M metagenome (GOLD analysis project Ga0157371, IMG submission 113462) | Corn rhizosphere microbial communities from Kellogg Biological Station, Michigan, USA - C4-5 metaG | ecosystem: Host-associated > Plants > Roots > Rhizosphere > Soil | place: USA: Michigan...
TGGGGGCAGGTCTTGCAGAAAAAAAAACTGACCTCCGCGGACTATTCGCTATGGAATCATGTATATTTAGATAATGTTTCACAGAACGAGCAATGGGCAAGTTACAGACTGGTATATACAGATAACAGTGACAGCCTTTTTGTAAAAAGTATTAATTCAAATCAATCATATGCTTTTAAAGGTATAGAAAGCTCAATTTTTATTAATGATCATTATTTTGTTGCCAGTGATGCCCAAGATTTAAACATTTTAAATTTAGATACATCTGAGAAAGAACGGATAGAAAATGTGGTGCAGTACAAGTATTCAGATAGTACAGGACTCTTAATTCTTGTTGTACAGCCAAAAGGACGAAATACCTCTATGGTGATTCGTTCCCCTGCGGGAAAAATAGTAAAAGAAATTCAGGAAGTCAGCGGTTTTTCTTTAAGTCCGGATGCGTGTCATGTGGTATATGCATCGCTACAAAACAATAAATATGCAATGCGTATTCTGAACCTAAAGAACATCAGTAAAGAGAAATTTATTGTCTTAAATGCAAGAGATTCACTTTCCGGTTTTACATGGCAAAAGAATGGGCATTCCGTGGCTTTTTTTTCATGTGACGAGGAAAAAAGAATCAAGTCTGTATTTCATTATATTCTGAAAGAAGATCAATTATTTACACTCAATACCACCTTAAAAACAGAGTTCCCAGACAGCCTGCGTATTTCTTCATCACCTGAACTGCGGGTTTCGGATGACATACAGCGGGTGTTTTTCAACGTTGTTTCAAAAGACGTTCCTGAAAAGAGTAAATCGGAATCAAACGTAGAGATCTGGAATGGAAATGACAAATGGCTGTATCCTGAAGAAACAAGGAACGGAAGATTTGAAAAGGCAGACAAAAGCGCCGTTTGGATTCCACAAAGAAACTTTTTCAGACAGCTTTCTACAAATGAGCTTCCCAAAATAGCCCTTACTGGTCATCAGGATTTTGCCATATTATCGAATCCGAAAGACTATGAACCACAGGCTGAACTAAATTCACCGCGGGATTACTATCTGCTCAATTTAAAAACTTTTAAGAAAACTTTATTTCTTGAAAAATTAAAAGATGAACGTTATAATGTAAATCCATCACCAGGCGGGCGCTATATCGCCTACTTCAAGGATGGAGACTGGTGGGTTTATTCTTTAAAAGAAAACAAACACACTAATATAACAGCGAAAATTCAAACTAAATTCACCGCCAGAGAGGAATTTTTCAATCCAGAGTCAGTATGCGGTAATCCAGGATGGAGCTTTGATGATAATGAAATTTTACTTTACGACCAATATGATATCTGGGCTGTTTCACCTGATGGTCTTTCTTCTAGAAGGCTGACCAATGGGAAAGAATCTAAAATCAAATTTAGAATTGCTGAGACGCCTAACAAATTTTATTACTCTTCAATTTATCAGGACAATCATTTAGAGAGTTATGATCTGAACAGGGAACTCTTACTTAAAGCTGAAGGCGAAGACTTAAAAACTGGATTCTTTGTCTGGACAAAGCATACAAAAACAAAAGAAATTGTTTATAAAGATGCTTATATTGACCAGCTGTTCTACGGTCCCAAAAAGAAGAAATTCTTTTTCAAGGAACAGAAATTTGATCTTTCCCCGCGGCTTGCCGCCGTGGACAGATCATCACATTACAAAACATTTTATCAAAGTAATCCACAGCAGCAGCATTACTACTGGGGTAAATCGGAATTGATACGTTACCAAAATTCCAAGGGAATCAGCATGCGCGCGGCACTGCTTTATCCGGCTAATTATGATCCTGAAAAAAAATACCCAATGATCGTGGACATCTATGAGCTTAATTCTAAAGAGATGCATCATTATAAGAATCCAAGTCTTTACAATGAAGATGGATTCAACAGAACTAATTTCAGCCTGGAAGGTTATTTTGTATTACTGCCGGATCTCATTCAGGAATACCAGAATGTGGGACCGTCCATTGTGGACTGCGTAACGTCTGCAGTAAATAAAGTACTGGCTAGGGATATCATAAATCCCGACAAAATTGGGATTATTGGATTTTCTGCTGGCGGATATGAGACTGTTTTTACCATTACACAAACCCATCTTTTTACTTCTGCGATTGCGGGAGGAGCTAATACCGATCTTCACAGCCTGTATTTCAGCATTGGAAATGGAACTGGTAAATCCGAGATGTGGCGGTTTCAAAGCACATATTGGATGCTGGAACAAAATCCTTTTGAAAGACATGATCTTTTTGACGCCAGCTCACCCCTTTTCTATGCTCAAAAAGTCGAAACACCGCTTCTTTTGTGGACAGGAAAAAACGATCCTCAGGTAGACCCGCATCAAAGCATGGCCTTTTATCTGGCATTTCGCAGTTTAAGAAAAAAAATAATAATGCTTCAATACCCTGATCAGACCCATACGCTTTCTAAACCTGTCAATCAACTTGATATTACCACACGCATGCATCAGTGGTTTGATTATTTTCTTAAAGATATTCCGTGTGACTGGATAGAGAACGGCGTAAAATAATGACTAGTTTTTATGCACAAAAAGCCCCTGCAATTTTAAAAAAAACTGCAGGGGCCGCTTGTTTAATAATTAATTTGGTTTATACAGTTCAGTAGGACAGTTATTTCCAACTTTACCAAAAGCCTGCGGTCCTGTGTCACCAAACTGGCGGCATATTGGACGGGTATTAATGTTGCTGCAATTAACTTCTACATTACAATCGCCTTGCGCATTAAGAGTGTAACCATTTGGTAAAGCCCTTGCCGATGCACTTTGCATTGAAGTAGTTAAAAATGCTCCAGAAACTCCCATTACCATTACGGCTAATGGGACAAAGTTTTTTAAAATTAACGTTTTCATGATTTGCAATATTTACATTAAACTTTGATCTACTTTTTTTTACAGGTTTTCGATCTACATCCTGATACCGGCCGGTATATCATTATTTCAAGTTATCTTTTTCAGGAACTCGAAATTCATTTCTTAAATTTGACCTGATCTCATGGGCAATCAGCTGATTTCCAATCAAAGCATATAGATGAGTTGGAGTAACATAAAACGAATTCAGTTTTTCACCTCGTATTCCATAAACTGAAAAACTCATTTGATAAGTCTGTTTTTCTATATCATAAACATCAATAATGGAAGACTGTTCCCAAACTTTTTCTAATTCATACTGGCCTTTCACCTGCGAGTGCACAAAAAGAAGATTTTGACATACAGCAGCATGCTGATTCACCATAAGAGCAGGTGCTGACATCGTTACATCACCATTTTTTAGATGTGCTACTTTGATTTTAGCAGTTGAATTGGTGTCAATGGTCTGGGCTTTTCTAAGGACTTTTCCATATCTGTCACCTACAATAAATTCATTGCGGTAATAGTAGATATAGATAATCTTATTAAGTTTTTCGCTATATAAAAGCATTCCGTCAGTATCAAAAACCCCGTCTTTTTGTTTTTTCAAAAATCGCTCATTGTACATAACTTTCGGAACATCTTTGAAAGAATAAACGCCGACAACTCTGGCTGAATTCTTTTCATTGTTTGACCGAAATACAAGACTGGTAGTATCAATAGGAACGGCCAGATTAAATTGGGGACATCCTTTTAATTCATTACTAACTTTCCAATCTGAAATCCTACCCCTAAAAATCACGGGTACTGTACCGTCCACAAGAAAAAAATAATTCCCTTGAATTAAAATACGCACAAATGTAAAAGGGATTTTTCTAGAACTAAAAACGATCCTTTCTGAACGATAATCTGTAAGGCTGCTGTCCATAGAAATAATATGCAGAGGATTAGAATAATTCCCAAGATAAATTCTTCCTTTTGAATACCCTGCAAAATAATACGAGTTGTATTTTAAATCTTTTTGATCTTTCATCATCACAGGATGCTGGGGATATCTTCTGATGAAGGGATTTTCATTATGTATAGTATTCTCAGATGTAAAGAATAGGGTCGCTACAGTCCCAGCACTAAAAACCATTACGGTTAAAATTTTTATTGTGAGAGATTTTTTAGCAGGGTATCCGCTTTCTTCAGCTTTCCGGTATTGCATTATTAAACCTAAAAGAGCTAACACAACAAAAAACAAATTAAAAACCAGATGTGTATTCCATCCCATCTTTTCCAAAATACCACCACAGGAACAGGGAACAAAAGAACCGAAGTGTAATATCATAAAAATGTAAATGCTGAACATCACCATTAGTGAGAGCGCAGCAAATAGTCCGAACTTTTTATATTTTGGAATACACAACAAAATAGCTATAGTAATTTCAATTGTTAAAACTGACCATGAAATCCACCATGCATGAACACTTAAAAGCGGCGACTGTCCAAGCTGAACTTGAAAATTTTCAAAATCAATTATTTTGCTTGCTGATGCATACATAAACAATAAAACATACAACAGACAGATGATTTCAATTATAATACTTCTTATTTGAGGCTTGATATTCATAGCAGTTTGTTCTTTTAGAAATAAAAATCATATTTGATCCATAAAGCATAGACAAAAGTAAATCAGCATTTCCAATTGAAACATTTCCAAATCAGGGATAAATTTTTCCAAAACAGGCTTTTTATCAATAAAATCCATCGCAAAGAAAGCGCGCGCTGCAGATCGGCTAGAGCTGCAGCGCATCCGAACCTCTTATATATAAATACAGGCAGTAAAAAACTGCCTGTATTATGAAATTAATAAAAATGCAGTCAATTCTGAACTACATACGAACTAAGCCCTTTAACGGCAAAATCAAGACATAAATTAAAAGCAGCCTGGCCACGCAATTGCGCTGTACCGCCCATCAAAATGGAAGAAAGTTTTGCCTCATCATTTTTATATTTTCTTACATTCTGAAAATACCCCGAAACGGCGTTATAAGCCCCGAACACCGTGCCTTTCGTTGTGAGGGTCTGCTGAGTCGGGTGTGACATTGCATACTCGAAAGCATTATCGACCATATTAGTAAAACAGGCAGACAGTTCTTCGTCTCTTCCCTCCTGAAGTTTTTTGAGCACTTCCCTTCCTGGTGCCAGAGCATGCTGTATTAATTTTTTCACCTGCTGATCAGATATGCTGGTTTTTGACCAGTAGTTAAAAACGGCTTCCAGATTAGACGACATATGATCACTGATACCCATTACTTTATGCGCCTGCTCCAGCCTGTCTTTCGCATTGGACGTATGACGTATTCGCACGGTATTGGTTTTAGACTGCATCGCTGCATTGAGCGTGTTGGAACATACAATACGAATCGGTGTAAAAGCCGCCGTGATGCTGCCGCTTCCATCATGGGAAGTAGTGAGAAAAAGATATTTTTCAATCAAATCGTCTTTCCCTACTCGTATATAATCTGGAAGCTTAGCTGTGATAAAAATTCGTTCCCCGTTGCCAAGTGCTCCCGCTGTTTCATAAAGAATGCCGTCACCGCCCACGATGCTGTCAAAAAAAGAAAAAGCATCCCTGTTCTGTACGATCTGATAATCCTTTCCGACAACGCCCAGCACTGTATCTGTATCGGTGCGTACTGTACTGCAATACTCTTTAATATCCAGTCTGCCTGATATAATCTCATCTTGGGTTACAATGGAAGCAGAAGGCGTAAAAAGCCTTCTTTTTTCCACTTCAAAATCCAGCCCTGCATGAGCAATGGCCTGCGCACTGGTAGGATACTCCTCCACAATCTGGCCTACGCCATGCCATGGTTTTTCTTTCACGCTGAAAAAACTGTGTTTTCCAGTATTATCATTAAAATAGATATGATGTGCCATGATTTCTAATTTTTAAAATGATTCGCATCCCATTTAAAACGGAACTTCTTCTGACGATTTATTCTTCTTTTTTCCTGTAGTTTTTACTCTTCTTCCTTTCTGGACTTGATCACTATTATCTTCCTTATCACTACTACCCCCTCGTTTTGCAAAAGCAATAATATTCATAGAATTAACATGAAAGTCAATGCTTCCTATGGGGTTTCCTTCGTTGTTGATATAGACATGCATGCCCAGCCTGCCGCTCACCATCACTACCGCTCCTTTTTTTATCCACTGAGCCGCCTTCATGCTCAGCCAGTACGAACAATTGATAAAAGTGGTTACTTCTTTATACTCACCACTTCCTGATACTTTATAGCGGTCATTAACTGCGATGCTGAAATTCAGCACCTCTTTCTCCCCTGCGCTGCGGACTGCCGCATCTGCTGTAACTCTTCCTGTAATTTCCATAACTTTAAAATTTAATAGCATGAACTGCCGATTAACACTAATTGATCTGCTTTCTTAAACCCGCTCCGCCCTTTAAAAAATTGTTTTCAAAAGAAAAAACGGAAAAAAAGAAAGCCTCGATCAAGCGGCGGTTACAGGATGCGGAGTGCTATAAGTCCCGAAGGGCGGACGAAGTAAAATGGAGTCCGTTATGCGCATGCAGCAGACGGCCGGCGCTATCTTGGCTGCCCTTTTAGTCCGTTTCGAATGAAAACAGCTAACTCAACAGCTAAAAAAAATAATTACGTCTAAAAGCAATGTGAAATCAAAAATGGAAATATTCATTAGCCTTTATTACCATTTATTAAAAGAAGTAAAGAGAAGATAGAACAAAACTTAAAGCAGTTATCTCATCTATCTAGTGTCTAAATTTAAGAGTTACTTGTATTAATTCGGACGAGAAATATTGAGGTACACTTTTTTTAAAGCTCATTTTCTGGAATCTCCTGAAGTGTAGATATACAGCTATATTATTAAAAAGGGTTGCGGAACCATTGTATCCGCAGTTAAAAATTTCAACTATTTAACTAAATTATTGACTTCAATACTTAACCTATTCTATTTGGCTTAAAAAGACTAGAGATTAAAGCTATATCTAAAATATTAATAAATATAAGAAAGTTGCAAAGAGAATCAACGTATTTAAAATTATATAATAGAGTAAAACCTTTTCTTATTTGCAAAACTTTGACCTATTCGTTATTATACTATAAAACAGTCGAATATTTTCAAAAGTGACTATTTTGCCAATGATTCGAAAACTTTCAAAAAGGCTATTTTCAAAACATCATTTTTTTGGGCAGTTCAAATATGAATCATTACTGTGAATCTTTTTCACGGAAAGCCATAAACTTGTTCAAATATAAAGGCAAAAAATGGAGTAGCCAACCTTGTTGGGATTCAAGCCTCAATGCGAATTGAGTAATTCATCAATATTATTTTTTAGATTCCTGCAATTCAATTCTAACAGCTTGCTTAATAATTTCCTCTAATTCTTTAGGAGATAGATTATGCAACATAATTGGGTTTTCCATTTTAAAAATTAAGATTATTTATAAAAGTAAAAAAATATAGTTACATCTTTTTACTCTGTACTTCATATATTTACTTTAAATAATTAGAAATATGAGATATACAAAAGAAATTTGGACTAAAAGACATAGAAATAGGTCTGATATATCAACATATGTAACCCACCTAACAAAGGATTTTAATGAAATTAGCGCAGTTGAAGTATTAAAAAAAATATTGACAGAAAAGACTATAATTGGAAGCAATAGAGATGGTTATATTATTGGAGATACAGGAGCAGTCTGCTTTCAGGATATTCCTCTATATGGAGTATGTCAAAATACCTATCATGAGCAAATGAATAGAAGTGAGTTAGGAAATATTGTGAGATATACACCATTTGGACTAACCTTTGAAAAAGAATATCTTTTCAACAAAGGTGCCAGACCTGTTTTATACGAACAAAGAGAAATTGCGAAGCAAATTCTACCTGAAACTGAGTGGTGGCGAATAGTAAATTATGATTTATCAAATCAAAATTCCATAATTGACTGGACTCATGAAAGAGAATGGAGAATAAAAAATGATTTTGTTTTTGACCCTAATCAAGCTATTATTATTGTACCTCATCCAGCAAATTATTCACTAGTTAAAGAAACATTTGGAGATGAAATATTAAATAACATAAAAGGTATATCAATATTAGACCCAATTCTAACTTAAAAAAACTTTTTACAATGAATCATCTTAAGGTTTTTTCGTTGTAAAAAGTTTTTTTTACAATTTTATTCAAATTTTACTTTCGGTAAATCGTTAACAATATCAACGCTTTGAACACTTACATTTATGACACTTAAAAGTAAATCTAAAATGTATCTTGGATTTCCAACCTCATCTGACCAATCATTGGGATTGTTTATAATACCACTATCTTTGTCAGTTTTTACCTTATAACGCTCTATAATCCAATCAATTGCGGATTTTCCGTTTACAACGTATTCATAAGCTTTGGCTGGAATATTTGTAATAGTAATTTTGCTGTTGAAGTTTATAGTATCTTTCTGGTTTTTCTTTGGGTAGCGCATTTGCTCCACAGTAAAAAAATCGTTTTCTTCGCCTGTTACAATAACGCCCTCATAAGCTGGAACACTTTCATAATTTATATGTAGCTCTGCTAATGCTCGACCTGCTTTACTGAACTTCCAAAAATCTCTAACATCCTCCATTAATGGTAAGCGTGGCAACATTTTCTTTAAATCATTAGCAAACATCTCACGATACTCTAAACTATGCAACAAACCATAAACATAATAGAAAATATCTTCTTTGTCAACGTTTTTTCCATACCTAGATTTGGCTCGGTCTAAGATAAAATCACTGACACCATCTCTGCGTACATACTCACTATCTCCATCTTCATCAAACAAACCTCTGCTCTGTTTTTGACGCATTTCGTAGAAATATAAAGGAAAACACTGAGTATCACCATTTAAATGAATATCAGGTATTAAGTTGGTCATTATAACTGACAATTCTTTTTTTCCTCCAGGCGCAGGAAGGCATATAACTAAGTTATTTACACTATTATTAGGAAACAATTTAGGAATAAGGTATTGCATATTATTCCAATCTTTATTGAAATACAATGCTTGTTTTACAAAAGGTCTGTAAGAACTTAGCTTTATTGATTCATCAATATATGTATGCGATTTTCCTTTTTCTAAATCCCATTTTGTTTCTCGTGTCCAATTAATCATATTGTTACTAAAATCAATATAATTATCAGCTTTAGGATTTTTAACCCCCTTTGTCTTTTCTAAAAATAATTCAAGTTCTTTGTTATAAATTTCAATGCTAGTTTTCATTGAATGTTTGATTGTATTCTTGGAAAAATTATATACCCATGGGTCTCTGTTAGTTTTTACTCCGTTGGAATAACTAGGATTAAAGAAGTTGTTAAAAATATCAGTTTTTTTATCTCCAATTGAAATGAAATTTGAAAAAGAATCATTTCTTAAATTTATCCAATCTGCATGTTCATTTGGCTTTATATCTACAAATTCAACATTTTTTACGGTTGATAGTTTATGAAGGATTTCGAGTTTTTCTTTCTCTGCTAAGTAGTTACCAATATCAAAATATTTTATTTCTGCTTTATCTTTAGTTTTATTCTTTTTAACCAACAACGTGATTGTAACAGGCGTTTTCGTCCCTGAGCCAAAAACATTCCCCCCTTCTTTTTTACGATATTCACCCGATGAATTAGCATTCCCTCTAAGATTTATAATATAGATTTTTGAAAATTCTTTTTCAATGCTTCTTCGGAAACCATCTTGAGAATTACTATCTAACCACCCTCCATTTGTTACAAAACAAATTATACCCTCATCATCAGTAATTCTTTCCGATGACCATTTAAAAGCTTTGATATATGAATTATACGAAGAGCCACTATTTACTGCATTTGAAAGTTTGACATAGCTATCTGAAATTTTTTTATTAAGTTCAGGATACTCTTGATTTGAGGCATTGTCATTTGCATCATTTTGACCAACAGAATAAGGAGGATTGCCAATGATTATCCTTAGTGGTGCTTTTTTTTGTTTAGCAACACGCTCTGAGTTTTGAGGAAACATCTCCGAAAACATTTTCTCTACTCCATCGCTTTCTCCTAATTGGAACGTATCAGTTAAACAAATACCATCGAATGAATGATAATCAGTCTCTTCCATCGCATCGTGATAGGCGTTCTCAATATTAACAGCCGCAATGTAGTAAGCCAGTAAAACAATTTCATTAGCGTAAATTTCATTCTCGTATTTACGCTTTAAATTCTTTTTATCTATCAATCCACTTTGCAACAAACGAGTTATAAAAGTTCCTGTTCCTGTAAATGGGTCTAAAACGTTTACGTTTTCATCTGATATACTTCTTCCAAATTCTTTTTTCAAAACATCGTTTACTGAATGAATGATAAAATCTACTACCTCAACAGGAGTATAAACAATCCCTAACTGCTCAACCATTTTTGGAAAAGCAGTTTTAAAAAATTTATCGTACAATTCAATTATGATGCGTTGTTTGCCTTCTGCATTATCAATAGCAGATGCCCGCATTTTTACCGATTCATAAAATTTCTGCAAAGTTTCGGCATCTTTATCAAAAGATTGGTCTTCTAGTAAATCCAGCATCGTCTGCATTGAAACTGAAATAGGGTTGTTTTTTACAAACGAATACCCATCAAATAATGCCTCAAAAACAGGCTTAGTTATAATGTGTTGAGAAAGCATTTCAACTGCTTCATGTTGACTAATACTAGGATTAATATTCTTTTGTAATCCATTTAAAAAACTCGCAAATTCTTTTTGATGAACTTTATCTTCTGTAATTAAAGTATTAATTCTTGCCTTTTGTCTTTCAGCAATTTCCGCAACACTTTTAGCCCATTGTTCCCAATATCTTCTATTGCCAACTTTATTAACCATTCTGGCAAAGATTACATTTTGTAATTGTTCGAAATGCAATGCCATTTGTCTATTTATGTCTTTGTTAGTGGATGGATTTGAATTATCTTCCTCTTTTTTTACTGGATTTCCATCACCATCAAAACCATATTCAGTACCTCCGACCAAAATTTGGCTAGGTTTATTTTTATTCAGTTCTATTTTATTTACTGTAGCATTAAAGCGGTCATCATGTGCACGAAGTGCATTTAGAACAGTCCATACCACTTTATATCGTTCGTTGTCATCCAATGCTTTATCTGCTTCAATATCAGAAGGAACAACCACTGGAATAATAATATATCCATATTTTTTTCCAGGTGATTTACGCATTACTCGTCCAACAGATTGTACAACATCAACTTGAGAGTTTCTAGCTGAAAGGAATAACACTGCATCTAATGAAGGAACGTCAACACCTTCACTTAAACAACGTACATTTGTCAATATTCTACATTCTCCCTCTTCAGTATCTGATTTTATCCAGCCCAATAACTCATCTCTTTCAAGAGCTGTCATTGTCCCATCAATATGTTTAGAAGTAATGGAAACCATTTTTTCCTTTTTATCTGCTGGTAATGAACTTATATAAGCATCAGTTGCCGTGTTATAGGTTGTTGTAATCTTTTTCGACGTAGCAATATTAGCACAAAATACAACGGCTCGTTTCATTGGTTCTGGGTCAGAATCTTTTATAATTCCTTGGTCTCCCAAAACTTGTTTCGACAAAGCATTAATGCAACCTATCAATTTTGAAGCGTCATCAGCGTTAATTTCACTTTTTTTATCAGCAATCATTTCTTGTATTGCTGGAGGAACATCCTTATCGCTAAGTGTTAAAATCAATACTTTATAATCAGTAAGTAAATCCTTTTCAACAGCTTCACCAAAACCAATTCTATAAATTTCCTCACCATATAAAATATCATCATCCATCGAGCACAAAACAGCATCTGCTTGAGCCGCTTTACTTTTAGTATCATCACTATATAATCGAGGCGTAGCTGTCATATATAAACGTTTCTTGGCTTTTATAAAATCATTATCATGTACTTTCGTGAAAGCCGATTCATCTTCACCAGCCAACGAAACACCAGTTGTACGGTGTGCCTCATCACAAATAATTAAATCAAACTCATTAAATCCATTTTTAAGAATTTCTTTTTGAGCTCTTGCAATTACTTCAATTGATTGATACGTAGAAAAGACAACGGTCATTCCTCCATTGTCATTATTTTTTATGTGATTAAATTGCTTTACTATATCTTGCGTGTTAGTAGATGCTGGCAAAGCCAAATCTACAACACTAAAACTATCACTATCCTCAATTTTAGTCTTCTTCTTTGATATTTCTGGGTCTGAGCAAATACAAATGGCATTAATGGGCTCATTTGCAAATGATGACCATTCACGCAAGGTCTGACCTAGTAAGGCAATTGAAGGAACTAAAAACAAAATCATTCCTTTGCCTTTTGTTTCATTTTCAGCAATACGAAGTGAGTTGTAAGTCTTACCCGTACCGCAAGCCATAATCAACTTACCACGCTCGAAAGTTTTGAAATGTTCATGTGTTTTATCTAAAGCTTCTTTTTGATGAGGCTTTAAATCTCTTCCAGTAATTCGTGAAGCTTCACCATGAATACCAGATTCTAGCTTATCCCAATCAACTGGAGCTTGTTGTAAGTCGTAAAGACTTATCCTTGATACGGGGGGATTTTGGTTTTTAATTGCCTCCGTCGCATTAGAACCCCATTTATTTGTAGTTGAAATCCAAAGACGATGCGAAAAACTAACAGTCTTTAAATTTTCATTTTTAAATTCTCTACTTGATGTAGACAAGAATGAATCAACTGCAGGTTTATCAATAGACGAGTTTTCTTGAAAACATTTACATTGAATAGCCCAGTAATCTCCATCATGAGTAAGAGCCACTAAGTCAATACCAGTGTCTCCACCACCCAAATCATTTTTACCATGAAACTCACTCCATAACCAAACTTTTTTAAACTTGTAAGAATATTGTGGGTCAGTCAATAAGTATGATTGCATTAATCTTTCAAAACGGTCTCCTTTATCTCGTTCCGAAAATGATATTTTTCTATATTTTTCTAGTACTTTATTGAATGCCATGTCTTAACGTATAAAATTATTGTGCTTTTTAAAGCATCGCTAAAGTATTAAAATCAATTGATAAGAAAGTTGTAAGAATAGAATAATATTAGAAAATAATCAACAAATCTTTTTTAATATTTTTTATTGTGTTAAAGAGTTTACTTCAGTATTATTTTACATCTTCCCATCTCCACTGTTGCAAGCAATCTTAGAAATTTTTCATTATATCGTCTTCCTCTAGATAGCAAACATCTAATTAAACATTATTTAATTAAATTTATTCCATTATTAATCAATAAATAAAGAGATCCTTTCACTTACAAAATGCAAGAAAATTTTAAATAAAAATGGCACTATTTACACAGATGAAGAAATTATTATGATAAGAGATTTACTTTATAAATTTGCAGAAGTTTATCATAATCACACGAAAAAAAATATTTCTTTAAATGATTCGACTTCAATCAAAAAATAAATTATCTCAATATAGTATTATTAACAACTAGCGATTGAGGATATAATCCTTTAGTCGTAAAGAATTAAAGTAAAATATGATAACAGCAAATGATAAATTATTTATTCCTCAAGCTGGATTAGAAATGGAATACTCATCAATAAATAGGGTAATTGGGCGCAATAATGACCATTCTATGTTTTTAATCATTGAAGGTTATAGAGAAGCATCCTTCGAGCTAATGAATAATCTCCTAAATGATGAACATAAAGATTGGCTCAAATTAGACAGCAAAATTTATCCTTTGGTATTTTTGTTCAGACATTATTTAGAAATGATTTTAAAAGACACGATAAGGAATGAAAACCTAATTATTAAAAATAGTGATTCTGAAGAAGTAGGATTCCCACCATCCCATTCGCTACTTGAGCTTTGGGCAGAACTTAAACCTTATATACAAAATAAA
>Ga0157371_10003660_pt1 | contig 13827 bp, 16 predicted proteins | sample C45metaG_FD_113462 | JGI IMG/M metagenome (GOLD analysis project Ga0157371, IMG submission 113462) | Corn rhizosphere microbial communities from Kellogg Biological Station, Michigan, USA - C4-5 metaG | ecosystem: Host-associated > Plants > Roots > Rhizosphere > Soil | place: USA: Michigan...
AGTGCCATTTTCACTCATGGGCCGATTTCCACAGATGGCAGCCCGCTCTTCCGTAGAGAGGAAGTGATCCTTGTGTCTGGTAAGAAGCAGCTTCCGCCTGTACGGCTTGCCACTGCGGATGACGTCCCGGCGCCGGCCCTGACTTTGCGTCAGGCGGCTGAGCGTGGGACGCGGCTGGATGAGCTGAAGGCGATGCGGTTGATTCTCATATCGCACATGGAGAACGAGAACACGCTTGCCCGTGACTTGGCGGCGTTGACTCGTCAGGTGCGGGAGATCTCGAAGGAGATTGACGAGCTTGAGCCGTCTGGCGAGAAGGATGACTTGAGCAAGGCGGCCGATACGGATGACGAGAAGTTCAACCCCTACGCTGTTTGAGTCTGCCCGCCATGTGGTTGTCCCTGAGGGGATCGTTTCTACTGGCTGGCCGGCGGTTCGCAATACCCTGCATGAGCTCGGCATTTCGTTTGATCCATGGCAGCAGGGTTCGGCGCAGTTGATTCTCTCGAAGGACGCTGACGGGCTGTATGCCACGACTGTTGGCGGCATAACGATCAGCATCCCTCGCCAGGTCGGCAAGACGTTCATGATTGGCTGGATCGTCTTCGCTCTGTGCATCATTCATCCTGGGTTGACTGTCACGTGGAGTGCTCACAAGAAGGACACTGCGGACGAGACGTTCGATGGCATGAAGTCGATGGCTTCGATGCCGTTGATGACTCCGCATATCGATCGGACGCCGGACAACGGGTCTGAGCAGAAGATTGAGTTCACGAACGGTTCTCGCGTCGTGTTTGGTGCTCGTGAGCGCGGTTTTGGCCGCGGCTTCACGAAGGTTGACATTGTAGTCTTCGATGAAGCGCAGATCCTGACTGAGCGCGCTGTTGATGACATGGTGCCGGCGCAGAACGCTTCTCCGAATGCTCTTACGATCATGATCGGCACGCCTCCGAAGCCTATTGATCCGTCAGAGATTTTCGAGGAAGCGCGTCGGGCTGCTTTGTCGGGCGACAGCAGCGATTCTCTGTATATCGAGTTCAGCGCGGATCGAAACGCCGACCCTGATGATCGTTCACAGTGGCGTAAGGCGAACCCTTCCTATCCTTCTCGGACTAAAGAGAAGTCGATGCTGCGTATGCGTCGGAAGCTGACGAAGGATTCGTTTCTTCGTGAGGCGATGGGCATCTGGGATGAGTTGGCTTCGCGGAAGAACGCGTTTCCTGCCGGCGCGTGGGAAGACTGCCTTATCGAGGATCCTTCCGAGGATTGGCCGATTGCTGCTGTTGGGATTGACATGAACCCGGAACGGACATGGGTGTCTGTGTCGCTTGCGATGTTTTCTGATGACGGTTTGCACCTTGAGGTGGCGGAGACGGAACCGTTCAACGAGAGCAGCACTGTCGAGCTGGTGAATTGGATCCATAAGCTTGCCAGGCGTCGGACGCCCGTAGTGATTGACGCCTTTAGCCCTGCGCGCACGTTCGAGCCAATGTTGAAGGAACGGAAGTGCATGGTCCGCATCTTGTCATCGTCCGAGTTTGCCCAGGCCTGCATGGGGCTTCATGATGCTGTCCGCGAAGGCACCGTATCGCACTTTGGCCAGAGCCAGCTTAATGACTCGGTTGCGGGTGCCACGAAGAAGCCAGTTGGCAAGGCTGGCGCGTGGGCGTTCGCTCGCGATGATCTAGAGGTTGACCTCACCCCAATCATGTCTGTCACCTGCGCTCACTTTGGCGCGGTCAAGTTCGCCCGGAAATCCGTGGCGGCTGATACATCCGGAGGGGGTGTTGTCGTTTGCTAATCTCACCGAATGGTCTGACTGAAGAAGAGGGCTTGGTTCTCCGTAAGCTGCTTGAGGTCTACGAGGCGAAGCAGCCACGGAACACTCTCCGGCAAGTCTATTTCGAGGGCAAGAACGCGTTTGTTGATCTGGGCATTGCTATTCCTCCGGAGATCCTTTCGCGGATTTCTCCTGTGATGGGCTGGGTCGAAACGGGCGTGCGTGCACTGACAGATCGATCAGTGCTTGAGGGGTTCGTGTCACTGGACGGCGAAGATGACCCGTTCGGCATTGACGAAGTGATCGCAGATTCCAAGCTTCTGCAATTCTTCCCTGGGGCGACGCTGTCTTCTGCCATCCACTCGTGCTCATTTCTTCGAGTCGATGACATGTCCGGAGATCTGCGGATAAGGCCGCACCTAGCTGACATGTCTTCTGCTATCTGGGATTCAGAGCGAATGGAGATCGGCGCCTTCCTTGCTGTCTTGGAGCTCCGCGATGGTATCCCGGCTGACATGGCCATGTACTTGCACGAAAAGATCGTCCGAGTGCAGGTTATGCCTTCCGGTCGCATCAGTGTTGACCGTTTCGCAAACCCTTTGGGCCGCGTTTCTGTGGGTCGGCTGCCGCACAAGCCAACTCTGAAACGTCCGTTTGGTCACTCGCGGATCTCACGTCCGGCGATGTTCTTCACTGACTCGGCCCTGCGTGTAATTGTCCGCTCTGAGGTTCAGGGCGAGGGCTTCGCTGGCCCGCAGTACTGGCTCATGGGGGCTGACGCTAAGGCTTTCGCCGGCAACAACAGGTTCAAGGCCGTTATGGGCCGCGTCTTTGGTCTCACTGAAGACCCGACGACTCAGGAAGTGCCTGATGTTAAGCGGTTCGAAGGCGCAACTCCTGACGCTCACATCGCACACCTCCGCATGTACGCCAGCCTCTTCGCCGGCGATCAGCGAGTACCCATGTCATCGCTCGGCATCATCCAGGACAACCCCTCATCGGCGCAGGCAATCTATGCGGCGAAGGAAGACCTTTTGGTTGATGCGAACAACGCCAACAAGGCGTGGGGTGACGGGGTTGTGGATTCGCTTGCCATGGCGGTTGAGTGGCGTGATGGCTCGAAGCCGGATGGCATCTCAAACCTGAGCGCAGTGTTCACCCCTGTGGGAACGGTTTCGCCGACCGACAAGGCCGTTGCGTTCGGCCAGCTCGCGCCGCACATTCCGGGGCTTGCTGAGTCTGAGGTTGGGCTTGAATATGCGGGCTTCTCCCGGGAACAGATAGTCCGGCTGCGGTCTGATATTCGCAAAGCGTCTATTTCATCCTTCATGGACCGGGTAGCGGAAGGCGGGGCGAACCCGACCGGCCGTGTTGCGGAAGCTGCTTCCGCTGGTGCTGGGAAGAATGCTGAGGGTGGTAACGCGCTTGAGGATGCTCAGGTGCTGAAGGCACGTGCTGACGCTCTTGGAATCTTGCGTCGCGCCGGCGTGGAAGCGTCCTCAGCGGCGGCCTTGGCGGGCTTGGAGGGTGTCAACTTTATTCCTGGCAACCCGATCACCATCCGCGAGGACGCCTAGCTGGAGGTTTCATTGTGATCCCATACAGCGCCACCTTGGGCTATGCAACACTGCTGGATCGTTTGAGCGTTTCGGCACTGGCGGAGCTTGACCGGCTTATGGCGTCGGTAGCGAACGAATCCCCTGAGGTGCAGCAGGAAGCCCTGATGGACCTGCTGCCGATCCTTGGTGACCAGTATGTGGGTGCGTCCTCGTTGGTGTCAGCGCAGTTCTTCACTGAGCTGCAGGACATCAACGGGGTGCGCAAGCCCGTGCCGGCGGAGACCTTGGATGGTGTCGGGGCGAAGCGTTGGCATTCTCTAGCTGGTTGGGGTTCAGCCCCTGCCATATTTGAGCAGGGTGGCGCTGCACTCGTCTACTCGCTTCTTTCCGGCGGTCTAACGAAGATCCTCACTGAGGCCGCAGCGGACACGATGGTCGGCAATGCTGAGATTCAAGGCAGCATGCGTGCGCAGCGTGTTCCGCGTTCTGGATGCTGTGCGTTCTGCGGGATGCTCGCAAGCCGCTTCGCTGACTACGAATCGGTTGAGTCAGCAACGACTGTTGTTGGCCGCGGCGTTCCGGTTGGCAAAGGCCGAGGCCATGGTTCCAAAGGCAAAGGCCGGGGGATTAAAGCGCGTGGCGCCCGGGCTATCGGGGAAGAGTTCCACGATCACTGCCGGTGCAGGGTTGTTGTCCTGACGAAGAACAATTACGCAGAGCTCCAATCGACCGCCGACAAATACTACGACTCGTATTCGGCGGCTGCCCAAAAAGCGGGCGAAGGCCGGCGCCTTGAATGGGTCGAAACAAAATCCTCTGACGGCTCTCTCAACCGTCAGTACACGTGGGTTAACGCCGAAGGTAAAGCCCGGACAGCACAGGACCACACCAAGGACATCTTGGCTGCTATGCGGCAAGACCTTGGCGTCCGGTAACCCACCAAAATCTACGCGTTCCAGGCGGCGGTCAACAGCCTGGTTAGTGCCGACGGGCTAACGGAAAGGAAACACCCAATGAGTGAAGAATCTGCCGCGACTGGGGGCGAGTCTACGGACTTCAAGCCGATCACGACGCAGGAGGATTTCAACAAGATTCTCGGCGAGCGTCTGAAGCGGGCCAAGCCGTCCGACTACGACGATCTGAAGGCGAAGGCTGCACAGTTTGACCAGGCGCAGCAGGACAAGCTGACGGAGACTCAACGTCTCCAAGCTCAGCTTGAAGAGTTGTCCGGGAAGGCCAAGACGGCACAACGCGAGAACGCCCGCCTTGCTGCCATCGCGGCTGAGGGAATCCCCGCCGAATACCAGGACTTGGTGCACGGCGAAACCCCTGAGCAGTTCGCAACGTCCGCCAAGAAGGCCAAGGAGCTCATCTCCAAAGCCGCGGCGGCCGAGAGTAAGCCCGGAGTTTCGTACCGGGTGAACTTGGACGGCGACGGTTCCGACAAGCTGGCCCTGAATGGCAGCGGCATTGAGGACGCACTCAAAAGGAAGCTGGGAATCTCCTAGCTTCCGTCACTAACCAAACTTAGGAGTTGGCATGGCGCAGACCGCCGCAACAAAAACCAGCGATTTCGCTGGATTCCTCAAGCCCGACGAGGCTGAGGCTTACTTCACCCAGGCTGCACGTCAGTCTGTTGTCCAGTCCCTGACCCGGCGAGTGCCTTTGGGCATCAACGGCCAGGAAATCCCCGTTGTCACTTCCAAGCCCACCGCCGGCTGGGTTGCTGAAGCTGGCCAGAAGCCTGCTACCAAGGGCGCTATCGGGCTGAAGACCATCAGCCCGAAGAAGATCGCAGCCATCACGGTTGTGTCCGCCGAAGTTGTCCGAGCAAACCCGGGCAATTACGTGTCCCTGTTCCGCGACCAGATCGCAGAAGCTTTCGCTATCGCGTTCGACGCGGCCGCGCTTCACGGCACGAACACCCCGTTCGGCGCCGGTAACTTCATCGCTGCCACAACCAAGGCTGTTGAGCTTGGCACGGCAACGTCCGCGAACGGCGGCGTTTACGCTGACCTGAACGGCGCGCTGAAGCTGCTCGTGGATGACAAGAAGAAGCTCACCGGCTGGGCCTTCGATGACACTGCTGAGCCGCTGCTGAACGCAGCGGTGGACTTGCAGGGCCGCCCGCTGTTCGTGGATGCAACCTACGAGAACTCCGCGCTCTCCGCTGGCCGCCTACTGCGCCGTCCTGCCTTCTACAACGAAGGTGTGGCTGGGGGCGACACTGTTGGCTTCGCCGGCGACTGGTCCCAAGCTGTGTGGGGCGCCGTAGGAGGCATCTCCTACGACGTTTCCACCGAAGCGACTGTGACCATCAACGGCGCGTTGACCTCCCTGTGGGAGAACAACCTCGTTGCCATCCGCGCTGAAGCCGAATACGGCTGGCTCGTCAACGACGCTCAGGCGTTCGTTGAGCTCGTGGACGCGGTCTAAGTTGCCGCGACTGCGTAACTCCGAAACGGGGCTTGTGGTGCACTGCGAGGGTGACCTTGCGGAGCGCTATCAGTCCCGCGGCTGGGTCCTTGCTGATGCACAGGACGAGCCTGCTGTTGAGGCGGCATCGGAAGAGCCTCAGACCGAAACTCCTGACGACAAGCCCCAGCCAGACGAGCCCGAAGACGCTGCAGTGGCAGTGGACGTCGAGCCTGCTGTTGAGGCTCAGGACGAGAAGCCAGCACGCCGCAGCCAAGCTCGTCGGCGCTAACAGGAAGGGGGCGCGATGTCTTGGGTTGCTCCGGATGACGTAATCGACTCGTGGGTTGGTTCTAACGCACCGACTGATACGGCGCGGTTACAGATATGGATTGACCGGGCCGAACGGCTCGTACGACGTCGCGTCCCTGACCTGCAAGCCCGCATTGATGGTGAGGCTGATGCAATACCTCCTGTCACTGACCTTCTCGACTCCACGTGTGACGTGGTTATTGAGATGCTCACGGAGGTGTTCAAGAATCCGGACGGGAAACGATCTGTCCAGTCTTCCACTGGTCCGTTCTCGGACAATGTCACCTTTGGTGGCGACAACCCCGGCAAGCTGGTTCTGACTCCGAGTCAGGCAAGCTTGCTGGCTTCCACTGCTGATGGCGAGGCTTTCACTTTTGACCTCATTGCGGGGTCCTGATGTCCGGCATTGTGGAACGCTTCCCTGAAGATTGGCGCACTGATGTGGTGGTGCTGCGTGGGGGTGGTAGGGACTCGAAAGGGAACCCGCTGCCGGTCACGGAGATCCCTTTGACGGACTGCATTGTAGGTCCGAGGGCGACGTCTGAACCGACTGACCGCGCTGACCTAATCTCAAGTACCGCTGTCTTGTACCGGGATCCTGACCCTGACTTTTCGTTCCTTCCAAAGGACCGTGTGCGGGTGCCTGCGGGTGCGCGCATGGCTGGTGAGTGGTCTGTTGATGGTTTGCCAGGTGAGTGGCCGCTGGGTGATGAAGTCGCGTTGGTGAGGTCCTGATGGTTTTGCGGAGTGTGCGGGGTTCGCGGAGTTACAAGGCTGACGATTCTGGGCTGAAGGAGCTTGGCACTGTTCAGGCTGTTGGTGACGCTACGTTGGCGGCTGCTAAGCGTTTGGCGGGGAATGCTGAGGCTGTTGGTCGCGGCACTTATGAGGCCAAGCCAGCGACGGTTACCGCAGGCTGGGATAACGAGCTTCGCGCCGGTGCCGTGGTCCGTGAGAAGTCACCGAACTACAAGGATGCCCGGGATTCGATTCTGCGCCGTGTCGTTGAGGCGATGAAGGTGGTGGAGCGGTGATTGATGGCCTTGTTTTCCCTGATGTTCGTGAGTGTCTGAATGACCTTGTTGACGGTACTGAGCATCTGGGTGAGATGGTCCGGGTGGTGTGGCACTTGCCGGCGGACGATTACGGGACACTGCAGGGGCCGTTCCCGATTGTGCTGGTGTACACGAACGGTGGCACTGAGGGTTACATCGATCGTGTGGACCGGGTGACGTTGGAGTGCTACGCGCCCGGCACGCAAGCGGTGAACACGTTGGAGTCCATCAAGGCATTCATCTGTGGCACTGACATCGAAACCGCCCACGGCTACCTAGACAACATCAAATCTGATCAGGTCCCTGAGGACATCCCTTATGCCTCGGACACTCTGAATAAGGCGACAGCGACTTTCATGGTCACGTCCCGCCCCCTCAATTAGGAGAACAAATTGTCAGAAATTCCCGATGGCTACGAACCTGCCGAGAATTCAGCCGCCAAAGACATTGCCCTGGATGCGTTGGACGCCTCCCTTACTAAGCAAGGCCACGACCCCCACGAAGAGGGAAATGAAATTGAACTCATCAGCCTTGCCGATGATGTCGTTGAGGCTCTTTTGAAGGCCGGAATCACCGTGCCAGAAAGCCTGAAATCACCATTCGCACGGTAGAATTGGGGTATTAGAAACTCCCGCGATTGCGTCAACAATCCGGGAGCGCGACCAACACTTTTAGGGAGTGCTGATATGCACGATTCTACATGCCGCTGGCCCGAATGCGAACGACCGGCTAAGACTAAAGGCTTCTGCTCACGCGACTACGAACGCGGCCGGCGAGAATGCAACCTCGAAGACCCCTGGACTACATGGGCGCCAATCAAGATCAAGTATGACGAGTGCCGCTGGCCTGAATGCTCGGTTTCAAAGATCAAAGCACGTGGGCTGTGCCGTGACCACTATAGGCGGGCCGGTCTTGTAGGTGACATGGAAGAACCCTGGAAGCTTTGGAAGCCAGGTGGTCACTGCATCGTTTGCGGGACATGGCGGGATGGCGCTATCCGCAACCAACGCTTCTGCTCTTCAGCGTGCAACGTTCTCGACTGGAAGCGAAGAAACCCCGAGCGCTCCCGTGAATTAGATCGCGAACATACCCGTCGGCGTCGCGCCCAAAAGATGGCCACGCAGGTAGAACGCTTCACAGACAAAGACATCCGAATGGCCCACGGCGATGTCTGCTATCTCTGCGGAGACCGGATTAACTTCCGGCTGAAATTCCCGCACCCTAAGTCTCGGTCAGTGGATCACATCATTCCGCTGTCGCGAGGTGGTTCGCACACCCTTGGGAATGTCGCCATGACGCATTACCAGTGCAACCAAATCAAGAACGCCAAGGCTGTTGACCGCATGCCACAGCCAACCCTATTTGCCCTATAGCCCGCGCATAGCGGGCACCAACCGAAAGGATGCCCGCTATGGCACCAACGTTCGATACTCTCCGTCAGGAAGCTGACGATCGCACGCTCATTAGAAAAATTCAGAAGGCCATCATCATGCTCCGAGTATCGACGGAGGCGCTGCCCACTACGCTGTTCGCGAGTGGCGGCGGCCTCGTTGATTTCAAGGCTGAGGGCTGGCTCCCTGTCGGGATGATCACGCCCGATGGCATCGAGTTCGGACGTGACATTTCCGAAGAGGATGTCCAAGCGTTCGGCTACAGCAGCGCTCAGCGGACGGACGTGACTGAGGTTGCCCGTTCGGTGACGTTCACGGCCCTTGAATATGGCCGCCGGCACATGCTGGAGCTCTCCTTGGGCACTGACTTGGAATCTGCCACGCAGAACCAGACGACTGGCGAGGTTGTCTTTGATGAGCCGGAGATGCCGGTGAATCAGGAGTACCAGATGCTGGTGCTTGGTGCTGATGGCCCGGCTGATAATCAGTGGCTCCTGGGCCGCGCTTACGGGGCTGTGAAGCTTTCGAGCACGGACAGCCAGAAGTGGGCCAGCTCTGACCCGCTGACTACGCCGATCACGATGAAGGTGCTCACGGATGCCGAGACTGGCGTTCCGCTGCGCCACTTCATGGGCGGCACTGGCGCGCTGAAGGCGAAGGCCACTCTGGGCTTTACCGCAGCTACCCCGTAGCCCATAGACCGCGGGCCGCGCCACTTTCCGGGTGGTGGTGGCGTGGCCCGCTTCAATCCTTCCTAACTACCCGCCCCATTCGCGAAAGGGATAGATCATGCCCCGGTTCATTTCCAAGGACGGCCAGACCGCCGTTGAAACATCCGTTCCCCTCGAAGCTGCTGAGCTTCGCTCCCGTGGATTCACTGAGCAGAAGGCCAAGACGGCCGCTGTGAAGGAAGCCGACGCGGCCAAGCCCGCACCCGCAACCACCAAGTAACCAAACCCACCACCACCCGGAGGTAACACCATGGCAGCAGCACGAAACAACGACAAGCCGCTTGGCAACATCAAGCGCGTCAAGCTCAGCGATGAGCTGAATCAGGACCCCGCGCAGTACCCACTTGCGAACGGCAAGCTGGTGACGTTCCCGGACATCTTCGACATGCCCACAGAACAGGCCGAAGAGTTCCTTGACCAGATGAACATGGCGGGACGTGAAGGCAAAATTACGCCCCTCCTCAAGAAGTGGCTTTCGCCGGAGGACTACAAGGCGCTTGACGCCGAGTACCCCACTATGCGGAAGATCAAGCCTGTGTTCTTCGCGGTCATGGAGTACTACCAAGGCGTGTGGGGTGACCAGGGGGAAGATACCGCCTCCGAGGGCTCCTAGAGCGATACCGCCCGCAGATCCGTGCTGACCTCGCTCACGAGTATCCAGGCGTAGATCTAGCGGAGTGGTACCGCGCTGGCAGGTGGGTGGCTTTGCTCGAACTGATCGACATGCTACCCGCCGCCAGCAGGCTCAACGAGGCGATTGCCAACGATCCTGAAGCGGCGAAGGCAATTGCGGCCGCGCAACAGGGCAAGGAGCGCGAGCCGTGGGCGCCGCGCACCGCTGAATGGGATCTCCACGCAACCATGCTGGCAGACATCGCCACAAAACTAGATCGGCTTGGCGCGATCCTCATCAAGGTCAACGGCGGCAACCCGGGCGACGTGAAGCCGTTCCCGACCCCAAAGACAGAGATTCAAGCGGCCATGAAGGCTGCCGAGCGCGAATGGGCCGTGCAGTTCGCCGGCCAGTTTGGTTTCTCCGCGGAGGACCTATGACAACTCAATAGGAGGCCCCGTGCCCGTCATCGGCGTAGCTGAAGTTCTGGTCAAGCCATCGTTCAAGGGCGCGCAGCAGAGTGTTGCCCGTGAGATGGACGGCATTGCTGAAGAGTCGGGCAGGTCTGCCGGCGCCAAGATGGGCTCGGCCCTCGGTACGGCGCTGAAGATTGGCGCTGTCGCTGTTGGCGGCGCGGCTATCACGGGCCTCGGAGTTGCTCTTACCAAGGGCTTCGGCCGTCTGCAGGCCATTGAGAACGCCAAGGCGAAGCTCAGCGGACTCGGCCATGATGTCGAGACCGTCACCGGCATCATGAACGATGCAATGGCCGCCGTGAAGGGCACAGCCTTCGGGCTGGACGAGGCCGCAACTGTGGCAGCCGGTGCGGTGGCTGCCGGTGTGAAACCGGGCAAGGACCTTGAAAAGACACTGCGTCTGACCGGTGACGCGGCGACTATCGCCGGTGTCGGCATGGGCGAGATGGGCGCGATCTTCAACAAGGTGGCGTCATCGAACAAGATCCAGGGTGACGTCATTGCGCAGCTGAACGATGCGGGTATCCCGATTGTGCAGCTCATGGCCAAGGAGCTTGGCAAAACTGCTGAGGAAACCATCAACCTTGCCTCTGAGGGCAAGATCAACTTTGAGATTTTTCAGAAGGCGATGGAGAACGGTCTTGGCGGGGCGGCGCTGAAGTCTGGCGACACCCTGCAGGGCGCGTTCAAGAACACCATGGCGGCAGTCGGACGTATCGGCGCCAGCCTGCTCTCTGGTGTTTACCCGAGGATTCGTGACTTTTTCGCCGGCGCTATTGAGTGGCTGAAGCCGCTTGAAGAGGGCGCGAAGGTTGCGGGCGCCGCGGTTGGCGTGTTCTTGGACAAGGCCATCTCCGGCGCCCAGGGGCTTTGGGATCTGCTGGTGAAGGGCGACTTCACGGGCAAGCTGACCACGGCGTTCGGGTGGCAGGAGGATGCCCCGTTAGTTGACTTCCTTCTGCGGGCACGAGATGGGGCGAAGGGGCTCTATGACCTGCTGGTCAAGGGCGATTACACGGGAATGCTCCGGCGCGCCTTTGGTTGGGAAGAAGACTCCCGTTTCGTGGACTTCCTCCTGACCGTTCGTGACACCGTGATGAAGATCCCGGATGCGTTGAAGAAGGTCGTTGACGTCGGCGGCGATGTTGCGAAGTTCCTTTGGGACATGCGTACCCCGATTACTGTGATTTCTGGGTTGATTGTGCTGGCGTTGATCCCGCACTGGGTGACTCTCGGCATTGAAGCTCTGAAATCAGCAGCCAAGCAGAAGCTGGCTTGGGTGATGGCGCAGGGCGCGGCGGTCAAGTCCACATACGTGCAGCTATGGGGCCTCGGCGTCATTGTTGCCGGCTGGGTTCTGGCGGGCACTCAAGCGACGATTCAGGCTGTGAAGATCGCGGCTGGCTGGCTGATTGCTATGGGCCCGGTTGGTTGGATCATCGGCATCATCGCGGCTGTTGTGGCCGCTTTCGTGTGGGCTTACAACAATGTGGGCTGGTTCAAGGACGGCGTTGATGCGGCCATGCGCTGGATCGGCGACGTGGTTGCGAACGTATTCAATTGGGTTCAGGACGTCATACGCGGCGTTGTGGATTGGTTCACTGGCACGGCTCTTCCTGCATGGGATGCGGCTATTCAGGCTGTTGGTGGCTTCTTCAACTGGCTCTGGAATGACGTGATCAAGCCGGCGTTTGATGGCATCGCGGCGGTCATCGCGTGGGTCTACAACTCGGTGATCAAGCCTGTTTTTGATGGGATCTCGACGGCGGTCAACGTTGTGGGGGCCATTTTCAACTGGTTGTGGCTGAACGTTTTGAAGCCTGTGTTCGATTCGGCGAGCGTCATCATTGGCGGGTTTTACCTGTTCTTCCGTGGCGTGTTCCAGGTCATTGTGTCGATCATCATGAACATCGTTGTGCCGTTGTTCCAGTACTTCTGGGACCGCATGGTCGAGGCGTTCGTTGGGATCGGCAACACTATCGCTGATTGGTGGAACGCGGCGGTTGCGATCTTCAACACCGTCGTGACGTTCATCCATGATGTTTTCGCCGCGGCGTTCACGTGGCTGTATGACTACGTCATCAAGCCTGTGTTCGATCTGATCGGCACGGCGGCTACGTGGCTGTGGAACAACGTGTTGAAGCCGACGTTTGATTCGTGGGTTTGGTTCTTCACGAAGGTAATTCCTGATGCGTTGAACTGGCTTTACGTGAACGCTATCAAGCCTGTGTTTGATGCTATCGGGTCTGCGGTCAATTGGGTGTGGCTGAACCTTTTGAAGCCCATCTTTGACACGTGGGTGAACATCTTCATGGTGGTCATCCCGAACGCTTTGAACTGGCTGTACACGAACGGCATCAAGCCTGTCTTTGACAGCATCGGTGGGGCGATCAAGTCGGTTTGGGACACGGTCATTAAGCCGGTGTTCGACTTCCTGACGAAGGCGATCAATGAGGAAATCCCGAAGGCGTTCGAGACTGGCGTTGCTGCTGTCAAGAAGGCTTGGGACACGATCCAGGACATCGCTAAGGCGCCGGTGCGGTTCGTTATCAACACGGTCATCAATGATGGTCTGATTGGTGCGTTCAATACCATCGCTGGTTCGTTGCCGGGTGTGGATAAGCTGCCTAAAGTTGCTCTGCCGGCTGGGTTCGCTGAGGGCGGTTACACGGGCCCCGGCGGCAAGTACCAGCCGGCGGGCATCGTGCATGCGGGCGAGATCGTTTGGTCTCAGGATGACATCTCCCGCTGGGGCGGTGTCGGTGTTGTCGAGTCGCTGCGTAAGGCGGTCGGTTACGCGAAGGGCGGCCTTGTCCGCCCGATTGGTAACGCGACTGTGTCACAGCCATTCAGCGGCACTCACAATGGTATCGACTTCGCTGCACCGACTGGTTCGCCGGTTGTTGCGGCTGGTCCTGGCCGTGTGTCGTCTGCTGGCTGGTCGGCGTATGGCGGAGGTAACGAGATCCACATTGATCACCCGAACGGGTTGCAGACGTGGTACGCGCACCTTTCATCGTTCGCGGTGAAGATGGGGCAAATGCTCACGGCTGGCACGAAGATCGGCGAGGTTGGTTCGACAGGCAACTCCACCGGCCCGCACTTGCACTACATGGTGCTGGATGGTGGGTGGCCGAACTACCGGAACCCTGCCGAGTATCTGAACGGTGGGGGCGCGTCGGGTTCTGGTGGCGGGTGGAATTTCGACCCTATAGCGCCGATCATTGACGGCCTCGTTTCCCTGTTCAAGCTGACCTTCCCTGCCGGCGGCATGATGGCTGACATGGCCATCGGCGTTGGCAAGAAGGCTCTGACGACCGCATCAGACTTCTTGACTGGCAAGGCTGGGAAGCGGCCCGAGGGTGGCAAGGACAACATCGGTTCGACTGGGCTGCCTTACCTGCATGACAACGGCGGGATCTTGAATCCTGGGTTGTCGCAGATCATGAACGCGACCCGGAAGCCGGAATACATCCTGAATGACAAGCAGTGGGA
>Ga0157371_10003662_pt1 | contig 13826 bp, 11 predicted proteins | sample C45metaG_FD_113462 | JGI IMG/M metagenome (GOLD analysis project Ga0157371, IMG submission 113462) | Corn rhizosphere microbial communities from Kellogg Biological Station, Michigan, USA - C4-5 metaG | ecosystem: Host-associated > Plants > Roots > Rhizosphere > Soil | place: USA: Michigan...
CGTCACCACGGTGCACGGCAACCAGACCATCGAGAAGGTCACCAGGAACGCGCTCGCCGTCGCCCGCATCGCCGGCATCGCCGGTGTGCCGTTCGCCGCGGGGGCGCACCGGCCGCTGGTGCGCGTCGCGGAGGTGGCCGAATCCATCCACGGCGACTCCGGAATGGACGGGCCGGCGCTGCCAGAACCAGCCATCGAGCTGGACGGGCGCCACGCCGTCGACCTCATCATCGACACGATCATGGGCTCGGAGCCCGGCACGATCACCCTCGTGCCGACCGGAGCCCTCACCAACATCGCGCTGGCGGTGCGCAAGGAGCCACGCATCGCATCCCGGGTCAAGGAGGTCGTGCTCATGGGCGGCGGCTACCACAGCGGCAACTGGAGCGCGGCGGCCGAGTTCAACATCGTGATCGACCCGGAGGCCGCGCACATCGTCTTCAACGAGCCGTGGAAGCTCACCATGGTGGGGCTGGACCTCACCCATCAGGCGCTGGCGACCCCGGATGTGGTGGCCGCGATCGCCGCCGTCGGCACCGGCCCCGCGCGCTTCGTGCTCGAACTGCTCGAGTTCTTCGGCAAGACCTACAAGGAGGCGCAGGGCTTCGAGTACCCGCCCGTGCACGACCCGTGCGCCGTGGCCCTCGTGATCGACCCGACCGTGATGGATGTCGTGCGGGTGCCCCTGGACGTCGAGCTCACCGGAACGCTCACCCTCGGCATGACCGTGGCCGATTTCCGCACCCCGGCACCGGCGGACTGCACCACCTACGCCGCGACGAACCTCGACCACGCCCGGTTCTGGGAGCTCATCGTCGACGCCCTGGAGCGCATCGGCGACCCGGAACCCTAACCCCCTCCCCTCCCTCCCCTCCCCCAGCGGTGAGGTCTGGCAATCGGCTGTTCCGAGTGCTCCGGAAGAGCTGATTGCCAGACCTCACGGGAGTGGGTAGGGGTGTTGTCCACTCCTGTGCGGGGTGTGGAGAGGAGCTGTGGCTGTGAGTGGATCGGCAGCGTGGGCAGAGGCGGACAGTATTTCCGGATGAGCGCACGCATCCTCCTCCCACCCGAACTACGGGGTGCACCGTTTTCAGTTGCATCCGCACTGTCCCGCGGCGTGGGTGCGGGACGCCTGCGCGGCCCCGATCTCGAACGCCCATTCTGGGGCACACGCAATGCGTCGGGAAGCGCTACCGGCCTCCTGGAGCGAGCACAGACATACTCCGTTCGGATGCCCGCCGACGGCTTCTTCTCGCACCTCACGGCTGCCGCACTCTGGGGCATCCCTCTGCCGCCACGCCACGCTGCCCGCACAGCACTCGATGCCGCCGTGCCACACGACGGGGTGGTTCCCGCCGGGGCCGGTGTCGTCGGCCACCGTCTCCAGATCGCAGAGTGCGATGTAGAGACCTCACAAGGGATCCGCGTCACCTCACTTGCCCGTACCTGGTGCGATCTCGGAGCCCTGCTGAGCGAGGAAGATCTCGTTGCAGCCGGGGACTTCCTCTTATGGCACAGGCGACCCGTTCAGCTACGGCTCGCCCGCGAGGAGCTGTGGGACGCACTCGGGCGTCATCGCGGGCGCCGAGGACGACCTCTCCTCCGCCTCGCCATCCCCACCCTGACCGACCGCGCCGACTCGCCGCCAGAATCGGTGATCCGTGTTCGCTGTATTCGCGCGGGACTCCCCACTCCCGCGGTGAACGTCGATGCCTACGACGCATTCGGTCGTTTTCTCGGCATGCCCGACCTGAGCTTCCCGAAGTATCGCGTGGCGGTCGACTACGAGGGTGAGATCCACCGCACTGATGCGGCGCTGTGGAGCAAAGATCTGAAGCGTGCGCCGCGCTTCGAAGATGCCGACTGGTCGTACCTGCGCGCCGGAGCCGCAGATTATCGGAATTCCGACGAGCTGATCGCTCGGATCGGCAACCGTCTCCGCCGACGCGGTTGGTCCCGCCTCGAGGCGTGAGGTCTGGCAATCGGCTGTTCCGGAGTGCCCGGAAGAGCCGATTGCCAGACCTCACGAGGTGAAGGTGAGGGTGAGGGTGAGATCAGCCGATCCGGTCGGCGATGAGCGGACCGCGTGCGGGAGCCTCGTCCGCGATGGACCAGGCGCCCTCCACGGCCTCGAGCGCGCGTTCGAACCTGGCCGGCTCGTCCGTGTGCAGCGTGAACAGCGGCTGGCCCTTGCCGACCCTGTCCCCGGGCTTGGCATAGAGCTCGACGCCCGCCGCGGCCTGCACCGGGTCCTGCTTGCGGGCCCGGCCGGCTCCGAGGCGCCATGCCGCGACCCCGAACGCGAGGGCCTCCTGGGTGGCGAGCACGCCGTCGCGATCGGCCTTCACCACGAGGGTCTCGCGGGCGGCCGGCAACGCGGCCGCCGGGTCGCCGCCCTGCGCGGAGATCATCCTGCGCCACACGTCCATGGCGCGGCCGTCGGAGAGCGCCGCCTCGACGTCCGCGTCCGGCTGGCCGGCCAGCGCGAGCATCTCGCGGGCCAGGGCGACGGTTAGTTCGACCACGTCCGCCGGTCCGCCGCCGGCGAGGACCTCGACCGCTTCGCGCACCTCGAGGGCGTTGCCGATGGTGAGGCCGAGCGGCACGTTCATGTCGGTGAGCAGCGCGCGGGTGGCGACCCCGGCATCCGTGCCGAGCGCCACCATGGTCTCGGCGAGCTTGCGCGACTGCTCGATGTCCTTGAGGAATGCGCCGGAGCCGAACTTCACGTCGAGGACGAGGGCGGATGTGCCCTCCGCGATCTTCTTGCTCATGATCGAGGACGCGATGAGCGGGATCGACTCCACGGTGCCGGTGATGTCCCGCAGCGCGTACAGCTTGCCGTCTGCGGGTGCGAGACCGGAGCCGGCGGCGCAGACGACCGCGCCGACCTCGTCGAGCTGCGTCAGGAACTCCTCGTTGCTGATCGCGGCGCGCCAGCCCGGGATGCTCTCGAGCTTGTCGAGGGTGCCGCCGGTGTGGCCGAGGCCGCGGCCGGAGAGCTGCGGGACGGCGACCCCGAAGGAGGCGACCAGCGGGGCGAGCGGGAGGGTGATCTTGTCGCCGACGCCGCCGGTGGAGTGCTTGTCCGCGGTCTTCTTGGAGAGGGCGCCGAAGTTCATGGTCTCGCCGCTGGCGATCATGGCGAGGGTGAGGTCGTGGATCTCCTTCCGCTCCATGCCGTTGAGGTAGATGGCCATGGCCATGGCCGCCATCTGCTCGTCCGCGACGTAGCCGCGGGTGTACGCGTCGACCAACCAGCCGATCTGCTCGGTCGAGAGGGTGCCGTGGTCGCGCTTCCGGTGGATCAGGTCGACGACGTCGAATGCTTCAACTGCCATGGTGTTGCTCCTTCAATCGCTTCGGCGCTTCGACAAGCTCAGCGAGCGCCCGGCGTCGCCGCGTACTCTTCGAGCTGCCTCGGGCCGAAGGCATCCGGGATCACCTCGTCGATGGTCTTGATGCCCGAGACGGTCTGCAGCAGCATCCCCGGTGCGGAGTGTTCGTACAGCAGCTGCCTGCACCGCCCGCAGGGCATCAGGATGTTGCCGTGCCCGTCCACGCAGGTGAAGGCCACGAGGCGCCCGCCGCCGCTCAGGTGCAGGGCCGAGACCAGACCGCACTCGGCGCACAGGGTGAGCCCGTATGAGGCGTTCTCGACGTTGCAGCCGGAGACGACCCGCCCGTCGTCGACGAGAGCGGCGGCGCCCACCGGGAACTTCGAATACGGCACGTACGCGCGGCTTGTCGCGTCGTTCGCGACCCCTCGCAACAGCTCCCAGTCGATGTCCATCCCGGCCCCCTCGCTCATGACTTGATGTACGGCTTTCCTTCTGCGGCGGGCGGGCGCACCTTGCCGACGAGCCCGGCGACCGCGAAGATCGTCACGATGTACGGCAGCATGAGCATGAACTCGCTGGGCAGCGGGGAGCCGATCACACCGAGGACGTTCTGCAGGTTGGTGGCGAAGCCGAACAACAGGGCGGCGAGGGTGGCCCGGATGGGGTCCCAGCGCCCGAAGATGACGGCGGCGAGCGCGATGAACCCGGCCCCGTTCGTCATCTCCTTGTTGAACGCGCCGACCACGACCAGCGTGTAGTACGCGCCGCCCATTCCGGCGATCGCCCCGGCGAGCGACACGTTCCAGAACCGGGTGCGGTTGACGTTGATGCCCACCGTGTCCGCCGCCTGCGGGTGTTCGCCCGAAGACCGCAGCCGCAGCCCCCACTTGGTGTGGAACAGGCCGAAATAGACCAGGCCGACGGTGACGTACATGATGTAGCTGATGATCGTCTGCTGGAACAGCACGGGCCCGATGATCGGAATCTGGCTCAGCCCCGGGATGTTGATCCGCGGGAACTGCGGCGGGTTGTTGAGCTCCAGCGCGTTGGGGCTGAGCAGCGTCGAATACAGGAAACTGGTGAGCCCGGCCACGAGCACGTTCAACACCACGCCGACGATGATCTGGTCGACGAAGTACTTGATCGAGAAGGCGGCGAGCACGAAGGAGACGAGCACCCCGGCCACCATGGCCGCGACCAGTCCGACGTAGGGCTGGTGGGTGACGGATGCGACCAGTGCGGCCACGAACGCCCCGGCCAGCAGCTGGCCCTCGATGGCGATGTTGACCACGCCGACGTGTTCGGAGATGACCCCGCTCAGCGCTCCGAAGATAAGCGGCGTCGCGAGCCCGACGGTGCCGATGAGGAGCCCCGGAATCGGGATGGTCCCGTTCGCGGCCGCCCAGCCGAGGAATCCGACCAGGAACAGCACGGCGTAGACGCTGACCAGCCACAGCGGCACCTTGCGTTTGCTCTGCACGAGGTAGACGCTCAGCAGCGTGATCAGGATGAGCAGGATCGAGACGACCACGCCCGTCGCCCTGGTGGGCAGATGCAGCTCGGGCAGCTGGAAGAAGTCCTGGCTGGTCGAGAGGCGGAACGTGCTCACCGACGACGGGGCACGGCCCACGATGGCGAACAGCACCAGCGAGATCAGGGCGAAGATCCCGAGGGCGATGGGAGCCTTCCAACTCTTCACGACCGCGGTGGCCAGCTTGATGGTCGTCGGCTCTGCCTGGCTCAGCTCACTCGTCACCGTGGTCATTTGGTCACCACCTTCGTCTTCTTCGCTGCATTCGATGGGGTTCTGAGCCTCGGTATCTCACGGGGCTTGGGAAGGCGGAACACCGCCCGCACGAGCGGTGGCGCCGCGATGAACAGCACGATCAGCGACTGGAGCACCAAGACGATGTCGATCGGAATGGACTCGACGGCCTGCATGGTGAAGCCGCCGGCCTTGAACGCGCCGAACAGGATCGCCGCCCAGAAGGTCCCCCACGGGCGGGAGCGGCCGAGGAGCGCCACCGTGATGGCGTCGAAGCCGATGCCCGCGTCGATGCCGGAGGTGAAGCCCGTGGTGATGACGCTCTGCACCTGGTTGGCGCCCGCCATCCCGACCAGCGCGCCCGAGAGCAGCAGGCTGACGATGTAGACGTTCTTGACGTTGATGCCGGCGACCCGGGCCGCGCTGGGGTTCTCGCCGACGGCCCTGAACTGGAAGCCCAGGCTGGAGCGGTTGAGGATCCACCAGACCACGATGGTCGCCACGATCACCAGCAGGAAGCCGATGGTGAGGTTGTACTGCGGTCCGAGGAGTTTCGGGAAGACCGCGTTCGTGTGCATCGCCGGCGATTTCGGGTTGTTCGAGCCCGGCGCCTGCAGCAGCCCGGGGGTCCGGAGCATGTAGCTGATCAGATAGAAGGCGATGTAGTTGAGCATGATCGTGACGATCACCTCGTGAGCGCCGGTGCGGGCCTTCAGGAGGCCGGCGATGCCGCCCCAGATCGCTCCGGCGATGATGCCCGCGGCGAGCGCGAGGACCAGATGGATGCCCGGGGGCAGATCGAAGGAGAATCCGACCCAGCCCGCCGCGGCCGCGCCGAACAGCATCTGCCCGCGGCCACCGATGTTGAACAGACCCGCCCGGAATCCGAGGGCCACGCCGAGACCGGCGGCGACCAGCGGCGTCGCGAAGCTCAGCGTCTCGGTCAGCGGGCGGATGCCGTCCACGAAGTCCGGACGGTTAAAGTTGTACACCGAGCCCTGGAAGAGCGAGATGTACGCGCCGGAGACCGCGGTCCAGATCGCCGAGATCGTGTCCATCGGACGGGCGAAGAAGTAGCCGGATGCCGACTGCACGTTCTCGTCGGTCAAGGCGATCAGAACCGCGCCGACCACCATGGCCAGGACGACGGCGAGGACGGACATGACCGCGCTGCCGGACGCGATGTCGCGCAACGCTCCCGTCCACCGCGACTCCGGCTCCTGGTGGGCGGAAGGCGGCTGTCCCGGTGAGGCCTGGGCCGGGGGAAGCTGCGTCGCGGGAGCCTGACCGGCTTCCACGACGCTCTCGGCTGCGGCCTTGTCCTGGCCTGGTGCTTTCTCGTCGCTCACGCTGCGACCCCTTCCGCTGCGGTCGATCCCGGGCTCCCGGATGGTCCGGGGGTTCCGGGGGTTCCGGCCGGAACCTCGCCGGCCATCATGAGGCCGAGCACGTCTCGCGGAGTGTCTCCCGGGACGATGCCCACGATCCCCCCGCGGTACATCACGGCGATGCGGTCGGCGAGCGCGACGACCTCGTCGAGCTCTGTGGAGACGACGATGACCGGGATTCCGGCGTCCCGCGTCGCGATGATGCGCTTGTGCACGAACTCGATCGACCCGACGTCGAGGCCTCGGGTGGGCTGGGTCGCGACGAACAGCCTCAGCTCGCGGCTGAGCTCTCTGGCCAGCACGACCTTCTGCTGGTTCCCGCCGGACAACTTGCCCGCGAGGGTGTCGATCCCCTGGGCTCGGATGTCGAACTCCTCGATCTTCTGCTCCGCGAAGTCCGCGAGGTAGCCGAGTTGCAGCCCGCCCCACTTGGCGAACGGTGCGCCGACGGAGCGATCGAGCATCAGGTTCTCGGCGACGCTGAAGGCGCCGACCAGCCCGTCCTCCTGGCGGTCCTCGGGGATGAAGCCGACGCCCGCCTCGAGCACCTTGCGCACGTGCAGTCCGAGCAGCGGCTTGCCGTCGAGGGTGATCTCGCCGCGGACTCGATCCTGCAGGCCCATGATCGCCTCGACCAGTTCGGTCTGCCCGTTGCCCTGCACGCCGGCGATCGCGAGAACCTCTCCCGCCTTCACCGCGAAGCTGACGTCGTTGACCACCAACTGGGCGTGCTGGTTGATCACGGAGAGGTTCTTCACCACGAAGGCGTCCGCACCCGGCTTCTCCGGGCCCTTCTCCAGGGTGAGCTCGATCGGGCGCCCGACCATGAGCGAGGCGAGTTCCGTGTTGGTGGCGGTGGGCGAGGCCTCGCCGACCACCTTGCCCAGGCGGATGACCGTGATCCGGTCGGCCACCTCGCGCACCTCGCGCAGCTTGTGGGTGATGAAGACGATGGAGGTTCCCGACTCCTTGAGCTGCTTCATAATGACCATGAGCTCGTCGGTCTCCTGCGGGGTGAGCACGGCGGTGGGCTCGTCGAAGACCAGGACCTTCGCCTTGCGGGAGAGGGCCTTGATGATCTCGACCCGCTGCTGGATGCCGACCGGCAGGTCTTCGACCAGCGCATCCGAGTCGACGTGGAAGCCGAACTGCGCGGAGATCGCGTTGACCTGGGCGCGTGCGGCCTTCAGGTTGAGACGGCCCCCGAAGGTCGTCTGTTCGTGGCCGAGCATGACGTTCTCGGCGACGGTGAACACGGGGATGAGCATGAAATGCTGGTGCACCATGCCGATCCCGGCCGCCATGGCGTCGCCGGGGCCCGCGAAGTGCTGCACGACGCCGTCCAGCAGGATCTCGCCCCCGTCGGCCTGATACAGGCCGTAGAGCACGTTCATCAGGGTGGATTTGCCCGCCCCGTTCTCCCCGAGCAGGCAATGGATCTCACCCGGCTCGACGGTGAGGTCGATGTGATCGTTGGCAACCAGGGTGCCAAACCGTTTCGTTATCCCACGAAGTTCGAGCTTCATGATTCACAATCTATCCGGCGTCGTTGCACGGATGGTCAAGTCGGTGGAAACGAGCAGGGGAGGCCAGCAGTGCTGGTCTCCCCTGCCCATCGATGCGTAATCTGTTTACGCGAGTGCTGACTACTTGGGGGTAGACGGCGACTCGACCGTGATCTTGCCGCTGATGATGTCGGCCTTGATCGCGTCGAGCTCCTTCTGCAGGCCCGGGTCCACCTTCTTCTCGAAGTTGTGGAACGGAGCCATGCTGACTCCACCGTTCTCCAGGGTGCCGACGTACGGGGTGTTGTCGAACTTGCCCTGTGAGGCCTTCGTCACGACATCCTCGACGTCGCCCGCCATGTTCTTCATGATCGACGAGAAGTACAGGTCGTCGTACTTCGGGAAGGTCTGGAACACGTCGGCGTCACAGCCGATGAGTGCCAGGTCCTTGCCAGAGCTGACGATCGCTGCGCCCGCGGACTGGAAGATCGGTCCACCGACCGGGAGGATGACGTCCGCGTTCTGGTCGATCAGCGTCTGTGCCGCGTTCTGGGCGTCGATACCGGCGTCGAAGCCGCCGGTGAACGAGCCGTTCTGCGCCTTGACGTCCCAGCCGAGAACCTTGACGTTCTTGTTCTTCTGGGTGTTGTAGTACGCGGCGCCGTCTGCGTAGCCATCCATGAAGATGGTGACCGGCGGGATCTGCATGCCGCCGAAGGTGCCGATGACCCCGGTCTTGCTGTAGCTGGCCGCTGCGTAGCCGACGAGGAACGCGGCCTGCGCCGTGTCGGAGAGGATCGGCTTCACGTTCGGAAGCGTCAGTGGGGAGAAGTCGTCGTTCGAGACGCCGGAGTCGATGAGCGCGAAGTTGACCTTCGGGTTCGCCTTGGCCGCATCGCGCGTGGCGTTGGCGAGGTTGAAGCCAACCGTCACGATCAGGTTGCAGCCGCCGTCGATCATCTGGGTGATGTTCGGGGTGTAGTCGTTCTCTCCAGTGGACTGCACGTGGAGCTCCTTGATGTTCAGCTTCTTCGCTGCGTTCTGGAGTCCTTCGAGACCGAGCTGGTTGAACGACTTGTCGTCGAATCCTCCGGCGTCGGAAACCATGCAGGCCTTGAAGTTCGAGGCGGTCTTGCCGCCGTTGTCAGCAGGAGCCTTCGGTGCTGATGCACAACCGGCCAGCATCACTGCAATACCGATCGTGGCGAGGCCGCCCATAATGCGGCCGCGAGAAGTGATTCTCAAGATGTCCTCCATGATGCTGCCCAACGGAGACGCTGGGACTTGATTCCGTACACGTTACCCAATGTTACGAGTCCTCAAAGCCCCAATTCGGGGCCGTCGCCGAAGAGTTACAAACGAGCGACTGGGCCGAAATGTTCAGGAAATGTGCTGCTACTTCGGGGTGCTCGGAGAGGTTACTACAAGTGCTCCGGAGACGATGTCGGCCTGGAGCCCCTTGACTTCCGAGGCTAGCTGTGCGCTGACTTTGGCGGCCATGTCGTGGAAGCCCGCGATGCCCACTCCGCCGTTCTCGAGGGTGCCGACGAACGGGGTGTTGTCGAAGGTGCCGTCCTTGCTCGACTTCGCGATCGCGGCCACCGCCTGCTCGGTGTTCTTGAGCACGGAGGTGAGCAGGATGCCGCGGTACTTGGCCGGCAGCGTGTCGTATCCGTCGTTGTCCACCCAGATCAGGGAGACGTTGCCCGCCGCGAGCGCGGCGGCGGCCGCCCCCTCGCCGACCTGGCCCGCGACCGGGAGGATCACATCCGCCCCCTGTCCGATGAGGTTCTGGGTGAAGTTGAAGCCCTTCGTGGTGTCCTCGAAGTCCCCGGTGAACACGCCGTCCTGCGCCGCCTTGGACCAGCCGAGGGTCTGAACGGCCGTGCCGTGCACCTCGTTGTACTTCGCCACGCCATCCGCGAACCCGTCCATGAACAGGGTGACCGGGGGCTGGTTGCCGCCGCCGAAGGTCGCGACCTTGCCCGTCGTGCTGATGCCCGCGGCCAGATAACCGGCGAGGTATGCGGCCTGCGCGGTGTCGAAGATGATCGGCTTGACGTTCGGGGCATCGACGGTCTCGTCGACGATCGCGAAGTCCGTCTTCGGGTTCGCCTTCGCCGCCTTCTCGGTGGCCGGAGCCAGCTCGTAGCCCACGGTCAGCACGAAACCGCAGCCGCTCTGCACCGCCTGGTCGACGTTCGGGATGAGGTCGGTCTCCCCCGTGGACACCAGCACCTTCGCCCCGATCGAGTACTCCTTCTCGGCCTTCTGCAGGCCCGCCCAGCTCGACTCGTTGAAGGAGCGGTCGTGCAGGCCGCCGGAGTTGGTCACCATCCGCGCGCAGAAGGCGGATGCCGTGGGCCCCGTCGCCTGGTCGGGCGGGGCGGCGCAGCCGGAGAGTGCCATCAGCGCGGCGCCGACGACGGCCGCGAAGCGGAGGGGAAGGTTTTTCGACATAGTCCGGACGTTAGCGATGCGGAAAGGCATCGCGCACACCGGGACGGCCTCCCAGCGGCCGCGGAAACGATTCGTTACCGCTTCGTTATCCAATCAGCGGCGGCGACGTTCCCGCCCGCGAGCTCGGCTCAGAGAACTAAGAACGGGAGAATCCCGAAACCCAGAGAACCCGAAACTCAGAGAACCCGAAACTCAGAGGATGTCGTTCCGGCCCGAGAGTTTGAGCGCGTCGACGACGGCCTTGACCCGCTGCGCATTCGCGGTCGTCGTCACCAGCAGCGCATCCGGGGTGTCGACCACGACGATGTCGTCGACTCCGATGAGCGAGATCAGCCGCCCGCTCTGGCTGATCACGACGCCGCTCGACGCGTCGGCGAGCACCCTCGCGTTCTCGCCCAGGATGGCGAGGTCGGACTTGCGGCCGTGCGAGTGCAGCTTGGCGATCGAGGCGAAGTCGCCCACGTCATCCCAGTCGAAGTCGCCCGGGATGACCGCGAGCCTGCCCGCTTCGGCCGCGGGCTCGGCCACCGTGTAGTCGATGGCGATCTTCTTGAGATGCGGCCAGACCTGGTCGACCACGATTCCCCGCCGCGGCGTGTCCCAGGCCTCGGCCAATTCGGTGAGGCCCTCCAGCAGCTCCGGCTCGGATTCGCCGAGCTGCTTCAACAGCACATCGGCCCTCGACACGAACATCCCGGCGTTCCAGAGGTAGTTGCCGTCGGCGAGATACCGTTTCGCGGTCGCCAGATCGGGCTTCTCGACGAAGGTGTCGGCACGCACCGCCGCGGGCGCACCCGGGATGTCGAGCGTGCCGTCGCAGTGGATGTAGCCGAATCCGATCGCCGGCTCCGTGGGCGTGATGCCCAGGGTCGCGATGTATCCGGCATCCGCCGCCGCGATCGCCTGCACCACGGAGCGCTTGAACCCGCGCACATCGGTGATGACGTGGTCGGCCGCGAAGGAGCCGATGATCACTCCCGGCTCGCGGTGCTGCAGGATGGCGGCCGCCAGGCCGATCGCGGCGGAGGAATCCTTGGGCTCGCTCTCCAGCACGACGTTCGGATCGATGAGGTCGGGGAGCTGAGTCTCCACCGCCGCGCGGTGGGCGCGCCCGGTGACCACCATGATCCGGTCCGGTCCGGAGAGCTGGAGCAGCCTGTCCCAGGTTCCGCGGAGCAGGGTCGCGCCGGAGCCGGTCAGGTCGTGCAGGAACTTGGGCGCGTCCGCACGGGACAGCGGCCAGAGGCGGGAGCCGATCCCCCCGGCGGGAATGACGCTGTAGAAGCGGCCGAGTCCGTCCGGCGGTGCTGCATCATCGTGGTCTGCCATGCGACCACTGTAGACGCCGTGGTCTCCACGGTCGCCGAGCCCGGGCAACCGGAGGACGGCTCGGGGAGCGGATTAATTTACCGACAAGTTAAGAAAAATATCTTGATGCCGAGCTATTGAACCCGGGCCTGCCCGCTGCACCTCGGGAGCGGGAATAGACTGGGCATGTTCGAACAGAACCATCGCGCCCCACTGTCGGGGCAGAACCTGTGTCAAGGAGGGTTGCTCGTGCCAGACGTACCGGCGGGGGCCCTGGTCTCATCCAGGCCAGAACCGAAGAAGTACCCACTTCCCAAAATCCGCCCACCGCGTCCGTTGCGGGGAACCCTGTACCGGGGTCGCGAAAGCATGTGGTCCTGGGTGCTTCACCGCATCACCGGTGTCGGCATCTTCTTCTTCCTCCTCGTGCACATCCTGGACACCTCGCTCATCCGGGTGAGCCCCGGAGCGTACAACGCCGTGATCGGCACCTACAAGACCGTGATCATGGGCCTCGGCGAGACCGTGCTGGTCGCCGCGATCGGCTTCCACGCCCTCAACGGCCTGCGCATCATCCTGATCGACTTCTGGAGCGTCGGCACCAAGCATCAGCGGCTGATGTTCTGGATCGTGATCGTGCTCTGGATCCTCCTCCTGGTGGGCTTCGTCCCCCGCCAACTGATCAACGTGTTTAGCGAGTAACCATGACCACCGTCATCGAAACCCCCCGTTCACCGCGCCCCGTGCGCAAGAGCAGCCGCTTCAACGTCGAGAAGTGGGGCTGGATCTACATGCGCGCGAGCGGTGTGGTCCTGGTCGTCCTCATCTTCGGCCACCTCTTCGTCAACCTCTTCCTGGGGATCGGCGTCAAGGCGCTCGACTTCGCCTTCGTCGGCGGCAAGCTGTCGCAGCCGTTCTGGCAGGTCTGGGACATCCTCCTGCTCTGGCTCGCGCTCATCCACGGCGCCAACGGCATGCGCACCATCGTCAACGACTACGCGCACAACCGCCTCCTCGGCGTCGTATTCAAGGGAGCGCTCGTCGCTGCCACCGTCGTTCTACTCATCCTGGGAACCCTCGTGATCTTTACCTTTGACCCCTGCCCGACAGGTGCCGCGCTCGCGGACCTCCCGACGTTCTGCCCGGCACCGTAATGGCCGAGAAGAACAAGGGCGCAGACACGGTGGAATTCGAAGACGGCGACATCATCGACGGTGTCCACTACCACCGCCACGACATCGTCATCGTCGGGGCTGGCGGTGCCGGGATGCGCGCGGCCATCGAGGCCGGCCCCAACGCCAACACGGCGGTGATCTCCAAGCTCTACCCGACCCGCTCCCACACCGGGGCGGCTCAGGGCGGCATGGCCGCGGCCCTCGGCAACGTCGAGGAAGACAACTGGGAGTGGCACACCTACGACACCGTCAAGGGCGGCGACTTCCTGGTCGACCAGGATGCCGCGGAGATCCTCGCGAAGGAAGCCATCGACGCGATTGTGGACCTCGAGAACATGGGGCTCCCGTTCAACCGCACGCCGGAGGGCCGGATCGACCAGCGCCGCTTCGGCGGTCACACCCGCGACCACGGCAAGAGCGCCGTCCGCCGGGCCTGCTACGCCGCAGACCGCACCGGGCACATGATCCTGCAGACGCTGTACCAGAACTGTGTCAAGTTCGGCATCAACTTCTTCAACGAGTTCTACGTGCTCGACCTCCTCATGACCGAGGTCGACGGGGTCGAGCGTCCGTCCGGCGTCGTCGCCTACGAGCTCGCCACCGGAGAGCTGCACGTCTTCCAGGGCAAGGCGATCATCTTCGCCACCGGCGGATTCGGCAAGATCTTCAAGACCACCTCGAACGCCCACACCCTCACCGGTGACGGCGTCGGCATCATCTGGCGCAAGGGTCTTCCGCTCGAGGACATGGAGTTCTTCCAGTTCCACCCGACCGGGCTCGCCGGACTCGGCATCCTGCTCTCCGAGGCGGCCCGCGGCGAGGGTGCGATCCTCCGCAACAGCGAGGGCGAGCGCTTCATGGAGCGCTACGCGCCGACCATCAAG
>Ga0157371_10003664_pt1 | contig 13824 bp, 13 predicted proteins | sample C45metaG_FD_113462 | JGI IMG/M metagenome (GOLD analysis project Ga0157371, IMG submission 113462) | Corn rhizosphere microbial communities from Kellogg Biological Station, Michigan, USA - C4-5 metaG | ecosystem: Host-associated > Plants > Roots > Rhizosphere > Soil | place: USA: Michigan...
TAGGCTTCGCAGGATTCTTTTGTTCCTGAAACGGTACCGTTTAAACCCTCATTAGCAACAATGATGCGACCAACAAGATTTAAAGATTTACAAAATGTAAGATGATCAGCAGCAAATTGTTCTGCCTCGGCTATGTGACTATAGCAATAGTAAAGTAGTGTCTGGAATTTTCTCATAATTCATTGATACCGATGCAAACGGCGTTTAATGTGGTGCAAAGCTAAGAAAAATATGTGAATTTGCATCAGATTGTGATCGTATGCTCAGGCTTTATTAGGGCTATGTTACGGTGTTGGTAGGACAATCAGCCCTTTCAATGCCCTAGCAACGCCTTGGCAACAATAGTTCTTTATGTTAAAGCAGTATTGTTTGTAACATTATTGTAAACCTACCACCTTAGTTAGATTATTGTTAAGTTTGTATGCGTTATTTAAAAACACAAATAAAACTAACTTATTATTTATAAAAATGACTAACACTACGATGAGATCATTGTGGTTGACCACAAGTCTTCTACTTGGATCAACAGTTGGATTTGCGCAAGACAACCTTGTAAATTCATTAAAAAACAACCAAAGCGAAAACAGCGCAACCAGCTTTAAATTTACTCCGGTTATCAATACTGAAGCTACTTCTGTTAAAAATCAAAAATCATCCGGTACTTGCTGGAGCTACAGCACCAACTCTTTTTTAGAGTCGGAAATGATTAGAATGGGTAAAAAACCTGTGGATCTTGCAGATTTATTTACTGCCCGTAATGCGTATGTTGAAAAAGGAATTAACTATGTGCGTATGCACGGTGCCTTAACATTAGGCGATGGGGGTGCATGCCATGATGTAATTAATATGTTTGCGAAATATGGCGCTTTACCTCAAGAGGTTTATAGTGGTAATGACTATGGCGCTCCTGGCTCATCAGATAGAATGAATAGCCTTACAAAAGCCATTCTGGAAAATGCAGTAAAAGCACCAGATGGTAAGCTTGATCCTAACTGGAAAACTAAATATATAGCCACTATTGATTCTTGTATGGGGGCTGTTCCAGAAAAATTCACTTACGAAGGAAAAGAATACACGCCAAAAACCTTTGCTAAAGAGGTTGTAGGTATCAATCCTGAAGATTATGTTGAACTTTCATCTTTCAATACTTCGCCTTATTATAAAAAAGCAGTTTTGATGGTGCCTGATAACTGGTCATATGATCAGGTATATAACGTACAAATGGACGATATCACTAAAATTATCGATAATGCCCTAAAAGGTGGTTATAGCGTTGCATGGGCAACAGATGTTAGTGAAAAAGGCTTTAGCTGGAAAAATGGTGTTGCTTACGTTCCTGAAAAGAATTTTGATAGCATGACGGACGAAGAGAAAAAAGCAATGTTCAATGGTCCGAAAGCTGAAAAAGAAATCACAGTTGATTTACGTCAGGCAGCATTTGATGATTATCAAACTACTGATGATCATGGTATGCAAATTACAGGATTGGCAAAAGATCAAAACGGCAAAGAATATTACATTGTTAAAAACTCTTGGGGTGCTACTAACGATTATAACGGCTATTTATATGTGACCAAAAACTTTGTGAAATATAAAACCACAGCGTTTTTATTGCATAAAAAAGGTATTCCTTCAGATATCCGTAAGAAGCTAGACATATAACAGCAAAGGATTTTATTAAAAAGGGGCCTGTATCTTGAAATGCAGGCCCCTTTTTATTTAGGGTTTTTATGGATGCTGCAATATCTTTTAATCATACTGTGATATTTCTATGCTTGAAACGAATAATTGAGTGAGTTAAAAAAGTATAACTTTATTCTAAGCATATGCCTTACAATGGATACACTTAAACAGAAGGAGCAGTTTGTATCAGTAATTGAACAGAACAAGGGGATAATTTACAAAATAGCCAATTCATTTAACAGGGATGAGGAGGATAGAAAAGATCTGGTTCAGGAAATTATATTTCAGTTGTGGCGTTCGTTTCCGGGTTATGACAACAAAAGCAAGTTCACTACATGGATGTACCGAGTTGCTTTAAATGTTGCCATTACCTCATACAGAAAGGAAAGAAAAAAATCGGCGCTAATTAGCCCCATTTCCGAAAATGTAATTGAGTTTATAGAGGATGATGTGCCAATTGATAATGAAGCCAATTTAAAACTTTTGCAACAGTTTATAAATGAATTAAAAGAGCTCGACAGAGCATTGATGCTGCTTTACCTGGAAGAAAAGAGCCAAAAGGAAATGGCTGAGATTCTTGGGCTTTCAGAATCAAACATTGGCACTAAAGTGAATAGGATTAAAGAGAAATTAAAGCAAAGATTTTTAAAGATTAACAATAATTAATAAACCGAAAATGGAAGAGCAAGATATAAAACGACTTTGGAGTAGTTTTGATGCGCAACTGGAAAGATCATTAGCACTTAATTTAAAAATGTTAAAAGAATTGCAGACCCAAAAAGCTGAACATAAGCTTCGTTCTTTTCGTAGAAATCAGGTAACAGGTGTAGTCCTTGGTGTAATATGGATTGCTTTTTTAGTTTTTTTACTGGTCAATACCTTGCACAATATTTATTTTGTAATATCTGTAGGCTTTATCATATTGTTTAATGTGTTTGCCACGGCTGCCTACATTAGGCATCTTGTAATGCTCTCTGAGGTAAATATAGAAGACAGTGTTACGGAATCTCAGAGAAAGATAACCAAAATCCAGTCGTCGTTTAATAATATCGGCAGAATACTAATTTTACAAACGCCATTCTACTGTACCTTTTGGTACAATGATGATCTGGTTGCAAATGCAGGACCAGGCTTTTGGTTAATTCAGCTCGTAATCGTTTCATTTTTTACCTTTATATCAGTATTCTTATTTAAAAAGCTGACATATAAAAATGTGCATATTAAATGGGTAAAAGCGGCTTTGGAAAGTTTTGGTGGTAAAACTTTAACTAAAGCCATGGAGTTTTTGGATGAAATAGAAGCTTATAAAACTGAACGATCATAAAAGACTAGAATCCATAATACAATCTAAACCCATGATTTACTCTTCTGTTTCCATCATAAGCAAAGCCATATGTGGCTTTGAAAATCAATCTTTGTAAGCCAAAGTAGAACTCTGTGTAATTTCTCTTTACTGGCTGACTCAAATAGTTAACCCCAACAAGTTCTTCCAGCTTTAATTTACGCAGCAGCGGAACTTTATTTGTTAAAAGGCCAGAGAAATTGTGTTCAAAGTGCGCTTCAAGATATTGACGGTCCGTACTGAAAAGATAGAAATCGAGGAATAAGAACTTTCTTAAGTTCGGAAGCCCAAGTAAAGAGTTATTACCTCTGAAATGTTTCGCCTCAGGATAGTAAACCGTGTTATTATTGATGAACTTACCAGCGCCAACAACGAATGATGAGTAACCCCATAAACCAGCGCTAATGCGGTTTTGGGAAACTTCTAATGATACCAGGTCGTAATCTACATCACTATTGAATAATCCTTTTATGCCTTTTTTATAGGTAAGGTTAATTACCGGATATTTTGATCCCTGGTAAAATTTACCATCAGGGCGGGTTATATATTGCTGATCAATGGTGTAATTTAATGATGCCGTAATTGCTAACGATTTATATGTTGGAAACAATGGTGTTTCTGTATCAGGTGTAAAAGGGTTGTTTGATGTAAAAGTTTCGCCTTTTAGATCTTTTATTTTGAAGGATGTCGAGTTTTCAAGATTAGTATGGCGAGCATAATCAGCAGTCAACGATGCCTGAAGTCCATTTGTCAGTTCCCTTGTGGTTCCAATGTTCGCAAATTCCTTTTTATAGAATTTGGAAAAGTTGGTTTCGAACAATAAAGAGTTAATGGAGTTGCCCAAAAGACTCATTGTTCCAAGGTCGTTTAAGTCGTAAATACCAGAACCGCCACTTATGCTAATGTTTGCTCGTTTTACCGGGTTGTAGTAATAATTTGCAGATATGTTCCCGGTTAGGGTTTTATTAGAAAATCCGTATCTCACCTCCGGTCGGATACTGTAATAACGGCTGTCCTGAAGTCGCTTCACATAAGTTACCCCGTATTTAAGTGCGAAACCTTCAACGGTGTTATAAAATATAGAACGATATATGGGGTCAAAACTATAATATTTCTGGGCGTACCTGTTGTTTATGGTGTATCCTGTTATAGCGGCCTTTACAATTCCAAATTTATTGTTTTCACGTTCTAATGAATCAAGATAATGCTTTGAAACTTTAAGCGCAGCAATGCTATCCTTTCTCACATAATCCCGGCTTTCTTCCTTTGTAAGCGGAATTGGTCTGTTATTAAGCCAAAACAAAGAATCTTTTTTATTTACCGCTTTGGTTATCTTGAGGATTTCGCCAGTGAAATAGTTTTTCGGAAAGTTTGGGTGGAGATTGTAATTGCTGTAAACCCCAACATAATAACCCTCGAACTTAAAGCCAAGCACATTCCCGTTAAACTGGAAATTGATATTTGAAGGCATATAAGTATTCTCGGTTTTAATAAACTGTTGTGAGATATTTAAAGTATCAAGAAGATTGATGCCTGAATTGCTGGTTAGGTACACATCGGCATTAAAAAGATGCCAGCTATCGTCTGTAATATATATAGTTCCCCTGAAAACAGGATCGTGTTCCCGGCGGGGGATGATCTGGATTTTGTTAATCGTTGCTCCGTTTTCTGTAGAAACACCTAGTAATTTGTATCTGTAATAGAGAAAAGCATTGTCGGAAATTGGTGATACAAAGCCGCGGGCACTTAGTTTATCCTCTAATAAAATGTTGTCGTAAAAATTTATAATCAGGTCTGATGCTTTATTGAAGCTAAATGCATTGTTACGGCCAGCAATTTTTGAAGACACCATTTCTTCGTGAATCTTATTTGGGCGCTCATATGAAAATGTAGAGGTCGACTCTGATAAATATAAAATCCCTTTTCTGTTGGTATCCAGATCAAGCGTTTTTTGAATGTCTTTTCCAAAGAACTTTTTTGGGGCACCTACAAGTTTTTGTACTCCTTTAATATATACATCGGCTTTATATGCCTTTACTTCGGTAAGGTGTTCTTTCCTTTTTTTAATGGCTTGCCTGATGATTTCGTAGGCAGGATCTTCTGCATTGCCATCTATGGTAACTCCGGCCAGGCTATAAGTTTCCGGCGTTATCACTACATCTTCAGTTAGGTTATCATTAATAGTGATTTCTTTCTCTAATGCTTTATAGCCAATTGCTTTATAAATAATGGTAAAAGTTCCCTTTTCAATGCTTAATGAATAAACACCATCCACATTTGCTGAAGTTCCAATCGTTGTGTTTTTTATATAAACAGAAGCAAATGGAACGGATTGTCCTTCTGTATCTTTTATTGTGCCACCAAGTTTAAGCTGTTGTGCTGATAGGCTAAGGGCGCTTACAAAAAGAAATAGCGTTAAAAAAATCTTCTTCATTAAATGGATTTAAGGCTTAAATATCGGATTAGTTGTGAATACTAAACAGTTTTTTTGTGTTAAAGTTTGGAACCATCGTTTAATTGCCTTACCACCACAAGACGATATTTTTATAACTTTGGTTGCATTAATTATTATAAATATGTACAAAACCTTAAAACCCGTTCTAGAACAAGAACTGGAGCAAATAGAAAAAGACGGTTTATTTAAACGTGAACGTATTATTGTAACCCCTCAGGGAGCCGATATTAAGATCAGCACCGGGCAGGAGGTGATCAACTTTTGTGCAAATAATTATTTGGGACTATCGTCTCATCCGGCAGTTATTGAAGCGGCAAAAAAAGCTATAGATAAATATGGTTACGGAATGTCCTCAGTACGTTTTATATGTGGTACACAGGATGTCCATAAAGAACTGGAATCAAAACTTTCCAAATTTTTAGGTACAGAAGATACAATTTTATATGCTGCAGCATTTGATGCTAACGGTGGTGTTTTTGAACCTTTGTTTAATGATCAGGACGCTATTATTTCTGATGAATTAAACCATGCATCTATTATAGATGGAGTGCGCTTGTGTAAAGCAAAGCGTTTTAGATATAAAAATGCGGATATGGCAGATTTGGAACAGCAATTAATTGCTGCTAAGGATTCCAGACATCGCATTGTTGTTACAGATGGGGCATTTTCTATGGATGGAGTTGTGGCTCCATTAGATAAAATTTGTGATTTAGCAGATAAATATGAAGCGCTTGTAATGATTGATGAGTCGCATTGCACTGGTTTTATGGGTAAGACAGGTCGCGGTACTCATGAGCATTTCAATGTGATAGATAGGGTTGACATTATTACAGGTACCTTGGGTAAAGCGCTTGGCGGTGCATCTGGAGGGTTTACTTCGGGTAAGAAAGAAATTATTGACATGTTGCGCCAAAGATCTCGCCCTTATTTATTCTCAAATACACTTGCCCCTGCAATTACAGGAGCATCTGTAGCGGTTCTGGATCTTTTAAGTGAAACTACTGATTTAAGGGATAAACTGGAGCGTAATACTGCTTACTTCCGTACAAAAATGACTGAAGCTGGTTTTGACATTAAAGAGGGGGTACACCCGATAGTTCCTGTTATGCTTTATGATGCTAAGCTTGCCCAGGAATTTGCGGCTAAAATGCTCGAGGAAGGAATTTATGTAATCGGGTTTTATTATCCGGTGGTTGGACAAGGCAAGGCTAGAATTCGTGTGCAATTATCTGCGGCACATGAGCAGCACCATTTAGATAAGGCCATAGCAGCATTTACTAAAGTTGGTAAAGCGTTGGGCGTAATATAAAACTAAGCGGCTGAGTCTATTTTCTTTATGGAGTGATGCTTCATGACGATTTTTGGACTCAGCCGTTATAAATATATTGCATAAATAGCTGTATATTTGTTGCCATGTTACAAGACAAGATAACACAGTATACAGCAGAAATAAATGCTTTCTCAACTGATAAAGCAGATGAATTAGAACAATTCCGTATAAAATTCCTTGGTACTAAAGGAATTATCAAAGATATTTTCGATGAATTTAAGGCCGTTTCACCAGAAGAAAAAAGAACTCTGGGAAAGGTTTTAAATGAATTTAAACAACTCGCAGAAGCAAAATATCAAGCACTGAAAGATCAGGGTGGGGTAGCAGAAGTTTCAGCAAGTGCTGATATAGATTTAACCTTACCTGGTGAAGGGTTTGAAGTTGGCGCCCGCCACCCATTGGCTTTGGTTAGACGAGAAATCATCGAGATTTTTAATAAACTTGGTTTTATTGTAGCAGAAGGTCCGGAGATTGAGGATGACTGGCACAATTTCTCTGCTTTAAACTTCCCGGAAGAACACCCTGCTAGAGATATGCAGGATACTTTCTTTATTAAAAAAGGAGGCGAAAAAGGCGATATTGCCTTGCGTACGCATACTTCTTCTGTTCAGGTAAGAATGATGGAGGCTGGTAAGCCACCATTCAGAGCAATTATGCCGGGTCGTGTTTATCGTAACGAGGCCATTTCTGCTAGGGCGCATTGCTTTTTCCACCAGGTAGAGGGTTTGTATATTGATGAAAATGTTTCATTTGCAGATCTAAAGCAAACGCTGTTCTATTTTGTACAGGAACTTTATGGAGAAGGTACAAAGGTTCGTTTCCGCCCTTCTTATTTCCCTTTTACAGAGCCGTCAGCTGAAATGGATATTTCTTGTACTATCTGCAAAGGCGCAGGTTGTCAGATGTGTAAGTATAGCGGCTGGGTTGAAATTTTAGGATGTGGCATGGTTGATCCTAACGTTTTGGAAAATTGTAATATCGACAGCAAGAAATATAGCGGCTTTGCATTCGGAATGGGTATTGAGCGTATTGCCAACCTTAAATTCGAAATCAAAGACTTGCGTTTATTTTCTGAAAATGATGCTCGCTTTTTAAAGCAATATAAAACGTCATTAATATAATGATTAAAAAAATAGTCGGATTATTTCTGTTGGTGATCACTTTTGGAGGATGTGGAAAAGAAAGTGAAATGATTCCTAATGTTTTTGTGGAATACAATGTGACCGTTCAGGAATTTAAGATTAAAGCCAAGAACAATGTATTACTGGTAGATAATCAGGGCGTTAAAGGTCTGATGATTGTTGCAATTGGTGGTGGCTACAGGACATTCGATAGAGCCAGTTCAGTAAACCCTCAAAATGGTGGTTGTGCAGTTGTTCCGGACTCGACCGGAATTACAGCTACTGATCCGTGTACAGGAGCTAAATTTTTGCTGCTTGACGGAACTCCGCAAAAAGCGCCGGCTGTACGTAATTTAAAATCTTATACTACATCACTTCGTGGTGGCCTGACTATAAATGTAAGTAACTAATGGAACCAGAGAAAATAAAGGAAAGTATAATCAGGTCTGCAAAAGAGCTATTCAGAAAGTACGGCTATCATAAAACAAGTGTTAATGAGATCGCCAGAAAAGCCAGAATAGCTAAAGCAACTATATATAAGTATTTTGAAAGCAAAGAACAGATTTTGGATGCTATCCTGATGAATTATCTGGACCTGAACCTTCATGAAATTTTAAAAAATAAAGCTCAGTTTGCTGATGAAGAAGAGCACCTTAAGGCGCTTGTAATGAAAACATGCAGACTTACTTATACCGTTTGTAATGAGTTTATCGGCTGGGATTTTGTTAGGGAAAATGCAAACTCGCAAGATTTTTTAAAGCATTTATCTGATCAGTTAGAGTCTTTATTGCTTTCTGCCTATTTAGAGCTCGACCATTTTAAAAATAACCCATCTCGTAAAGAAGGCCTGGCATTTTTATTAAAAGCAAGCAAGAGCATTGTATTCTCATTCGCCTTCACTTCTGTTAGTGATTCTGATGTTCGCAAGAACTTTGTTAGTTTTCAGAAAGAACTTCTTCCCTTCCTGGTAAAGGCCGCTTTGTAGGTTTCTTTACAAAACCTTAACATGTACCGTTTTGGTATTCGGTATAAAAACATCTATATTTGACTGTATACGTCAATATATTATGAGTAAAGAGGTTTTAGAGATTTCTGTAATGGTTGATGAGAAATTTGATATGAGCTTTAATATGGTTGAAGGCTTTTTCGGTTTAATCCTTAAAGTTTTTGGTAAGTAGAGTTTGATATTGCATTTTCTTTTCTTTTAAAGGTGTTTTGAATGCCTTATGGAGATTAGTATGTCTGAAATTTTATCTAATTTTGCGGCATAATGAGTAGAAATAGAAAAGCCGGAACAGTAACCATCATCCCTAATCTAAGTATTATTGACATTGCCGAAGAGGGCAAAGGAGTTGGCAAAGCAGATGAACTAGTTATATTTGTGGATAAAGCCGTGCCGGGCGATGTGGTTGATGTCCGCATAGTAAAGAAAAAGAAAAATTTTGCAGAAGCAGTAATTGAAAGCTTAAATAAAGCTTCTGATTTAAGAGTTGACCCTTTTTGTCAGCACTTTGGTACCTGTGGTGGTTGTAAATGGCAACACATGGGCTATGATGCTCAACTAAAATTTAAACATAAAAATGTAGAGGCTGCTTTACAGCGCCTTGCAAAAATTGATACCTCTGCAATGGAGCCAATTTTGGGTTCTGCAGAAAATAAATACTATCGCAATAAGCTTGAATACACGTTTTCTAATAAACGCTGGTTGAATAAGCAAGATATGGCAGATAGGCCAGAGGATTTAACTGGTCCGAATGAGGATCTGGAAATGAATGCGCTGGGTTTTCACGTTCCGCTAAGGTTTGATAAAATTCTGGACATCCAGCATTGTTACCTGCAGGCTGAGCCTTCTAATACATTAAGGAATAGTGTTAGGGCTTATGCTTTGGAAAACGGTTTAACTTTTTATGATCTGCGCAATCACGAAGGTAATTTAAGAAATCTGATTATACGTACTTCATCTACTGGTGAGGTAATGGTGGTGGTGGTTTTTGCTTATGCAGAACAGGAGCAGGTAGATGGTTTAATGGAGCATTTGAAAGTGAATTTCCCGGAGATCACTTCGTTGCTTTACATCCTGAACCAAAAAAAGAATGATACTATTTTTGATCAGGAGGTAATTACCTATGCAGGTAGAGATCATATTTTTGAGGAAATGGATGGCCTACAGTTTAAAATTGGGGCTAAGTCTTTTTACCAGACCAATTCTGATCAGGCCCATGAGTTGTATAAAATTACCAAAGAGTTTGCAGGTTTTACTGGTGATGAACTGGTTTATGATTTGTATACCGGAGCTGGTACCATTGCTAATTTTGTAGCAAGAAGTGTAAAACAGGTGGTTGGAATTGAATATGTGCCAACAGCTATTGAAGATGCCAAGTTTAATTCTGAGCTTAATAAAATAGATAATACTATTTTTTATGCAGGCGACATGAAGGATATCCTGACAAGGGACTTTATTGCAAGTCATGGTAAGCCTGATGTGGTAATTACAGATCCGCCAAGAGCCGGAATGCATGTGGACGTAGTGGAAAGACTCCTTGAAATGGAAGCTGAGAAAATTGTGTATGTGAGTTGTAATGCAGCTACCCAGGCAAGAGATTTGGCGCTGTTAAAAGAAAAATATGAGGTAGTTCGTATCAAACCTGTTGATATGTTTCCTCATACTCAGCACGTTGAAAATGTAGTGTTATTGAAATTTGTAGGTAGTACATCGGAAGATAGTTTAGAGAATAATTAAGATGGATATAGAAGAATTATTGCCACAGGAACCAGAAGGTGGAAAAGCAGAAGAGAAAAAGCAAAGCCCATTGGTAAGCTTAGAAAAGGATTTAGATTTATATGCTGACTCTATTAAAGAGATTGCTGTAGAGATAATGTTGGAAGGAATATCTGCTAATCCCATTTTTATTGCCCACCAGTACGAAGTAAATATTGGGGAGGTAATTTTGGATAGAAAAGAATTAAATACTGAATGGACTATACAGGCCTCTACTTTTGAAGAGTTTGTAGAAAAAGGTATAATCCAACCGGATAAAAAAGCATTATTCCTTAAAAGCTACAAAAAACCCGAAGATTTTATGTGCGTTTTTGTGATTGTACCTGAAGGGGCTAACTTTATTTATTATCCTTATAAAAACAAAGGATAACTATTCTTTTAAGAAAAGCAGTTTTTCTACTCTGACATGATTTAAAATAAGGCCATCAATTTGATGGCTTTCGTTTCTTCTGAAATTGAACTCCATTCCTGTTTCCGGGAGATAATAATAGTCTTTATTACCAGAAGAGGTTATTTTTTGTGTACTGCTGCCTATCTTCATATTCAGGCTACCATTATTTATTAGTATTGTATAATGAGCATCGATCTCAGGACTGTAAAAGTTTCCGCAATATTGATTTAAGGTATTGATGTCTTCTTTTTCCGGTTCAATTCTTTTTGCCCATGATGGTTTTCCTTGCTGAGTAATTAGCATTTTTTGAGTATGACTATTCTGGGGTTGCCTAAATTCGAAGGTGATGTCTTCCTCGCCTTTAATATAAAATAAGGAATCGTTTAATGGTAAAATAGGATAATCATTCTGATTCCATTTTTGGAGAACAGTTAAGGAACTGTCTTTACTGAGCACATCAAAAACCATATTTTGGCTTCCTTCTATCAGGTAACTGCCAGCGTAAGGTAAGGTGCTTACACTAAGCTTGAATTCTTTAACTACTTTTTTTTCGATTGGTTTTTCTGTTTCTTGTTGAAGTAATATTGGTTTGGTACCAGGGTAGATGTTATTATAGATACTGGTAAGTATATTATAACCTGAAAAAGTACCATTGTTGCTCATAATGATAATACCAAGATCTTTTTCAGGAAAAAATGCCATATAGCTATGATAACTTGGCAAATCTCCACCATGAGAGATCATTTTTTGATCTTGGAAAGAGGTAATTCTAACTCCTCCTGCGTAATCTATTTGATTTCCATCGTTGTTTATGGCAGGTGTCAGTATTTTTTTCCAGACTTTATCACCCAAAACCCTATGGTTTTTCATTTCGTTGAACCATTTATCCCAGTCAGTGATCGCACTATAAACATTCGAATGACCTATAATTGAAGTCTTGGGATTATACTGGATGTATTTATTGTCTTCTAAAAGATATCCATTAGCCTTATTTTGTACCAGGTGGCTACGTGAGAAACCTGTATTTGCCATTTTTAAAGGATTAAAAAGGTGCGCTTTAGCGAACTGACTAAGGTCCTGACCGCTTACTATACTCACAATTTTGGAAAGGAAAAAATAACCGGAATTAGTGTAGCTTTCCTGATCGCCCGCTGGAAAGTTTAATGATGACTGACGCGAAAGTGTAGCGTAAGCTTGCTGATCTGTGGTTTTACCATTTTCCTCCATATCCCTAAGCCAGAGTAATGTAGTGAAGTCTTTAATGCCGCTTTGATGGTGAATAAGCTGATCAATGGTAATGGTATCTGCATACGCAGGGAGGTCCTTGAAATATTTAGAAAGGTGGTTGCTTGTTTTTAATTTTCCTTGTTCTTCAAGCAAATAAATGCAGGCTGCCGTGAATTGTTTAGATACTGAGCAGATGTTAAAGCAAGTTGCAGAAGTATTTTTACGTTTTGTATTCAGATCAGCTAATCCAAACCCACTGGCGTAAACCAGCTTTTCCTTTTGTACAATACCTACTGCTACTCCGGGGATATTGTTCTTTGAAAGATTGGCTAGAATACTGTCAATCTTTTTCTTATTGATAGATTGACCATTAACAGCATTTGCAAAGAAAAGGAATATAATAATTATAGGAACAGAGAGGTTTTTCATAAGTATGGCGTCTATATAGTTATAGACGATTGATCTGAAATAATGGTTGCAATTTAAAATAAAAATTCCTGCCAGACATCCGTTTGGCAGGAATAACTAAAAACTAAAACTAAACTTTATTTTAATCGGTTTACATCTCCGCTTTTGCTGGAGTTGTTTTTTACTGATGCACTTCCTTTGTAGTTTATATCACTACCTCCACTGGCACTTGCCTCTAATGCTTTATTAACATGAATGTTTGCATCAGAACCACCACTTGAACTTACTTTTGCGTAATCAACTATAAAATCCAGTGCATTTACATCGCTGCCTCCACTTGTAGCAACCTCCATATTTGTTGCACTTCCTTTTAAATCAACATCAGATCCACCACTTGTGTGTACTTCAATATCTTTAGCAACTACATCTAATTTTAAATCAGAACCTCCTGATGCACTTAATGACAATCTATCGGTTTTTAGTGTGTTTTGAGTATACACATCACTACCTCCGCTTGCTGATAAGGCTTTTAACGTTTTATAATTGACATAAACTTTGATGCTTTGATTTTTAAATAACCGACCCCAGTTAACACCATCTTTATATCTGATTTTTAGGTTGTTTCCTTCTTTCTCGATGATGACATTTTTAATGAGATCAGGATGAGCGTTGATACGAATATTCTCGGAATTACTCTGTGTAAGGTATACGTCTATTCCACTTGAAACTGAAACTTCATTAAAGTTGGTTATAGAAACGTCTTTGTTCTGCTGGGCATTTGATGATATTACAGATGCCGAAAATACAAGTAATGTTAGGGCTGATTTAAGTATAGATGATGCTTTCATAATTGGTTTTAGATTGAGGGTTTATTGATTAGACGCAACAGAGGCCTAAACGTTGCACGATTTGTAAACTTTTTTTAAACGCATATAAAAATATTTTTATCTAAGTTTGAATATGAACCTTAAAATGGTTCTTTTTGTAGCATAAACAATGTGATACCAGATGGCAGAATCTCAATTACTTATTCTAGATAAAAAACAGATACAGCAAAAGATCAACAGAATTGCATACCAGATTCTGGA
>Ga0157371_10003666_pt1 | contig 13809 bp, 7 predicted proteins | sample C45metaG_FD_113462 | JGI IMG/M metagenome (GOLD analysis project Ga0157371, IMG submission 113462) | Corn rhizosphere microbial communities from Kellogg Biological Station, Michigan, USA - C4-5 metaG | ecosystem: Host-associated > Plants > Roots > Rhizosphere > Soil | place: USA: Michigan...
TCTGTGATTGTAAAAGGAACGAACAATGGTGCCGCTTCGGATGCCAATGGTAATTTTAGTATTGAAGTTACCGGAGTCAATCCTGTATTGGAAATCAGTTCTGTAAATTTTAAAACGAGTGAACTTGCGGTTGGCAAGCAAACTCACGTAGAGATTTCACTTGAAAAAGGTAATGCTGCTTTACAAGAGGTAGTAGTTACCGCTCTTGGAATTCAAAGAAATAAGAAATCGTTAGGGTATTCTATACAGCAGGTGAGCGGACAAACCCTCTCAGAGGTAAGAGAACCAAACCTCGTAAATGACCTTACTGGTAAAGTTTCCGGTTTGCAAGTAGTTCGCTCAGGCAATGGACCTGGCGGATCTTCTCAGATCCTTCTTCGTGGTAACAACTCTCTAACCGGCGCATCTCAGCCGCTTATCGTTGTTGATGGAGTGCCCATGGATAATTCAACTGGTCGTGTAGGCATCGGAGCAACTAATGACTTCTGGAATCCTTCTCTTGATATGGGAAATGGGTTGAGCGATATTAATGCAGATGATATTGCTTCCATAAGCGTATTGAAAGGCCCCGCTGCCGCTGCACTTTACGGGTCTTTAGGAGGTAACGGGGTTATCCTGATTACGACAAAATCAGGAAAAAAACAACCTGGATTGGGAATAACTGTTTCTTCTTCCGTGGGTTTTGAAAGCATTTTTGCCAATCCGAAAATGCAAAATTCTTTTGCTCAGGGAACTAATGGAGGTTACGATTCTTCTTCAACCTCGAGCTGGGGACCGAAAATAAATGGCCAGCAGGTAACAGATTGGAATGGAAAAACTGTGACTTTACAGCCATACGATAATGTTTCCAACTTTTTCAGAAATGGGGTTGTCTCTAATCAGAATATCTCTTTTCAGCAGCAATTCAATGGCACTTCTGTATATGCCTCATATAATCGTTTCGATGATAAAAGCATTATACCGGGGGCAAAGCTTTCAAGAAATAATCTTACCGCAAGAACTGTAAGCAAATTTGGTAATGAAGATCACTGGACTCTTGATACAAAATTTCAATTTATCAATGCAACTGCTAACAACCGTTCGTTGGAAGGACAAAATGGAAGTATTTTCGCAACAATTTACAATCTGCCAAGAACTCTGAATATTCAGAACTTTGAGAATCCATTGGATACAAGCGGCAATATGTTCTGGTGGCAAAAAGGAACAGGGATGAATCCTTATTGGTCTGCAAAGTATAATCTAAACAGTGATACGCGCAATCGTTACCTTTTGTATGCAACTTTGAGACATCAGTTCACTTCATGGCTTACAGCTGAAGCAACTGCTGGCGCTGATTTATACAATACAAATACTGAAGCTAAAACATATGCAGGAAGTCCGTCCAGCAACAGTTATTCATTGGGAAAACAGACGTATCAGCAAACCAACTATAGTGCAATGATTACTGCGAAGAAGGATAACTTGTTCGGAAAATTTGGAGGCTCGGTGATGGTCGGTGGAAACCTTATGCATTGGGTAAACAGCGCAATCAATATCAGTGCAAATCCTTTACGAGTACCTGATTTATTTTCCGTAACGAATTCAGTAAACAAACCAGGTGTGGACCAGCAATATTTCCAAAAGAAAATTAATTCCGTATATGGCTCAGTTGAATTTAATTACGGTGGGTATTTATTCCTCGATGGTACTTTCCGTAATGACTGGTCTTCCGCTTTGCTTTATCCGCAAAACTATTCTTATTTCTATCCTTCTGTTAGTCTTTCCTATGTATTTACTGACATGATAAGTAATAACGGTGGAAATCTTCCTTCATGGTTGAGCTATGGTAAGTTGAGAGCATCGTACGCAGCCGCTGGTAGTGATCTAGACCCATATGAGCTTTACAATACTTATTATATAGGAACTGATCCAAACAACAATACAACGGCTGGAAGAAATTCTGTTCTATATGATTCCACTGTTCGTAGTCAGCTTATCAAATCTTATGAGGCTGGTGCTGAATTAAGGTTTTTTCAAAACAGACTGGGCATTGATGTTTCAGTTTATAAATCAAATGCAACCCGTCAACTCATTGATTTACCAATGGATCCTTTAAGTGGCTACAGTGCTATGAAGATCAATGCCGGAAATGTTCAAAATACGGGTGTAGAGGTAACAGCAAATGCAAGGATATTGAATAGACCAAATGCTTTGAATTGGGATATGACCTTAAATTACTCCCATAACAAAAATACCGTTCCGGAAATCTATCCTGGAGTTAGTAGATACTTGTTGCCTGGAGGAGGAATAGATCAGATTCAAATTCTTGCAGTGGCAGGACAGCCATACGGAGAAATTTATGGAACTAAAGTATTGAGAGTGACAGATCCAAAAGATCCAAACTACGGTAAAGCCATCCTTACAGCAGACGGTTTGCCTCAGGCAACTACTGACATAACCCGTTTAGGAAATCAACAAGCGGATGCTCTGATCGGTTGGTCAAACTCTTTCTCTTATAAAGGATTTGGCCTTTCATTCCAGGTTGATGCAAGAATAGGAGGTAAAATATTCTCCCAAACTTTAGATAATATGGAAAGAAATGGTACCGCTGCTATCACAGTTTCAAATGGAAATCGTGATTCACTTCTGGTTCAGGGAGTGGTAATGGACGCAAATACCAACCAATATGTCCCAAACACTACCAGAATCTCAACTGAGCAATATTGGGCAGCAACCGCAGGCAGAGGAAATACAGGTATTACAGAAACAAATTTGTATGACGCTACCAATGTTCGTTTGAGAAATGTACAGTTGAGTTATAATTTCCCAAAGAAGATGCTGGAAGGATCATTTTTGCAGAAAGCAATTGTTTCAGTTTCCTGTAATAATGTATGGCTGATCAGCAGTCACCTTCACGGTTTGGATCCTGAATCGGTTTATGCAACCGGAACTCCGGCAGTAGGTTTCGAAAACGGTAGTGCTCCAACTACACGTACTTTCTATATAAATCTTGCCTTAGGGTTCTAATCATTAACCTTTTAATTTAATACAATGAGACATATAATAAAACAAACAAGCTCAATTATTCTTGCAGGGCTGGTATTTGCAGGCTGTAAGAAGATTACCGACATCAATAAAAACCCAACAGCCGCAAGTACCGATCAGGTGCAGGTAGAGTATTTTATTGATAATTCAATTATTCATGCTCAAATGAATCCAGGTGTTTCAGAAAGAGCCTTCGTGCTTTATTGGGTCCCAGGTGGCCGTCAAATAGCAGATGCTGATGGTGCTACTTTTTCAGTTGCGGATTATAATGACGAATGGATCGGGGAATATTACGATAACCAATCTGGTGCATTAAATTCTATTAATAGTGCCATTGACGTTGCTAAACAACAAATAGAAAAAGGAAGCAATAAAGAATATACTAATAATTTGATGCAGATTGCCAGAATATGGCGAGCTTACCTGATCAGTGAAATGAGCGACAACTTTGGTCCGATGCCGACTTTGGCATTCCAGGGAACTAATCCTGAGTTCAACGATGTAAAAACCGTATACTATTACATTTTAGATGAGCTAAAGGACGCAACATCAAAATTGGATCCGAGCATTGCTGCAGTACCTTCTGCAGTAGCTAATGAAGATCCTGCTTATGGTTTTGATTTTTCCAAATGGGAGGCTTATGGCAATTCTCTTCGCATGCGTCTTGCAATGCGATTGTCTGAAGTAGATCCTTCAAAAGCCCAAACTGAATTCGAAGATGCCGCTAAAGGCAGCCTTCTTACAGATGCTTCTCAAACCTTCCAGATTCAGGAAAAACCGGGATGGGATGATTTGTCAGGAATGTATTCCCGCTGCTGGTATCAGTTGCCTGAGTCAGTTACATTCAACAATCTGGTGGTGAATTTAGGAAGTGTGACATCTGCTCAACAGATTCCTTCAGTGGTAACCGATGCAAGTGCACAGGCTGCTGCCATAGCAAATATCAAACAGGCAAATTATGCAGGCCAATATTATCCGGTTCAAATGACGACCAAAACAAATAATCCATTCTCAGCCTATTGGTTAGATGGTTTACCTCAAAACATTGATCCAAGGGCTTACCAGATATTTTATTTGCCGGGCAATAGCAATGATCCTTCTTTCCCAAGCGGAACATGCGGTGCTGTAAATGCTAATACGGTTGGATTTGTAAAGGATGTAAACGGAAATACCATCAAAAATATCGATGCGAAATTCACCTGGAACGGGACTCCTGACGGTAATTGGGGAACAAAGGGCGGAGTTGTTGATAAGTTATTCCAGGCTATAAACATTGGTGCCGCAACAAGTATGGTGCCTTCTTTGAAAAATCAATTCAGAACTCAAACAGCTAAAAGAGTATTCTTTGGCCCATGGGAAACTTACTTCCTTCTTGCCGAAGGAGCAGTGAGAGGCTGGGCTACACCGATTGATGGAAAAACCGCCTACGAAACTGGCATCTCTAAAAGTTTTGATTATTGGGGCGTTTCTCAATACCTTGCTACCTATTTAGCTTCTACTGATTACAACAATGATGGTACTTCTGTAAATTGGGATAATACAACCGAACCCGGCGATTCTCATCAAATGACTTATGTAGATGGAATTACAGGAACTCCGGGAACTGTAAGCATCGCTTATCCCAAAAATACACTTTACAAAAACGGAACCGTTAGAAATGATCATCTTACAAAGATCATTACGCAGAAATTTATTGCGCAAACTCCATGGTTGCCTTTGGAAACATGGAGCGATCACAGAAGATTGGGATTGCCGTTCTTTGAAAATGTAGTTCTTGAGGCACCAATACAAACATTGCCTGCTCTTACTAATTCAAATTATATGACCAGCAATCAGCAGTTCTTCCCGCAAAGAATGAAATATCCTTCCGGATTGCAAAACAGTAATGTGAATGGATATAATCAGGCGTTAAGTGAACTTGGCGGCCCTGATGCAACGCTTACTCCATTATGGTGGGCGCAGCACTAAAATTGTGTTTAGTTAAAGTTTTCTCATAATCAAGTATGATGGCCAGTCCCTGAAAAGGCTGGCTATCTTTTTTGCATTTACAGTAAACCGACAAAGATTGAAAACATGATTCAGATTTATTTGTTGCTTTACTGTTTTATGATAATATTTTTTCTGAGAAAGATAATTTTGGAGAAGAACGAATGTTTTCAATGATTTACTTTGAAAAGATTTTTTAAAATCCTCACTTCAATTTCGAATCGATTTATTTTTACCAAATGAAGGAAAGAGTTTTACTTTTTTTGTCACTGCTTTTTACAATTTTGGGCTCAGCGCAGAAGAGAAATTTCGTAAAAATTCTTCCAACTGATTCCCCGAAAGATATCATCAGAAAAGCTGCCAATGTAGTTCCCTCGCCAAGACAATTGCGTTGGCAAAAGCTGGAGCTCACTGCATTTTTTCATTTTGGCGTCAACACTTTTACTGACAGTGAATGGGGAACAGGAAAAGAAGATCCGAAAATTTTTAATCCCACTTCTCTCAATGCGGATCAATGGGTGAAAGTGGCTAAAGACGCGGGCTTTAAGCAAGTGATCCTTACCGCAAAACATCATGATGGTTTTTGCCTGTGGCCTTCAAAATATACAGAACATTCCGTAAAAAACAGTCCCTGGAAAAATGGAAAAGGCGATGTGGTAAAAGAAGTTGCTGATGCCTGTAAAAAATATAAAATCGGTTTTGGGATTTATCTTTCTCCATGGGATAGAAATTCTCCTTTGTATGGAACCGAAGCCTACAATGATTATTTTGTAAATCAGCTTACGGAACTACTTACGAATTATGGCCGCATTGATGAAGTCTGGTTTGATGGCGCCAATGGCGAAGGCCCAAATGGCAAAAAACAAGTGTATGATTTTGACCGTTGGTATAAACTGATCCGCAAATTGCAACCGGCTGCGGTCATTGCCATCATGGGACCAGACGTTCGCTGGGTTGGAACTGAAAGTGGCTATGGGCGGGAAACAGAATGGAGTGTGGTTCCGGTAAACAATCTGGATCCAAATGCGATCGCTTCCAATTCTCAAAAAAGTATTGCGTTCAAACCGGAAGGTGATATGAGAGGAGATGATCTTGGAAGCCGTGAAAAAATTTTCAATGCAAAAGCTTTGGTTTGGTATCCTGCGGAAACAGATGTTTCTATCAGACCCGGATGGTTTTATCATGAAAAGCAAAATGATGAAATCAAATCTCCTGAAAAGTTGCTCGATATTTATTTTCATTCAGTCGGAAGAAACAGTGTGTTACTAATGAATATTCCTCCTGATAAAGAAGGTTTGATCAATGACGCAGATATTAAAGTTTTGAAAAAATGGAAACAATTGCGCGATCAAATTTTTTCTGAAAATCTTGCCGAAGGTTCAAAAATTATTTCTGAAAATGGAATCCGGACAAATGCACTTTTGGATAAAAATTATGATAGCTATTGGACAACGAAAAACGCTGATACTTCCGCTGTCATTGAGTTACAGCTAAAGGAAACCGGAACTTTCAATGCGCTAATGCTTCAGGAAAACATTTCTGTCGGACAAAGGATTGAAAAATTTGATCTCGAATATTGGGATGGAAATTCATGGAAAAAAGCAGCTGAAGGAACGACTGTTGGATACAAACGATTGCTACAATTTCCGGCGATTACAACAAACAAAGTGCGGATAAAAATTTTATCTTCAAGACTCAATCCAACTCTTTCACAAGTAGGTTTGTTCTATGAAAAATAATAAAGATGAACTTGTCTTTTTTTTACCAGAAACTTTTTAAGAATTAAAACATACAAGATTTTACGATGAACATGAATAAAAGATTGCTGATCATTCTCATTTTATTGCTGCCATTTTTTGGAATTGCGCAACAAAAGATCAGCATTATTCCGCAGCCCGTAAGCCTTACAGCAGAAGATGGACATTTTACGATTGATAAAAACACGGCAATTATTTTCGACACTAAAGAATATGACTTACGTCATGCCGCCGATTTTTTCAATGCATTTATCAAAAATATTTCAGGAAATGTGTTGCCATTCAATCAGAAAAAAAATAAATCGATCATTCTTAAAATAAAGAAAACTCCGACGATTGGTGATGAAGGTTACCTGTTAAATGTCTCACCCAATTCAATAAATATTACGGCGAATTCAAAAGCCGGACTTATTTATGGAATGCAATCTATTTTTCAAACACTTCCTCAAATACGCACCAATGCTGCATTAGAAGTGCCTTGCATGAAAGTTACGGATTATCCGGCTTTCAAATGGCGCGGTATGCATCTCGATGTTTGCCGGCATTTTTTTTCACCTGACATGATCAAAGAATATATTGATCTTTTATCTGAATATAAATTCAATACATTCCATTGGCATCTCACCGATGACCAGGGTTGGAGGTTAGAAATTAAAAAATATCCAAAGCTTACTTCAGTCGGTGCGTGGCGTGCTGATCGTCGCGGAATTCCATGGAGCGAAAGCCAACCAACTCAAGCGGGAGAACCAACAACTTATGGAGGATATTATACTCAAGACCAGGTTCGTGATATTGTTGCTTATGCCAAAGAAAGAAATATCACCATCGTTCCTGAAATAGAAATGCCAGGGCATTCCGAAGCAGCGATTACGGCCTATCCGTGGTTGTCATGCACACAACAACCACAAACAACAATTACGGGTGGTGTTTATCCTCCAAACTATCAATCGAATTATTGTCCTGCCAACGACAGCGTGTTTACTTTTTTAGAAAATGTTTTGACAGAAGTGATGCAATTATTTCCTTCAAAATATATTCATGTTGGAGGTGATGAAGTTGATAAAACGCCATGGAAAAATGATTCGCGTTGCCAGGCTTTGATGAAGAAATTAGGAGACACTAGTGAAGATCAATTACAAAGTTATTTTATCAAAAGAATAGAAAAATTTTTAATTGCACATCATAGAAAACTAATTGGCTGGGATGAAATTCTGGAAGGCGGATTGGCACCTGAAGCAACCGTAATGAGCTGGCGCGGAGAAAGCGGTGGCATCAAAGCCGCGAAGATGAAACATGATGTGGTGATGACGCCTGGAACACCACTTTATTTTGATCATTACCAGGCCGGCCCTGCAGGTGAACCTGCTGCTATTGGCGGTTTCAACACTTTGAAAATGGTGTATGATTATTACCCGATTCCGAAAGAACTGGATTCAACTGATGCCAGATATGTGTTGGGTGCGCAGGCAAATGTTTGGGCAGAATTTATTTCTTCCCGCGAACATTTAGAGTACATGGTGTTGCCAAGAATGCTGGCGCTTTCAGAAGTTTTGTGGACGCCCAAGAGCGAAAAAAATTATGTTGATTTTTATAATCGTCTGCAAAAACAGTTTGTAGCTTTTGAAGAAAAAGGATTTCATTATTGCCCGGGAAATTTTACTGTTGCGATAAAACCGGTTTCACAAAATGGAAAATTATCGGTAACACTTTCTTCAGAAATCCCAGGTTCGAAAATTTATTTCACAACTGATGGAAATGATCCGGATGCGGGAAGTAATTTGTATGTCAATCCGGTTGAGATTGATTCATCATTAACCTTAAAAGCTGTGATTGTAGAAAACGGGAAAGTGATGGGCGTAAAACCTGCTGAACAAAAATTTGTGATGCACAAAGCGATTGGCAGAAATGTAACTTATACTAATATGCCAAGCAAATATTATCCGGCTGATGGACCAAATACATTGACGGATGGCGTAAGAGGAACAACTTCTCCAGGGAAGTACTGGCATGGGTTTGATGGAAATGATCTGATTGCAACAATTGACCTGGGAAAAGAAATTTCTTTTCAGAAGATTACACTTGGATGCTTGCAACATTATACAGATTGGATTTTTTTACCACAATCAGTTACTTATGAAATTTCAAATGATGGAAAGAATTTTACTGATTTGGGAACTGTTCAGAATACAATTTCTCGAAATGAAAAAAGTGCGATCATAAAAGATTTTACCATTAATTTTCCGGAACAAAAAGCAAGATACATTCGTGTTACTGCAAAAAATATTGGTGTTTGTCCGAAAGGACATCCCGGAGAAGGCCAGCCAGCATGGATTTTTGCAGATGAGATAATGGTGCAGTAAATGAAGTTTTAAGAACGATTTTTTATTTTAAATCAGGTTGAAATTAATTCTCAAAAAAAAATAAAAATGATCAAAAAAAATCTCCTCTTATTAATGCTTGCATTTTGCATTAATATTTTTTCTGTGAATGCACAACAACCTGCAGATGCAAAAACAGGTCTGGCGCCTACACCACCGATGGGCTGGATGACATGGAATTATTTCGGCACGGACATTAATGAAAATATTATTCGCGAAATAGCAGATGCAATGGTGGCAAACGGGATGGTAAAAGCTGGCTACGATCACATCATGATCGATGATGGCTGGCAGGGTGGAAGAGACAACAAAAACAATATCATTCCTGATCCGAAAAAATTTCCTTCCGGTATAAAAGCGCTGGCAGATTATGTTCATAGCAAAGGAATCAAACTGGGCATTTATTCAGATGCAGCGCAACTTACATGCGCCGGATATACTGCCAGTCTTGGCTTTGAAGAACAGGATGCAAAAACATTTGCTTCGTGGGGAATTGATTATTTAAAATATGATTATTGCCATGCGCCTTCTGATTCCAACACAGCTAAAATTCGTTATAAAAAAATGGCTGATGCTTTAAGAAATAGCGGACATCCAATTACGTTCAGCATTTGTGAATGGGGTGGAAGACAACCATGGTTTTGGGCTGCCGGAGTTGGAGGTCAGTTATGGCGCACAACAGGAGACATCAGGGATTCGTGGAAAAGCATGATGTATAATCTTGACATCAATGCAAAGCTGGATGCTTTCGCCGGCCGCGGCCATTGGAATGATCCAGACATGCTCATCGTTGGACTTCGCGGAAGCAAAGGGCCTGCAGGGGATTTGGGTGGCAGCGGCTGCAATGACATTGAATATCAAAGTAACATGAGTTTATGGTGCATCATGGCTTCGCCTTTGATTGCAACAAATGACATCAGGAATATGAATGAAGAAGCGAAACGAATTTTATTGAATGAAGAAGCAATTGCGGTTGACCAGGATGCGTTGGGCAAACAAGGAGAAAGAAAAGTTGCTGACAGTGTTTTGAATGTTTTTGTAAAACCCTTGGCGAATGGCGATGTTGCAATTGCCATTTTGAATAGAAGTAGCGCCACTCAAGATGCATCTTTTGATTTTAAAGATTTAGGTTTGGATGGCAAATATGAAATCCGCGATTTATGGCAGCATAAAATTATTGGCAAGAAGGAAAAAAACTGGAAAGGAAAAGTGTTGAGTCATGAAACCAAATTATTTAGATTGAAGAAGATGTCTTCCAAATAGCTCTGTTGTTTCAAAGCGGTTGCAGATTCTAACATTTCCGGAATAAAAAAATAATGATTCAGATAATCAATTTCGAAATCTTTATTCAATACTGGCAGATTTTTTGAAGAAAATTCTTCAAAAAAAGTTATGTCAAAAACAACATGGGAGCCACATACAGAGCAGGGCGATTTAAGCAGTAAAGACAAAAAAGATTTGCCAGATAACGCCTTTGCTTTTCCCAAAGAGCGCAAGGAACCAATTACAGATGCTTCGCATGTAAGAAGTGCGTTGGCGAGATTTGACCAGGTAAAAGGAGTTTCTGATGAAGAACGCGATCTCGCATTTGCCAACATTCAGAAAGCCGCAAAACATTATCATGTAAATGTGGAAGAAAAAAACTGGCATGAGCTTGGCAAAAAGCCTCATACCAAAAATCCTTCAAAATAGATTTTCATCCTCATGTTTTGAAAATCAATCGCTAATACTTCACACGGAAACCGATTTATACGGCTGGTCTGCGGGCATAGAAATTGCGGCTCTTTTTAGAGTTATTATCAATTTATAAAAAACTATGCCAATGAATAAACTAAAAATAAATATTGATTTAAATGATATTTCTCTTCCTGCTAATTTGAATCAACCAAACGAACCGGCAGCAATGGTAATCTTTGCTCACGGTAGTGGCAGCAGCCATTTAAGTCCGCGAAATAATTATGTTGCCGGCATTCTAAATCAGCATCGGATCAGCACTGTGGTGGTTGATCTTTTGTCTGTTGAAGAAGATGAAAAGCAGGAAAACCGGTTTAATATTGATTTACTGACAGATCGTTTGATAAGAGTTACTGAAAAAGCACTTGAACAACTTGCATTTGATGATTTGCCGATTGGGTTTTTTGGCGCCAGCACCGGTGCTGCCGCCGCACTCAATGCTGCTGTATTTTTAGAAAATACGATCAAAGCGATTGTTTGTCGAGGAGGTCGTCCTGATCTTGCAAGAAATATAGAAAAAGTAAAAGCACCTACTTTGCTGATCGTTGGCGCTTTAGATACTGAAGTAATCAATTTGAATGAGCATGCCTATAATCAACTTGCTGGCGAAAAACAGATTGAGATTATTGAAGGAGCTACTCATTTGTTTGAAGAATCAGGAGCCTTGGAATCTGTGGCAAGGATAGCAGCAGATTGGTTTGAAGTTCATCTTTGCCACGCTTATGCAGAGCAAAGAATGCATTAATCTTCGTTATGCTTTTCCTTGATAGAATAGACGCAGCACGACAACTCACCAAAAAGCTGGAAAAATACAAAGGTCTGGATGGAGTTGTAATGGCGATACCACGTGGAGGTGTGCCAATTGGAGAATATATTGCGAGGCATATCCATTTTGCACTCGATCTTTTGATGACAAAGAAATTAGGTCATCCACTTAACGAGGAATTTGCGATTGGCGCTGTTGGTTTGGAAGATGTAATTATCGAAGAAAAGTCTGGGATTTCTGCGGAATATATTGAAACAGAAACGCAGAGAATTCGTCAACAATTAAAAGACAGGTATCAAGAATTTGTTGGCGAAAGAAAACCTTTAGATATTGAAGGAAAGATTGTGATCGTGGTGGATGATGGAATTGCAACAGGAAGAACAATTCTGGCAACTTTGAAAATGCTTCAAAGTAAACGCCCAAAAAAACTTATAGTTGCCGTTCCTGTTGCTTCAGAACAAGCAGCAGAACGGATTGCTGCAGAAGTAGATGAATTTATTTCTTTATATACGCCCTTTCCGTTTTATGGCGTAGGCAGATTTTACCAGGATTTTTCCCAAACAACTGATGAAGAAGTAATTGCATTGCTGAAAGAAAATACCGAATAAAAAAATGCAGTTTTTTCTTGACTTACTGTTTTTAGCTGATCTATTTACAACAAAGTTATAAGACATAAAAACACTAAGTTTTTAAAGCTGATTTTTCAATTTTCTTCATCTTTAAAGCCGATTTTCATAAAAATTAATAAAATAAAATTGTGTAATAATAAGCGTTTTAGCGATTTGTGTAAATATCAGTTTTTGGCAACATTTTTGCCTTATTATAGGTACAAACGAAAATTGAAAAACCAATTCAGTTAATTCAATAACCTATACGAACACATCCAATTTTTATGATTTATTCGGGAAAAAAATCTGATTTTTGAAGAACTACCAGTTTTAAGTTATTATTGAAGAACCTAAGAATTTGGGCAACGTAAAGTTGCCCTTTTTGTTTGCAGTAAGAAGAAAGTTAAAAAACCACCTTAGGAATGGAGGCAATCAGCCTTTGAGTGTATTCTTTTTTTGGATTGAAATAAATTTCATCAGCAGTGCCACTTTCTTCAATTTTTCCTTTGTTCATTACCATAATGCGATCGCTGATATAATGAACAACGCCAAGGTCATGCGAAATAAAAATGCACGTAAACCCAAGTTCCGCTCTTAGATCATTCAATAAATTCAACACCTGCGCCTGCACACTTACATCAAGTGCGGAAACGCTTTCATCACAAATGATAAAATCGGGATTCAATCCAAGCGCGCGGGCTATACATATTCTTTGTCGCTGGCCGCCACTGAATTCATGGGGATAACGATTGAAATATTCGGCCTTCAAATCGACTTTTTCCAACAGATCAACGACTTTTTCCTTACGTTGTTTATCAGAAGAAAGAATGGAATGAATTTTCATCGGTTCATTGATGGCATCACCAATAGTAAGCCGTGGATTCAAAGAGCCATAAGGATCCTGGAAAATGATCTGGATATTTTTTCTCATTTTTCTGAATTCATCAGCGGGAATTGCAGCAATATTTTTTCCATTGAAAAAAATATTTCCTGAAGTCGGTTCTATCAATCTGATCAAAGTGCGGCCGAGTGTGGTTTTGCCGCAACCGCTTTCACCAACCAATCCAAGTGTTTCGCCTTTTTTAACCGTGAAACTTACATCATCAACCGCTTTAAATTCCTTTAATATTTTTCCAAAAAAATTTTTCTTTACTGGAAAATAAACTTTCAGATTCTCAACCTTCAATAAAGGAGAATCGCTGATAAAAGTTGTAGTTTCCTGGTTCGTCTTAACTGCTACCTGCTCTCTATTGCTTGTATCTTCATTTAAAAAATCGCTGATAACAGGAAGCCTTTTTCCCTTCGCCGAAGCATCCGGGCGGCAGGCAAGTAAAGCTTTTGTGTAAGGATGTTTTGGTTGTAAAAATATTTGCTTTACGGTTCCGGTTTCCACTACTTGGCCTTTATACATCACTATGACTTTGTCCGCAATCTCAGCAACAAGGCCAAGATCGTGAGTAATATAAATGACGCTCATGTTTTGTTCAACCTGCAATTCTTTTATTAATTGTAAAATTGTTTTCTGAACGGTAACGTCAAGTGCAGTTGTAGGTTCA
>Ga0157371_10003668_pt1 | contig 13800 bp, 9 predicted proteins | sample C45metaG_FD_113462 | JGI IMG/M metagenome (GOLD analysis project Ga0157371, IMG submission 113462) | Corn rhizosphere microbial communities from Kellogg Biological Station, Michigan, USA - C4-5 metaG | ecosystem: Host-associated > Plants > Roots > Rhizosphere > Soil | place: USA: Michigan...
GAGCCGCCGGCGCCGATGCTGGACATGTAACCGGCGACATTCGGATCCTTGGCCACGATGTCGACCAGCCGCTGTTGCCGCGCCAGCATGCCGTCGAACGAAATGTCCTCCGGCCCTTCCGTGTTGACGTGCAAGGTGCCGTTGTCGCCGGCCGGAATGAAGTCCTTCGGGGCGACGTAGAACAGCAACGCGGTGGCCAGCAGGCTCAGGCCGAACGCGGCCAGCACCACCCGCGGCCGGTCCATGCACCAGCGCAGGCTGCCTGCATAACCGCGTTGCACGGCGCTGAAGCCACGGTCGAAACGGCCGACCAGCCAATTCTTCTTTTCGTCGCCATGCGCCTTGACGAAGCGGCTGCACAACATCGGTGTCAACGTGATCGCCACGATGCCGGAAATCAGGATCGCCACGCTGATCACGATCGCGAACTCGTGGAACAGCCGGCCGACGATGCCGCCCATGAACATCACCGGGATGAACACCGCGATCAGCGACAGCGTCATCGAAAAGATGGTGAAGCCGATCTCGCCGGCACCCTGCAACGCCGCCTCGTACGGCGGCACGCCTTCTTCCATGTGGCGCACGATGTTTTCCAGCATCACGATCGCGTCGTCGACCACGAAACCGACCGACAGGGTCAGTGCCAGCAGCGACAAATTGTCGAGACTGTAGCCGAGCGCATACATCACGCCGAACGTGCCGAGCACCGAGATCGGCAAGGCCACCGCCGGAATCAGCGTGGCGGAAAGGCTGCCCAGGAACAGGTAGATCACGAACACGACCAGTGCGCCGGCCAGCAGCAGGGTGAACTGCACGTCGTCGACCGAGGCGCGGATCGACTGCGAGCGGTCATACAGCGTTTCCAGCTTCACCGAGCGCGGCAGGCCGGCACGGAAACTCGGCAGCACGGCCTTGATCCGATCGACCGTGGCCACGGTATTCGCGCCGGGCTGGCGCTGGATCGCCAGCACGATCGCGCGGGTGCCGTTGTACGAGCTGGCCTTCTGGTCGTCCTGCACGCTGTCGCGTGCCACGCCGATGTCGCGCACGTGCACCGGCGCGCCGTTGCGATACGCCACCACCACGTCGTTGTACGCCGCCGCGCGCAGCAACTGGCCGTCGCTGCGGATCGGCAGTTGCTGGCGCTGGCCATACAGCGATCCGGTGGACTGGTTGACATTGGCATCGGCGATCGCGTTCTGCACCTGGTCGATGCCGATGCCGGCGGCGGCGAGCCGGTCCGGATCGACGCTGACCCGTACCGCATATTTCTGCGAGCCGTACACGCTCACCTGCGCCACCCCATCGACCATCGACAGTTGCTGGGCCAGTTCGGTCTCGGCGTATTCGTCGACCTGGGTCAGCGGCATTGTCGACGAGCTCATCGCCAGGTACAGGATCGCCGCATCGGCCGGATTGACCTTGCGGAAGGTCGGCGGCGTGGTCATCTCCTTGGGCAACTGACGCAGCGCCGAGGAAATCGCCGACTGCACGTCCTGCGCGGCGGCGTCGATGTTGCGATCGAGCTCGAAGGTCAACGTGATCGAGGTGGAACCCAGGGCGCTGGTCGAGCTCATCGCGCTGATCCCGGCGATCGTCGACAGTTTGCCTTCCAGCGGCGTGGCCACGGCCGAGGCCATCGTCTCCGGCGACGCACCGGGCAGGTTGGCGCTGATGCTGATGGTGGGGAAATCGACGTTCGGCAACTCGTTCACCGGCAGCTGCGGATAGGCGACGATGCCGAACACCAGCAACGCCGTCATCAGCAGCGTGGTCATCACCGGCCGGCGGATGCAGAGCTCGGGGATGTTCATGGCAGAGCCTGTTTGACCGTGGCGGAGCTGCCGTCGACCAGCAGCATCTGACCTTCGGTCACCACCTTTTCACCGGGTTTGAGTCCCTTGTCGATCACAGTGCGTCCGCCACTGGTCGGTCCGGTGACGACGGTGCGCTGCTGCACCTTGCCATCGGCGCCGAGCACGAACACGAAGCTGCCATTGGTCGAACTCTGCAGCGCATGCACCGGCACGCTCACCACGTCCACCAGCCGCGTGGTCGGCAACGTCACCTGCACGAACTGGCCCGGCGTGAGCCGGTGATCGGCGTTGTCGAAACGCGCCTTCAGCACGATGGTGCCGGTGCTGGCATCGACCGCATTGTCGATGAACTCCAGCGCACCGGTCAGCGGTGCGGCGTGATCGCCGGAGATCGCGACCTGCACGTCGAGCGCACCTTTTTGCTGCGCGGCGCGCACGGCCGGCAGGCTGTCTTCGGGGATGTTGAACGCGACGCGCACCGGCTCGACCTGGTTGAGCACCACGATGTCGGTGCTGTCGGCGCTGATCTGCGCGCCCGGATACACCAGCGGCGCACCGGTGATGCCGTCGAACGGCGCGACGATCTGCGCGTAGTCGAGCTGGGTCTGCGCCAGCTCCTGGCCAGCCAGATCGCTCTGCAGGGTGGCCCTGGCCACGGCAAGATTGGCCTTGTACAGGTCGTAGTCGGCCTTGGAAACGAAACCGCGGGAAAGCATGTCGGCGTAGCGTTGCTGGTCGGCCTGCGCCTTCTGCAACTGTGCGCGGTCGCGCGCCACGCTGCCGCGCGCCTGGTCCAGCTGGGCCTTGAGCAGCCGCGGATCGATCTGCGCCAGCACGCTGCCCTTGCGCACCAGCGTACCCGGCTTGAACGACAGCGACTCGAGCTGGCCGGATACCCGCGCCCGCAGCGTCACCGTCGACCACGCCTCGACCCGGCCGACCAGCTTCAGGGAAAGTTCGATATCGCCCTGCGTGGCAGCGGCAACCTGCACCGGCACCGGTGCGGCGGCGACGGAAGGGTCCGCACCGTGCGCCGCACGGCGTCCAAGATGCAGTGCGAGCGCCACCGCCAACAGGACGGCTGCGATCAGGGCGAATTTTTTCCAGGACATGCGCGAACGATTCTCGAACTTCGCGCCACAAGCGGAACATGGCGACGGGTGAGCCTGGGTGGTCGGGGAGGCGTGGGCCAGGCGGGCATCAAACGGGTAACAACGCGGCCGCCGGGTCGGGGTTGACCTTGTGGCGACCGAAAGCAGCCACTATGCCGCGAATGCCTGACCGAATGACCCCGACCAATGGCACTGGCCAGGCTCGTGCCGTGAGTCGTTCAGGGCAGGCCGGCGTCGACCTGTTCCAGCGCGAGCAGGTTGTCCTTGATCCGGGTGATCACCGCCAGCGCCTGTTCCAGTTCGCCAGGCTCGATGCCGCGGGTGGCGTCCTTGCGCAAGTCCCGCGCGATCAGCTCCATGTCGCCCACGATCACCCGCGCCTGCTCGGTGGTATGCAGGCGCCAGGCACGCCGATCCTTCGGATCGGGCCGGCGCTCGACGAAGCCGGCGGCCTGCAGCCGATCGATCACCCGACCCACCGCGATCGGTTCCATTTCCAGGAAGTCGGCCAGCTCGGTTTGCCGCAAACCTTCGCGGTGGTACAACATCTTGGTCGCACGCCATTGCGCCCGGGTCAGGCCGAACTTCACCGCACGCCGGTCGAAGTGCTTGCGGAACAGCAAGGTCACGTCGCTGAGCAGATAGCCGAAGGAAATGTCTTCCGTTTTCGCCATGGTTCGTCGCCGCCCGATCACACCCAAATACCTGCCTGAAGCATAAGCCGCCATCCTCTCCGAAGCCATGCCCCTGAAGATCATCGCTGCCGACATTACCGCGCTGGCCCTGGACGCGATCGTCAACGCGGCCAACCCGAGCCTGCTCGGCGGCGGCGGCGTGGATGGCGCGATCCATCGCGCGGCCGGGCCGGCCTTGCTGGAGGCTTGCCGGGCACTACCGGAATCCGCGTCGGGCGTGCGCTGCCCGGCAGGCGAGGCGCGCATCACGCCCGGCTTCGGGCTGCCCGCGCGCCACGTGATCCACACGGTGGGCCCGGTCTGGCACGGCGGCACCGCAGGCGAGGCACGGTTGCTGGCGTGTTGCTATCGCAACGCGCTGCGCCTGCTGCGGGAACATCGATTGCACACGATCGCATTCCCGGCGATCAGCTGCGGCGTCTACGGTTATCCCGCCGCGCAGGCGGCTGGCGTGGCCATCGCCACCTTGCGCGATGAGCTGGCCGGCAATGAGGCCATCGAGGTGACGCTCTGCTGTTTCAGCGGCGACATGCATGCGATTTTCCAGGACGCGCTCGATGCCGTTGGACCTTCCCGTTCGCCAACGACATGAGCCGCAGCGGGTTGGGTTGGCGCTTCGACTTCGTTCGCCATGCGAACTGCGCGCAGCGCGAACGGAGTGGCGAGGTCGCGCATGCGCCGCGAACGGAGCGTGCAGAAGTCAATCGTGCAGCTTGAACGGGTACAGCGGCGGCAACGCCGAATCGCCGCCGGGCGCATCGGCAGCACGCCAGACGAAGCCGCGCTTGAATGCCTCCGCCAGGTTGGCGCTGCTGTCGGTCGGCGGTGCGCTGGCGTAGTGGCGTTGCTGCAGGGCGGCGATCGCCGCGCGCTGCGACGCATCGTCCAGCGCCGACGCCAGTTCGCCCAGATGCTGGATCGCTGGCCGTTCCATCCGCGCCCAGGCCAGCAGGCTGCGCACTTGTGCCGCCGCATCGTTGCCATGCGCCGCGGCGAGAAAAGCCAGCCGGCAGCTGCGCACCGACGCTGACGCTGACGCCTGCGCCACCGGCAGGACTGCCCGCGGCGTGCGCGCACGGCGCCGCCACAACCACCACCCCGCCACGCTGAGCAACCACAGGCCGACACTGCCCAGGGCGATCCAGCGCCACGGCACGGACGACGAGGAGGCCGGCGTCACGACAGCGGGTTTCGCCGCGGCGATGGCGCTTGCGCTTGCGCTGCCCGCGGGTATGGACGTCTGGACGTCTGTTGCACCGACCGCCGGCAACACCGTCACGCTGCGGGCAGGGATCTGCGCCACTTCCATCTTGTCGGTCAGCACGTTCCACCATTTCACGGTGATCGCGGGCAAGGTCAGCGTCCCGGCTCGCTCGGGCACGACCGCAAACGCCTGCTGGCGTCGACCGACGACCCACGGGCCATCATTGTGCGTGCCGGTGACCGGCTTGTCCGGATACACGGTGGCGCCGTCCAGTGCCGGCAGGCTCAATGCCGGCAATGCCTCGAACGGCAGCCCGGTGGCCTGCAGGGTCATGGTCAGGTTCAACGGCTTGCCCACCCTCACCTGTTCATTCGCGCCCGGCCAACCATCCAGGCTCAGACTCAACTGGCGCGCAGGCAGCCATGCGCTCTTGCCCCAATCGGCCGGCGTCGCCTGCACCTCGATCGATACCGCCGGCGCGCTCGCCGAAATCGGCGTGCTGGCGCCGAAGAAGCTGTTCGGGTCGGTGGGATCGATCGCCTCGCCCTGGAATCCGAGCGCAGGGATGTCGAAATGTCCGGCGTGCCGGGGCACCAGTGCATAACGCCGTTCAAGCACGTGATAGGAGCGCCCGCCACGCTGGCTGTCGTAATTCAGGTCGTCGCCGACCCGACTCACCTCGACCCCATCGACCTGCGGTGCGCCAAGCGAACCGCTGCTGATGCTGGTGGCGTAGTACAGCCGCACCACATAGCTGAATTGCTGTCCGACGTAGCCATGCGCGGGCTCGACCCGGGTTTCCATGAAAACGTCCTGGCCGACCGCGGCCGCGGCCGCCGGATCGGGCGCGGTTACCTGCAGTTGCAGTGGTCGGGTCTGGCTTCCGGCCACGTTCAACGCCGGAATCGTCAAGCTGCCGACATGCGTCGGGCGCAGCGCGATGCCGAAGGTCAGCGTCGAACTGGTCGTGCCGTTGACGACGCTGATGCTGCGGTTTTGCGAGGTGCCCAGGATGCTGAAATCCTTGCCCAACCCGGCAAGGTCCGGCATGGTCGCCCGCCCGCCGGCGCCTTCGACGCGCAGGTTCAGGGTGACGGTTTCGCCCAGTTGCACGCTACTGCGGTCCAGCGTCGCCTGCACATCGGCCGCATGGACCAGTGTCGGCAACAGCAGGGTCGCCAGCAACCACACGCCCACGAATCGTCGAAACATCACGGCTGTCCATCCTCTAGTGGCGCGCCGCCGTGGCGCTGCTGGTATTCCAGTTGGAACTTGCGCCGCAACAGCGCACCCGGATCGTCCGGCACCCGCTGCAATGCATGCTGCAGGTCCGCCGGCAACTTCGATTGGGGGTCATCTGCGTCCACCGCACCGAGTTGATGCGGCGGCGTGCTGTCGGCGGGTTTCTGTTTTCCGGCCAGGGCCTGATCCATCTGCTTTTTCAGCGCCTGTTGTGCCTGCTCCGCCTGCGCCTTTTGTGCAGCCTGTTGCTGCGCGGTCTGTGCTGGCGGGGTTTCCGTCTTGCCTTGCCCGGAACCGTCCTTGCCGGACCGTTCCGGTGGCGGCGACTTGCCGTCCGGACCCTTCGGGCCGGATGATCCGGATTCGTCCTGCGCAGATTTCTTCTGCGCCGAATCCGGCTTGCCCTGATCACCCGGCGACGACTGGTTCTTGCCGCCACCGTGACCTTCATGCTTCTTCTGATCCGGCGACTGTTGCTTGTTTTTCTGCTTCAGCCAGTCCTCGACTGCCTTCCGGTTGGCCTTCGCGTCGGCATTGGCCGGATCGAGTTTCAGCGCATCGTCGTAAGCGGCGATCGCCTGCCGATACTCGCCCTGGCGGGCCAGCGTGTTGCCGAGGTTGTAGGCGGCGTCGCCACCGGGCGCCTGTCGCAACGCCTGCGCCGCGGCAGCGTAGTCGCCAGCGCGATACGCCGCCGCGCCACGCCACGCCGGATCGCGCGCAAGCTGCTGTGCCTGTTTTGCCTGGCCCTGTTTCAACGCTTGCGCCGCTTGCTGGTCGGGGCGCTGCCACAGGTCGGACCATGTCGTTGCCACAGCCGTCGTCGGCAACAGCGGCAATACGATCAGCGGCAGCAGCAACAACCAGCCGCGACGGAACGCCAGCGCGACGATCAGCAGCAGCGGCAGCACCAGCCAGGGCCCGCGATCCTGCCATTCATCGCCGACCTGCCCGGCCGCCGCCGTGGCCGGCGCGGTGCGCAGTTGGGCATGCAGTGCATCGACGTCGCGATGATCCGCCGTCATCGCGACGTAGCGGCCGCCGCCGGCGGCAGCCAGCGCGCCGAGCGCGGCATCGTCGCGACGGGCGAGACTGATGTGGCCTTGCGCATCGTGCAGGAAGCCGCCTTCGGGCAGCGGCACCGGGCCGCCCTGCGGCGTGCCCACGCCGAGCACCGATACCCGCACGCCGGCGGCATTCGCCTTGCGTGCGGCCGCATCGGCGGCGGCATTGGCCTGATCGGTAATCAATACCAGCGAACCGCCACTGGCCTTGGCGTCGTGGATCAGCGCCACGCCGCGCTCGATCGCCGCGGCTGCGTTGTCGCCATCCAGCGGCATGGTGTCGGGCGCCATCGCATCGAGCAGGTCGCCGAGGCTGCTGGCGTCGGAGGTCAGGGGCGCCACCACGAACGCCTCGCCGGCGTACCCGATCAATGCATTCAGTCCATCGCGATTGCTCGCCAGCAGATCGCGCGCCTTGTAGCGCGCGCGATCGAGCCGGCTCGGCGCCACGTCGCGCGCCAGCATGTGTTGCGACAGGGAGATGGCCACCACTTGCGCCGCGCGGCTCGCATACAGCGGCTGCTCGACGCGGCTCCATGTCGGACCCGCCAAGGCCAGCGCGGCCAGCATCCAGCCCAGCGCAAACAGCCATACCGGGAGGCTGCGGTTGGCGGCGCGCCCTTGCAGCAGATGCGGCAACAGTTCGGCGTCGACCAGTCGCGACAGTTCCAGCTGCGCCACGTTGCGACGCATGCCCAACCAGCCGAGCAGCGGCAATGCAAGCAACGCGGCGAGCCACCACGGCCGCAGGAAATGAAACTGTTGCAACAGCTCGCTCATGCGACCGGCTCCCGTACACGACCGAACCGGCGCGGCACGATCGCCAGCAGCAGCAACAAGATCGCGGTCAGCAACGGCCAACGGGACAGTTCATGGCGAGGGCGCAGGGTCGGGCCTTGCTGGGGCATCGGCTCCAGCGCGTCGATGGCACGATAGGCATCGGCCAGCTCGCTGCTGTCGGTGGTGCCGGAAACGCGGCCGCCGGTCTGCGTGGCAATGTCGGTGAGCATGCCGGCATCCAGATCGGCCGAAGGATTGACCAGCTGGCTGCCGAAGAATCCCGGGATGCGCATCCGGGTGGCACCGATGCCTATGGTGTAGATCCTCACGCCGGCGGCCTTCGCTGCGCGCGCCGCCTCGCGCGGCGCGATGCTGCCGGCGTTGTTGACGCCGTCGGTGAGCAGCACCAGCACGCGCGCCTGCTCGGGCAGCGCCGCCAGGCGCTTCACCGCCACCGCAATGGCATCGCCGATCGCGGTCTCGGTGCCGGCCAGCCCCACCGCGGCACCCTGCAACTGCGCGCGCACGGCCGACAGGTCGTAGGTCAGCGGCGTCACCAGGAAGGCCTGACTGCCGAACAGGATCAGTCCCATTTCGTCACCGCTGCGGCGGCTGATGAAGTCGCCGGCAATCGCCTCGACGGCGCCGAAGCGGTCGACCGGCTGGCCTGCCAGCTGCATGTCCTCGGTGCGCATGCTGCCGGACAAATCGACCGCCAGCATCAATGCACGCCCACTGCGTTGCTGCGCCTGCGGCGGCCCGACCCATTGCGGCCGCGCCGCCGCGGCGAGCAGGCACAGCCACGCCAGCACCAGCAGCCAAGGCGTCATGCCCGTCATGCGGCGACCGGCAACCGTGGCCAGCGTCAGGCCCGGTTGCGGCAGATGCAGCGCCTGCCCGGGCGCTGCCGGGCGCAGCCAGCGGCGCAGCAACCACGGCAATGGCAACAGCACGACGACCCATGGCCAGATGAAGTCAGGCATCCGCGTGCTCCGCGATTGCCGGTTTCCAGCTCGCCGGCTTCAGCGCCAGCCGCAGCCACTGCCGCGCCGCTGCCGCGACCGCGTCGGCATCGTCGAAAGAAGCCGGCGGACGATACATAAGTTGATCCAGCGCCATCAGGTGCTGCAGCGTCGATGCGTCCACCGGAACGCGCGCCAGCGTCTGGCGCCACGCCTCACCACGCTGATGCGCGGCCTGTGCGACGTGACGACGTGCCACACGACGCAGCAATTGGTGCATGCCACTTGCCAGCGTGGCGTGATCGCCATCCTGCCGGTGTTGCAGCACGAGCCGGTCGAGTTCCGACAGTACCTGTTGCCGCTGGCGCAGCACGCGCCGGCGCCGATTCCACCACCAAACCCCGAGCAGCAACAGCGCCAGCGACAGCACCGCCAGCAACCACCATCCCGGTGCCGGCGGCCACCAGGACGGCTGCGGCGGCAGATGGATATCGCGCAGATTCGGACCCGGCGACGCAGCCGAGGACGGAGCTGTCACCGCCATCATCGGGCCGACCTCGCACCGCCGAACAGGCCGCTGACGGCATCGAACGGATCGGCCACGGTGTCGATGCTGCAGCTGCGCAGACCCAACGAGCCAGCCAGTTCGCCCAGTCGGGCCGGACCGGCGCCCAGGGCGCGCTGGAAATCCAGACGTTGTCGATCGGAATGTAGCAGCACTTCGCGACGCTGGCCGGCATGTTCCAGTGGATAGCGCCCTGCAGGTGCCGGTCGCAGCTCCAGCGCATCGGCCACCACCAGCACGCTGACGCCAGCATGCCGGCCAAGGTCGAGCAGGCTTTGCCGGGCCATTGCATCGCAGCTAAAGCCATCGCTGATCAACAGCACACGGCTGGCACCGTGCAGTACGCGGCTGGCACGCGCCAGCGCGGTGGACAGCGGCTCGACCTTGTCGGACACGGACTGCGCATCCCAGTCGGCCAATGCACCGCAAGCCGCCAGCGCTCCGCGCGGGCCGGCCTTCGGCCGCAGCAATTGCTCTGCATGCCCGAACGCCATCACCCCGACCCGCTCGCCGGCGCGCACCGCATACCAGGCTGCGGCCGCCGCCGCGCGCGCCGCCTGCACCGACTTGAAGCGCACCCGCGTACCGAAGCGCATGCTGGCATGCGTGTCGAGCAGGATCAGCAGGCAGCCCTCTCGATCCTCCTGGAACAACTTGGTATGCAGCTTGCCGCTGCGTGCCGTCAGCCGCCAGTCGAGCCGGCGCACGTCGTCGCCGGCCTGGTAGACACGGGATTCGGCATAGTCCATGCCGCGGCCGTATAGACGGCTGGACTGCTGCCCGTTGCGCATGGCGCGACTCAGCAGCGGTGCCATGCGCGCGCGACCGACCCGCGCACGCAGCGCGATCAGCTCGGCCAATGAGACCTGGCTGCGGCCATCGCCGTCGACACGATGTGTATCTGCGGCATTCACGGCAGCGGCACGAGATCCAGCAGGCGGTCGATCACCTGATCCGGCCGCACGCCCTCAGCCTCCGCCTCGTAGCTGAGCAGCACACGGTGGCGCAGTACTTCGTGTGCGATCCCGTGCACATCCTCGGGCAACACGTAATCGCGTCCGGCCAACCACGCCTGCGCCCGCGCGCACCGATCCAGCGCGATGGTCGCGCGCGGACTGCCGCCCCAGGCGATCCAGCGCTTCAGCTCCGCTCCGTATCGGCCGGCATCGCGGGTGGCGAGCACCAGCTGAGTGAGGTACTCCTCCAGCGCCGGCGCCATGTGCACCGCCATGGCCGCGTCACGCGCGGAGAATACGTCGGCCTGGCTCAGCAGGGCCGGCGGCGCGACTACCGGATGGGCGCGGCGGCTGGCCTGTACGCGCGCCAGCTTGAGTATCGCCAGCTCGGCGACCGCATCGGGATAACCGATGGTCACGTGCATCAGAAAACGGTCGAGCTGCGCCTCCGGCAGAGTGAACGTGCCTTCCTGTTCGATCGGATTCTGTGTCGCCATCACCATGAACAATTCGGGCAGCTGCCACGTGCTGCGGCCCACGGTGATCTGCTGCTCGGCCATCGCCTCCAGCAGTGCCGACTGCACCTTCGCCGGCGCGCGGTTGATCTCGTCGGCCAGGACGATGTTGTGGAACAGCGGGCCACGTTCGAATTCGAAACTTCCCGACTGCGGCCGGAACACGTCAGTACCGGTGAGGTCGGCCGGCAGCAGGTCGGGAGTGAACTGCACGCGGTGGAAATCCGCCTCGATCCGCGCTGCCAGTGCCTTCACTGCCGTGGTCTTGGCCAAGCCTGGTGCGCCCTCGACCAACAGATGACCGTCGGCCAGCAATGCCACCAGCAGACATTCAATCAGATGCGGCTGGCCGATGATGCATTGCTGCAGATCGTCGCGAAGTTGCATGAAGGATTGCTGCAGGCGGGTTGGCAGCGCGGTTTCGGGCATATCCATGAGCGGTTTCCGTTCTCGACGTGACACAGACGCGACCGCACGCGCTGGCAGCGCCGGCAGATCGCTTGACGTGCTACAGACCGCAGTCGGCGCCAGAAGTTTTATCGGCGACGCGCTCCGCGGCGGAGCAGAAAAGAGAGAGGCGGCCGAAGCCGCCTCTGGTCTTTCTCGTCGCGAAGGATTTACTGCAGCGTATCGCTGAGAATGCGTGGCGTCACGAAGATCAGCAACTCGGCCTTGGTATTCGAGCGCACGGTATTGCGGAACAACACGCCAATGCCGGGGATGTCGCCCAGACCAGGCACCTTGCTTATCGTGTTGGACTTGTTGACTTCGTAGATGCCACCCAGCACTACCGTCTGCCCGTTGTCGACCAGCACCGAGGTGTTGATCTCGCGCGTGTCGATGGTCGGGATCTTGCCGCTGCCCGGGGCGTCGACATAGCCCGCCAGCGCATCCTTCTTGACGTTGATCGCCAGGTAGACGCGGTTGTCGGCGGTGATCGTCGGGGTCACTTTCAGTTCCAGCACGGCGTCCTTGAACTGCACCGTGGCGGTGCCGCTGCCGGGAGCCGAGCCGCCGCTGTTCTGGAAGGTGACGTAGCCGATTTCCTGACCCTGGCGAATGACGGCTTCCTGCTGGTTGGCGGTGATGACACGCGGGCTGGAGATCACTTCGCCGCGGCCTTCGGTCTGCGCTGCGGAGAGTTCCAGGTCAAGCGCGTAGTTCGCACCGAGGATGGCCAGGCCCAGGCTGCTGCCGCCGACGGCGGGCAGGTTGACGTTGAACCCTCCCGGCAACGTGACCGATCCCGGATGCGGCTGCGGACCGGTACCGCCGTTGGCGGCATAGTCGCTCAACGCGTTGTTGTACTTGACCGCCTGATTATGGCTGTCGACGGCGTAATTCAGCGCACCATCACCCGTCGGCCCCGTGGTAATGATGTTGTTGCTGTTGGTCTGGCGACCCGAAATGCCCCACTTCGCACCGAGTTCGCGGGTGAAATCGTCGGTGGCCACGACGATGCGCGACTCGATCAGCACCTGCTGCACCGGCTTGTCGAGTACGGCGATCAGATCGCGCAGCTGCTTGATCTTGTCCGGCGTGTCGTTGATCAGCAGCGTGTTGGTGCGCTCGTCGAAGGACACGCTGCCGCGGGTCGAAAGGAAACCCCGCGGGGCGTTGCTGCTGCTGGAGCCGCCACCCGTGCCCTGCATGCTTCCCGTCGTCAGCAATTTGGCGATGTCCGCCGCCTTGCCATAGCTGATCGGCACGTAGTCGGTCACCAGCTCGGCGGTGTCCTGCGCCTTGATCTTGGCGTCGGCGATGTCCTGCTCGTATTTCGCCAGTTCCGATTGCGGTGCGATCCAGATCACGTTGCCGTTGCGACGCTTGTCCAGGCTCTTGGCGCGAAGGATCACGTCCAGCGCCTGGTCCCAGGGCACATTGACCAGCCGCAGGGTGACGCTGCCGCCGACACTGTCCGAGGCGACGAGGTTGAGTTTGGAAATGTCGGCGATCAGCTGCAGTGCCGAGCGAACCGGGATGTCCTGGAAGTTGAAAGTGACGCGGTTTCCGCTGTAGCTCGGCTCCTTGCCGATCTTGGCCAGCTTGTCGTCCTTGGCTTCGGCCTTCTTCGGCGCCACCTCGACGACGTACTGGTCAGCGGTCTGGTAGGCCGAAGTTTCGACGTTGCCCTTGACAGCGATCTCGAGGTCGGCGCCGCCGCCCATGCCGGCGTGGGTAACGATCGACTGCACCGGGGTGGCGAAGTCCAGCGTGTCCAGGCGCTGGGCAAGATTGGCCGGCAAGTTGGCGTGATCGATGCGAACATGAATCTTGTCGCCCTGACGGGTCATCTGGGCATTGGCGCCGCTACCGCTGAAATTGATCAGCACGCGGCCCTCGCCATTGGGTCCGCGCCGGAAGTCGATATTCGAGATGGCCGGGCCATCGGAACTCGAAGGCAGCGCCTTGGAAGGATCAATGGTGGCTGCCGTGGTGACGGACTGATCCGCGGTACCGTTATTGACGGTGAGGATCAAGCTGTTGCCTTCGATGCGTGACCGGTAGGTCGAGTCCCGCATCAGCTCGACCACCACGCGGGTACGGCCACCGGCTGCCACCGCGGATACACCGGAGGTCGAACCCTTGCCTATATCCAGGTGACGCGCAGCGGCATTGTCGGTATCGGCAAAGTCCACCGCAATGCGCGGGGGAGTGCCCGTAGTGAAGATTTTCGGTTGCGGCACCGGCCCGCCGGCGAAATCCATGTGCAGTTCGACGCTGCCGCCTGGCAGCGCGTCATAGCTGATGTTCTTCAGCGTCGTGCTGGCCGCCATCGCGGCGCTGGCCCAGGTGGCACCTGCAATCAGCAGGCCCATCAACATGTAACGGCTCGCATGGCGCATGACACGGCCCCGGACGGATTGGATTTGGTTGGTCATTGCATC
>Ga0157371_10003669_pt1 | contig 13798 bp, 15 predicted proteins | sample C45metaG_FD_113462 | JGI IMG/M metagenome (GOLD analysis project Ga0157371, IMG submission 113462) | Corn rhizosphere microbial communities from Kellogg Biological Station, Michigan, USA - C4-5 metaG | ecosystem: Host-associated > Plants > Roots > Rhizosphere > Soil | place: USA: Michigan...
AATCCAAAAGAATTATTTAATGATAAAATATTTATAATGATGGCAATTTCTTATCTCGCGGGATTTATTTTATTTGTAACCGGCGTTCTTATTTCAAATGAAATAATCATCAAAATTGCAGCGATTCTATTACTCATTTCAGCGATTTTATATAACGGAAATGTCTGGAAAGCTGTAAGCCATAAACCGAAAAAATCATGAATGAAATAACCAATGATAAAGCGAAATGCGAACTGGCTTTGGGTGCATTAAAATTTGTAGACGATCCTGAAATTGGGCTGAATGTAGTAGATCTGGGATTGATTTACCAGATCGACTTTGACGAAGATCAGAAAAAAATTTTTTGTGCTCATTCCCTCACTACACAATTTTGCCCCATGGGCGAAACCATTAATGATGGAATAACGAATGCGCTGCAGCATACATTTCCGGATTATGAGGTGGAAACGAAAATCACGTTTGATCCACCGTGGAGCTCTGCAAAAATTTCAGAAGAAGGGAAGGAATTCTTAAACATGTAATAATGCTAAGCAAAACCTGTAAAATCGCCATAAAAGCCGTGATTTACCTCTGCTCAAAATTCAAAAGTGGAGAAAATGCCAGCATCAAAGAAGTGGCCGAATTCATAGACGCGAGTGAACATACTGTTGGCAAAATTTTGCAGACACTGGTAAAACAAGATGTGATAAAAAGTATGAAAGGCCCCACCGGCGGTTTTTTCATTTCAAAAACACAACAAAAACAACCAATCATAAATATTGTAGAAGCCATAGATGGGAAACAGATTTTCACAAGCTGTGGTTTAGGCTTAAGCAAATGTTCCTCATCACATCCATGCCCGATTCATGATGATTATAAACAAGTGCGCGACCTGATGGAAAAATTGTTCCGTGAAAAAAATGTACTTAATTTATGCGAGCCTGTCAGCAATGGGTTGGCTTATTTGATTGGATAAGATTTGAATAAATGCGAAAAACCCTTTTCTAAAATAGTAATCAAAGAAATAAGTTTGTTTCTTATATCGTTTCACTTCTGGATTTTTTTACTTCAATCCATAATCCAAAATACGGCGTAAATATCTTCTGTCTTGAATGATCCATGTAACTTCATAACTGCCGGTTCTGTTTCTTGAATATAAATATAAGTAAACCCGCTGGCCCACTTGTGAAATGTAAACTGCGTCAGTTGTACGCTCCACGCCTTTATCCAGGTAAGTGAAATGCAAATTAAAAAGATCGTAGTAAGCTGCCGGAGGAATGGGAATCGTATCACCACGAATGATCATTGTTACATTCGTAATTTCGGTTTTTGGAATAGTTCCGTAATCTCCATAGTAGGGCCTGCGGTCGATCCTTTCCAAATATTTATCATCGTAATTCAGTTTATGTTTCGCAGGATTAAAAGCAGCTATTTTTACTTCTGCTTTTATTCCATCTCCTTCAAAAACGATAGAATCATTTCCGATAGAAGTATAAGGAACTTTTTGTAACGGCGTTGTAGGCGCTCCTTCGCCAATGCCGGCCAAAGTAAATGTAGCGAGTTCAGCCCTCACATCTGGTGTATGAAATCTTTCAAACGATTCCGTTTTCCTGCGTGAATCAGGCATGTCATCATTTTGGGCAAAGCTATGTGCAGCCGAAAACATTGCTGCCGCAAAAACAAGAAATTGCTTAGCATTCTTCATTCTAACATTTTTGAACTATTCTGTTACCTGCGGATATCCTTTCGCGATCCAATCGGTTTTTATATTGTGCGGCAAATTGAGCAATTGATAATTTGTAAATTTCATCTCCTTCAATAAGCTAATAGCGGGCCGCACATTCGGACAATGTTCAAATGGACAACATCCGCAATAAATAACAATATTAGCATTTCGTGGAACCGTCTTTAAAGAATCTTTGAATTTTTGAAGATTCTTTTCATCCTTTGTCATTCCAATATCTATAGAATGTGGAATCACTACACCTGGTCCTACACAATAAATAAGTGGAACATTTTTATTTGCTTCTATTGTTTGTGCAAGCGTTACCGGTTCTATTAATTGATCTTTGGTCCAGTTTTCAGGATTGGAATTTTGCGCGGTGCATCGTTGAAAGCCTAACAGGATTATTCCTAAAATAAAAAAGTGGATTATTTTATTTTTTTTCATGTTCATGTATTTTCTTTAAAGTGAATTTAGCAGAATTTTCAGACCTTTTATATAAACGCTTTTTTCAAAAATAAAATAAAATCAATTTTATTTTTATCAATTAACTTTTTCATTTTCTTTTGCTTTGCTTTTGCCGAATTTATTAAAAAGGTCAGGTTTAAATTGTATTTTACCATCTTGACCAGGTCTTCCCCTTAAAAATATAGAGGAACCTTTTTTATTATCAATACCATTATTTTCCGGTTTATAATCCGCTTTTCTCTTTTTAAGATTGCTTAAAGGAATTTCAATACTCAAATCGGTATTTCCCCTCATGCTGTATATCCCTTCCACAAAAATTAAGAAAACAGTGGAGGCAATTTCCATTTTGTTGATCTTGATTTCGCCGTTAGATATTTCTAACTTATCTTTTAATTCCGCAAAATTAATATCATCAAAATTTCTGTTTTTGAATACTACCTTTTGTATCTTTTTTATCGGCTCAAAATTGATAAGCCGCCCGTCTTTTAAAGAAAATTCAACAGTTCCCACTACGGTTCCTGGATATACTCTTCCATTATCATCCAAACCTAAGGAGGCATTTACAAGAGCGCTGAGTTTACCGGCAATATTTTCAGCTCCTATACCGCTTTGACCAAAGTTATTAAACGCATAAAATAATTTATTTACATCCACATTCGTAAGAGTTGCTAAAATGTTGGCTTGATGAAAATTAATTTTTTTGTCTACCAAAGAGCCGCTTAAAGCTATGCTGCCACTCGCTTGCTGCATGCTCACCTTGTTGATTAAATACTGGTTCTGCAACAGGGAAATGTCAGCAGTGACATTTGTTGCGACGAATTTTTTGTATCGAAGTTCGTCTGAATTCAATTTTACATTGATGATCCCATCATTTAAAACGCGGTCAATCTTTTCACCAATTTTATTTAACCTATTTTCTTTGGTGTCAGTTTGGGGGCGATTTCCAGTAGATTTTAAAAGATAAATAAAAGACGACAAATTTAGAGAGGGTGAATAAATATTCCAATTGATATTTACTTTGTCAGGTTGCGTATTTATTAATGTCATCAGGTCATTTGCGTGCCCGTTCATAACCAACTTATTGCCCAGAACATCACACTTCAAATTCTCAACAACAACGTTTGAATTTCTGATAACTAATCGTCCATTTGCATTTTTCATTTCAACATTTCGTGGCACATATAATATTGTTCCCTTTTTAAAAGTCACAACACCATTTACAAAAGAATTACTTTCTTTACTTTTCTGAAGAGGACCATGATAAGTTATTTTTATAGAACAATCGCCAGTTTTTAATCTTATATTGTTACTTCCTAAAAGGTCATTTAAACCCGCAAGTGAAAAATCTGATTGGAGATCACAGCTAAGAATCGGTTTCTCTAAATTGAAGATTTGAATATTATTTGAATAAACGGGAAGTCCATTCCATTTTCCGGAAAAATGATTAATCGTTATACCTGAGTTCGGATCCAGTCGCGGCAATCCTTTTTTCACTTCATTGTTGAAAGAGCCGGAAAAAGAAGCATGATCAAAATCGGAAAAATTAGTTTTTAATGCTGCGTTTTTTACATTCCAATCGATTCGAACCAATTGATTGGCCCCTTTTACAGGACCGCTTATATAAGCATCTGCGTTTAATGTATTTTCAATGGAAGCGACAGATAAAGCTTTATTAATTTTTGGCGTTAATAATGATTTTGCAAAAGCATAGTCAATATTTTTTGTATGAATTCTTATTTCAAATTGAGGAGCCGGTCCTTTCATATCAAAACTGCCGCTAACGTTAAAACTCTTTTTTGAAATTGAAATATCAATACTGTCGAATTTCAATTGCATTAATGTTTTATCAAACCTTAAATCAAAATTTCCTTTAAAACTCTTTTCTTTTAGAAAACTCCCCCGTCTAATATTGAAAGCAAGATTATGAATTAAGGCATCCGCTTTTGTTGAAAAAATGATGAACGAATCCTTATCTTTCAATTTCATATTCATATTATTCATGGTTATATCATACAATTTACCGGCTGTTTTATCATCAAGGGTAAATTGAACATTGTTAAGAATAATCGATTTTAATTCTTCCTTTTGAGCTTCGTTTGTTGAGGGGAGCGAAGAATCTTTTTTTGGCTTGAATAAATACTGGTTTGTATAACCGGTTGTATCAGTAAACAGATAAAAGTGGCCGTTTTTTATTTTAACTCCTTTAACAGGCGGTTGCTTTTTTATGAGACGAGCAACATTCAACAACGCAAAAACTTCTTCTCCCGTAAAAAACGGATGATGGTGTTGTTGATAAAGTGAATCAGTAATTATTACTCTGTGCAATACAACCGAAACATTTGGAAACGTAGCAAAAAAACTCAAATCAACATCTCCTATCGAAACATTTCCACTCAACTTTTTCCCAACCTCCTCAGTAACTTGTTTTATGATGGAATTCTTATGGGTAGAAACATAAATGAATATTACTAGATATAATATTAAGGCTAATCCGAGTAAAATGGCAATTCCTTTAAGGAAGTACTTTAGATATTTTTTCAAAAGAAGCTGGTTAAAATGAAAACAATTTTAATATTCCACACTGCTAACAAGAGGTATCGGTTTCCCTCAAATTACCATGCCAACAATATTTAAGAAGGGAGAATTGGCTATAAATTAGTGAGAAATAGTATCAGCGTTCGCTTTTTCGGCCTTTGCCTTTTTTCTAAAAAAGCCCCGAAGCAAAAAGTTGTGTTGAACAGCTTCCAGGTCATCATTCAGTTTTACACTTGCGGATTGTAAATTTTGCATCGTAGATTTTAATCCTGCAGCTGTTTTTTCATCACTCAAAAGCATTCCTGCAGGTGCATTAGGATTTTTTAAGCCTTCATTTACGGTATTGGCGGCGCCTTGCAAACTGCTCATTATCTCTGTTGATTTAGCCGCAACTTCCTGCAGCTGCGAAACGGTTGATCTTAGTTTGCTAAAGATTAGGGTATCAGTAACCAAATCATTGGCTAGCGTACCTGAATCGTTTAGCCTTGAAGTATAACGGGAAACATTTGCGGTGAGTTTTTGAAGATTTGAAGAAGCCATTTTTAAGGTGATGACCGTTTTATTCAGCTCATCTGCAAATGTTTCATCGGTAAGTAACTTACCAATTGAGCCTTGTCCACTAGCCATTTTATTACTGATCACTTTAAAATTATTGGTTATAGCAAGCAGGTTATCATTGTTTTTCGAGAGAGTAGCCATCATAGCCTCGGTACTTAATAATTCTTCATTATTCAAAACATCACCATTTGCAAGTGGTGGCACCTGTGAAGTTCCACCATAAATTTCGATTATTTTATTTCCTATCAATCCATCAGAAGAAAGTTTTGCCTTTGCGTTTTTATGAATATAGGGAACTGATTTTTGATCAATATTCATATCTACTTCAACTTTTCCATTTCCAATAAGATTTACATTTTCAATCGTACCTACTTTCACGCCAGAAAACCAAATATTATTTCCTTTTTGCAACCCATTTACATTTTGGAAATAAGCTTTTACTTTAATCGATTTCTCAAATGTGTTTTTTTGAGAACCGAGCGTGAGTACAGTCCAGATAAATATGGCCACGCCCAGAAAAATAAATATTCCTACGATGATAGCTCTTCTGTTTCCGTTCGATCTCATAATTATTGAATAAAATTATATTTATAAAAATTTTGAATTCTCTCATCATCGCTGGAAAAAACCTCTTCAAAGGTACCTTCCTTAATAAAAGTTCCATCATATAACATCGCTACTTTATCGCCCGTTGTCTTTGCACAGGTAAGATCATGTGTAATGATTATGGACGTGGTGTTATACTCATGCTTTACCTGGTTAATCAAATTGTTTATTTCAATACTTGTGATAGGATCAAGTCCAGATGTCGGTTCATCATATAACATAATCTTTGGCCTTAAAATTAATGTCCGTGCAATTCCAATTCTTTTTCTCTGACCGCCTGAAAGTTCAGAAGGCATTTGATTAATAGTTTGCAACAATCCCACTTCATTCAAAACTCTTTCAATCCGCTCTTTCACTTCTTTTTTCGATAAGTGTTTTGCATGTCGTACCAATGGAAAAGCCAGGTTTTCTCTTACAGTCATGCTATCATAAAGCGCACTGCTTTGAAACGAAAATCCAATTTCAAGCCGAAGCTTCTGTAATTCTTTAGCTTTTAAAAGTTCCACTTCTTTTCGCAACACGTTCACCTCTCCACTATCCGGTTTTAATAAGCCGCAAACAATTTTAATCAATACAGATTTCCCTGTACCTGACCTCCCTAAAACCACCACATTCTCTTTGTTATGCACTTCAAGATTCACCCCCCGCAGTACTTCGTTTTCACCAAAAGATTTATAAAGATCTTTTATCGAAATTATCAGTTCGTTCGGATCATTCTTTTCGTTTCCTAATTCCATGAGTTACCTTATGCTGTTTGTTATTTGAACAATAAGAATCTCCTCTATAAAAATTAAAAACATTGCAAGAACTACCGATTGATTGGCTGCCTTTCCCACACCTTCTGTACCGTTGGTAGCATTAAAACCTTTATAACATCCTACAATTCCTATTGTAAAACCATACACGATGCTTTTTACCAACGACGAGAAAATATCCAGGAAAGAAATCTTTTGAAAGGCTTGTTGGAAAAAGGTTATAAAGCTTGTCATTTCATTTTGATGGACATTTAAAAAGGCACCCATCATTGATACAAAACCGGTGTAACACATCAGTAATGGTATCATGATGGTGGTGGCCAACACGCGGCTGACCACTAAAAATTTAAATGGATTTACCGCTGAAACTTCCATTGCATCTATCTGTTCTGTTACTTTCATTGAACCTAATTCGGCAGCAATATTTGATCCCACTTTTCCCGCACAGATCAAGGCTGTTACCAAGGGAGCCAATGCACGAATAATAGCAATGGCTACCAAACTTGGCAGCCATGAAGTGGCGCCAAATTCTGATAAAGAAGGGCGGGATTGTTTGGTAAAGACCAAACCGGTTATAAAGCCGGTAAGTGAAATCAGGAATAAAGACTTATATCCAACTTCATAACATTGTTTAATGATTTCTTTCACCTCATATGGAGGCTTAAAAAGCTCCTTAAAAAACCGTAGTATAAATTGAGAAGCCGAATAAAAATCAATAAAAATCGAATCTATTTTTTTTGAAATCAAATTTTTTTCAATTGGTTTACTATTTATCATGTTCGCTCTCCTTTTCTTATTGCAAAGATGGCTCCTGAAAATTAAAATATTGAAAGTTTTTATTGATTGTCAAAGATCAGGCTAAAAAATCCATCATCAGTTTGAAGTAAATTATCGGCTGTTTTTTTGCTATATATAAATAAAACTTATTCTTTTACTATAAAATTAAAAGCTATGACTCTGTTCGGTTTTTTAGTCCTTTTATTGATTGCAGCAATAGCGGGAGGTATTGGCCAATCTCTTGCTGGTTACAATGTAGGTGGCTGCCTCGTTTCGATTGTTGTAGGCTTTATCGGAGCTTACATTGGTTTATGGCTTGCAAAGGAAATGGGCCTCCCGGATTATTTTACAATAAATGTTGAAGGAAAACCATTTCCTCTTCTTTGGGCAATAATAGGTTCGGCAATATTCACCTTTATTGTTGCTTTACTGAGAAGGGCTTTTACAAACTTTCCTTAAGCGCTATTTTTCTTCTTTTTCAAAACCTAATACGACAGAATTAATACAATAACGCAAACCTGTGGGCGGGGGGCCGTCCTCAAACACATGCCCCAGATGGGAATGACATTTTCCACATTCCACCTCTGTGCGTTTCATTCCAAACGTATTGTCAGGAAGATAAATAATGCTGTCTTTTGAAATTGGTTCAAAAAAACTCGGCCAGCCGCAACTGCTGTTAAACTTACCGTTACTCCTAAAAAGTGGATTTCCGCAAACTGCACAATAATAGGTTCCCACCTCATTGTGTTGATAATATTTCCCTGTTCCAGGTCTTTCGGTTCCCTTTTCACGGGCAATATGATAGACTTCTTTCGGCAAAACTTTTTTCCATTCTTCATTTTTCACTTCCGCGGGATTTTTATCTCCGGTAAGAAAGCCATTTAAGTTTTTCTCTTTATCCATTTGTTTTCTTTTTAATTAAAAAAATCTCTCACACAGTTTCCTGTAAAATTACGTAATCAAAAAATGATTGGTTTTGGTAAAAAAATTCCTGCTTTTCATCATACAGTGCCGATTTTTAAAAAGCATCAAGTATATTTGATGCTCACAAGGATTTTATTACACAAATGTTCAATCTTATTTTATTTGGTCCACCGGGCAGCGGAAAAGGAACGCAGTCAGAAAAGCTTATTGCAAAATATCACCTGAAACACCTTTCCACCGGTGATTTATTAAGAAGTGAGATTTCCCGGAAAACCCCACTGGGTTTGGAAGCAAAAAAATTTATGGACCAGGGTTTCCTTGTACCCGATGAAGTGGTAATAGGAATGATCAACGATGCTTTGGATGCCCACCCGGATGTGGCCGGCTTTTTATTTGATGGCTTTCCAAGGACAGCTATCCAAGCCCAGGAACTGGATGACCTCCTGACAAAAAAGAATACATGCATTGATGTAATGCTGGCGCTTGAAGTAAGCGAAGAAGAATTAATTAAAAGGCTGGTAAAGCGTGGACAAATAAGTGGCCGCTCTGATGACAGCAACGAAATGATAATACGTGCCCGCCTGATTGAATATCACAAAAAGACAGCTTCCGTTGCCGATCATTATCAGAAAGAAAATAAGGTAGTGATGGTAAGAGGTGAAGGAACAATTGAAGAAATTTTCAACAGGGTTACTGATGAAATAGACCGGCTGATGAAACAGGATAATTGCCTGTAGCACTTTCATACCTTTCTTACTCAAATCTTACTTTTATTTTAGGTAGCAGAATTATTTACCTTTTCCTTTTATTCATTAGCAAGCAACGCGACTTCTTTCAGCTTCCGTCTTCATTTATTTTCAAATAACTTTGATCAAAAATCTTAAATGAAACTTGGAAATTATGTCCTTGGTAATTGGATTGAAGGAGACGGCGAAGGACAGAAATTGTACAATGCGGTAAACGGAGAATTGATTGCAACGGCCACAACACAAGGCCTGGATTTTAGTTTAATTCTTGAATACGGCAGAAAAAAAGGCACCGCTGCTTTAAGAAAAATGACGTTCCAGGAAAGAGGAAGAATGTTGAAAGCATTAGCACTTCATCTTTTTGAACAAAAAGAGAAATTTTATCCGATAAGTTATAAAACCGGCGCAACGCGTTCTGATAGCTGGGCAGATATAGAGGGCGGAATTGGAAATCTATTTTCAAATGCATCTTTAAGAAGAAAGCTGCCTAATGAAATCTTTGCATTAGATGGTGAAAATATTGGTCTTAGCAAAGGCGGCTCTTTTGCTGCGCAACATATTTTATTACCAAAAGAGGGGGTGGCTTTGCACATCAATGCTTTTAATTTTCCTGTTTGGGGAATGCTCGAAAAAATTGCGGTGAATCTACTGGCTGGTGTTGCTGCAGTCGTAAAACCTGCCACCATTACCTCGTATCTTACTGAGGCAGTAGTAAAAGAAATTGTCGATTCAAAAATTTTGCCGAACGGTGCTCTACAATTCATTTGCGGAAGTGCCGGAGATATCCTGGATCATGTTACTTCACAGGATGTCATCACTTTTACAGGCTCTGCTTCTACAGGCTTAATGTTAAAATCAAATCCAAATGTACTTCGGGAAAATGTTCCCTTTAACCTTGAAGCTGATTCTTTGAATTGCATTGTTTTGGGAGATGATGTTGATCCCGGAATGCCTGAGTGGGAAATTTTCATAAAAGAAATAAGAAAAGAAATGACTTCAAAAGCCGGACAAAAATGTACCGCTATTCGCAGGATTTTTGTACCGGTAAATAAAATGGAAGATATGTGGAAAGATTTGAGCATCTCTTTATCACAAACAATAATCGGCAACCCTGAAAATGAAAATGTAAGAATGGGAGCTCTTGCAGCTCAGTCACAAAAGAAAGAAGTGAGAGAACGTGTTCAAAAACTTTTGGCTTCTTCTCAAATAATTTATGGAAGTCTGGACGGTGTAGAAGTAATTGATGCGGATGAAAATCAAGGCGCTTTTATTAGTCCACTATTGTTAAAAAATGAATCACCTTTTACCAGTGAAGAAGTTCATAATATAGAAGCTTTCGGACCAGTGAGCACAATAATGCCTTACAAAAATATTGAAGAAGCAATCGAATTGGCAAAACTCGGGAAAGGGAGTTTGGTTAGTTCGGTGGTTACAGTAAACGAACAATTTGCCAAAGATTTTATTTTAGGTACCGGAACTTATCATGGAAGAATCTTAGTGCTCAATCGTGATTGTGCTAAAGAGAGTACAGGGCACGGTTCTCCATTGCCGATGTTAATTCATGGAGGGCCGGGCAGGGCAGGTGGAGGAGAAGAAATGGGAGGATTGCGTGGAATAAAGCATTATATGCAACGGTTGGCTTTGCAAGGTTCTCCGACAATGCTTACTGCTATTACTAATGTTTACCAACCGGGAGCAAAAGCGAATACAGCAACGATTCATCCTTTTAAAAAATATTTTGAAGAGTTGCATATTGGTGACCGGCTGATAACTGAAAAAAGAATCATCACTTCTGAAGACATTAATAAATTTGCTGACCTGAGTGGCGATCATTTTTATGCTCACCTAGCAACCACTGATTTTAAAGAGACGATGTTTGATGAACAGGTGGCACATGGTTATTTTATTATCAGCGCAGCAGCTGGCTTGTTTGTTGATAGTTATGAATTGAACCCGGTTTTGTTAAATTATGGTATAGAAGAGCTTAGATTTACAAAGCCGGTTTATCCCGGAACGGGAATTTATATTAAATTAACATGTAAAGAAAAAGTTGAACAGGAACTAAAAGAAGTTACCCCTGAAACAAAAAATGTAAAAGGTATTGATATACCAAAAGGAATTGTAAAATGGTATGTTGAAATACTTGACGACACTGATGAAATCACAGGTGTAGCCACGATACTTACAATGGTAAGGAAAAGAAAATAAATACTATTTAGATGGAACCCTACGTTAGCTCGCACACAGAACACGGAATTACGACCATTGAATTTTTTCATCCGCAGGGAAATTCATTACCCGGCAAACTGCTCAATGCATTAGCTCAGGAAGTTCATTATGCCGGAACACATGATACTAAAGTAGTAATATTAAGAAGTGCCGGAAACGGAGCCTTTTGCGGAGGCGCAAGTTTTGATGAATTGATTTCCGTAAAAAATGAAAAAGAAGGATTTGAATTTTTTTCAGGATTTGCCAATGTAATCAATGCGATGAGAAAATGCACCAAATTAATTATTGGGCGCATTCATGGCAAATGCGTGGGCGGAGGTGTAGGACTTGCTGCTGCGGTAGATTACGCGATCGCTGTTCCGGAATCGGAAGTGAAATTAAGTGAACTTTCTTTGGGTATCGGTCCGTTCGTTGTTGGCCCTGCTATTGAAAGAAAAATCGGAACTTCAGCCTTCAGCCAACTTTCGATTGATGCTACCCTTTGGAGAAATGCCGATTGGGCAAAGCATAAGGGGTTGTTTGCGGAAGTACACCAATCGGTTCAAAATTTGGATGAAGCAGTTTACAGGCTGGCAAGTTCTTTGGCGCATACAAGTCCGGAGGCGATGACTGAAATGAAAAAAGTCTTTTGGCACGGCACCGAAAACTGGGATTCCCTTTTAAAAGAAAGAGCAGCAATAAGTGGCAGGTTGATCTTAAGTGATTTTAGTAAAAAAGCGATAGAAGATTTTAAGAATAAGATCAGAAGATGATCTTGCCTAATTTTATCTAACAATAATACCTATTTTATGCAATGGCTAGGTAGAAGAGAAAGTACCAACGTTGAAGACCGCCGCGGAATTTCAGGGGGCGGAATGGCCATTGGAGGTGGAGTGATCGGCGTAATTTTTATCCTGGCAAAATTTTTATTAGGCGGCGGAGACCTCAATGATCTCCAACAACTCGTTCCTCCCCAGCAGCAGGAAATGACCCAGGAACAAAAAGCCGCACAGGATACAGAAGCCGCTTTTGTGAAGGTGGTTTTGGCGGATACTGAAGATGTGTGGAGCAAACTATTCAGCGACCTGGGAAGAACTTATACCGATCCGACACTTGTTCTGTTTAGCGGAACAACAACTTCCGCTTGTGGAAATGCGAGCGCTCAAACGGGTCCGTTTTATTGTCCTGAAGATGATAATCTTTATATCGATCTTTCTTTTGCACAGGAATTAAGTGATCGGTTTGGAGCGAAGGGAGAATTTGCAATGGCTTACGTTGTGGCGCATGAAGTAGGTCATCATGTGCAGGACTTGCTCGGCGTTACAGATAAAATGCAGCAACTTCAGCAGCGGTTAAGCGAAACGGAGTATAACAAGTATTCTGTTCGCCTTGAGCTACAGGCAGACTTTTATGCAGGCGTTTGGGCGCATTATGACCAGCAAATGAAAAATGTAATCAAACCAGAGGATATCCAGGAAGCGCTAAATGCCGCAAATGCAATAGGCGATGATCGGTTGCAGCAAGAATACCAGGGAACAGTGACCCCGGATTCTTTCACCCATGGCACTTCAGCACAAAGAATGTATTGGTTCAAAAAAGGTTACGAAACCGGCGATCTGAAACAGGGAAATACTTTCGCGGAAGGAAGTTTTTAGACGCTTTTCTATTCATATAATTTCTGGCAATTGATACAAAAAAAGCTTCTGCGGTTGGTTTTTCCCAAATGTTTTTTTGTCAAAGGAAGATTGCATTCAGGACATGTTTTTTTCGTGTGTGCCAGCCAGTTCTTTTTCAACACGAATTGCTTTTTCCACTTCAAAAATTGAAAACTATAATCTCTTGCTTCTTTCACCAACTCGTCTATTTTGCCGGAAGGCAAATCGCCAACCTTCGTTTCGGGTTGAACATGTATTTTAAAAAGCACTTCATTCTTTATTATATTTCCAACGCCTGCGAAAATATTTTGATCAAGCAAAGCATCACAAACCATCATATCGGGATGATCTTTTAATTTCTTTTTTGCCGCTTTTGGATCCCATCGAGGATTCATTACGTCACCTTTCCAATCATAAACTTCGTCTAGGTTTTCTTCAATAAATTTTACTGAACATGCATAAAAATTTATTTCTCCATGTTTAAAAATCAATCTCAATCGCGGCGCAGAATCTTTTTGTTCATTAATTCTATAACTGCCAAACAACATAAAATGAATACGAACGGTAAAATCATTGAAACAGATCAGAAAATGTTTTCCCCAGCTTTTGAAGTCAATTATTTTCTTTCCGTATAATCGTTGAATATCGAGTTTGCTGTTTCCTTCTACTTTTATGATCTTTTTTCCCTTAAAAGATTGTACTTCTTCTTTTAATATCACAATTGACGGACCCTCTGGCATTAAGTATTTTTTTTCTGTTACTCCAAAAGTCAAACCAAATCCCCGAGAAGTTTTATAAAATAGAATTTGAACTTTTTTATTTGGTTACTCAAAAAAAGTTTTAAGAAATTTACACCAATAAAGA
>Ga0157371_10003671_pt1 | contig 13794 bp, 9 predicted proteins | sample C45metaG_FD_113462 | JGI IMG/M metagenome (GOLD analysis project Ga0157371, IMG submission 113462) | Corn rhizosphere microbial communities from Kellogg Biological Station, Michigan, USA - C4-5 metaG | ecosystem: Host-associated > Plants > Roots > Rhizosphere > Soil | place: USA: Michigan...
CATATTTCCTGCACATGCCCAGAAAGTCGGACTGGTTTTAAGCGGCGGCGGAGCAAAGGGCCTGGCGCATATCGGAACCCTTAAAGCACTGGAGGAAAACCATATTCCGATCGATTACATCACCGGCACTTCCATGGGCGGCGTAGTTGGCGCCATGTATGCCGCTGGCTATACGCCTGCGGACATGGAGCGCATTGCGCTAAGCAGTAATTTTCAGGATTGGGTGAATGGACGCTATACAAGTGATTACAGCTTCTTTTTTCAGAAGAACAATCCAAACCCCTCGGTACTTACGGCCAAGTTGGTGGTGGATACGGGCTTGCGACTGAGCTTCAGATCCAATATCGTCAATGATATCCCACTTAACTTCGCTCTGTTAGAACTTTTTTCCCAGGCATCAGCGACAGCCAAGGACAACTTTAACAATCTTTTTGTTCCCTTTCGATGTATGGTTTCCGATGTCTTATCCCAGAAAAGCATCACCGTAAAAAGCGGCAGTCTGGCGGATGCAGTTCGTGGAACACTGACCGTTCCCTTTGTTTACCGGCCGATCCGCCTGGATGGCAAGTATGTTTTTGACGGCGGCATTTACAATAATTTTCCAGCTGATGTCATGAAGCGGGACTTTAAGCCGGACTATATTATCGGGGCCAACGTTTCTTCCAAGAACTTCAATGAGTATCCGAAGGACAATGACGACCGGCTTATGAACCGGTTTCTGATCTACCTCTTCCTTTCTAAATCAGATTCTACCTTGATCGGCGACCAGGGGGTGTACATTCAACCTGCTTTGGAAGATTATAGCGTAGCCAACTTTCGCCCCGTTGCGGAAATTATCAAACAGGGTTACGACGCGACGATCGCCAATATGGCGCAAATAAAACGGGAAGTTGGCCGACGGGTTAGCGATGAAGAGCTGGCGGAGAAAAGGGCAGTTTTTAATGGTAAAAAAGCAGACCTGGTGTTTGATCAGGTGAAAGTATACGGAGTTAACAATCCGCAAAAGCGATATATCGAAAGACTGTTTAAGAACAAGGAAGGGTCATTTGACCTGGAAGACATTAAACAAGGATACTACAAACTGGTTGCTGACGAGACCTTTGAAACGGTGTATCCGAAGATCACCTATGATGCTGCCACAGACAACTATGATTTTGAGATCTTTGCACAGCCGCGAAAAAGCTTTAAGATTGACTTTGGCGGTAATATATCCACCCGGCCGATCAGTAATGTATTTCTGGGCTTGCAGTACTATTATCTAAACCGGAAGGCGTATACGTTTGGTACTAATTTTTATTCCGGGCGTTTCTATGAATCCGCGCAGGTGAATGGGCGTGTTGACTTCCCCTCAGGCCTCCCCTTGTTTCTGGCGACCGAGCTTACCTACAACCACTTTAACTTTTTTAATACCAGCAAGATCTTTATCGAAAATCCCAGAATAAACTACATTGAGCAGTCGGACCGGAAAATTGCCATCACCATGGGTTTGCCGCTGAACCGGAATACGAGAATTACAGGAGCGGGTGCTTACATCAACAACAACGATAAATACAGCCCGACAAATACCTATGCCGTGGGGGATATCCTGGATCGCACCACTTTCAGCGCATTCCGGTCCAGCCTGGAATTTGAGCAGAATACGCTGAACTACAAACAATATGCAAACCGCGGCAGGCACTTCCTGTTTTCCGCAAATTACATTTTTGGCCAGGAAAACTATGATCCCGGAAATATACTCCGCAGCAGCAATATGATCAATGAGCTCAGACCAGAAAGCAAAGACCGGGATTGGGGATACCTGAAACTGGCGGATGAGAACTACTTCTTAACGAAGGGCAAATACAGCCTGGGCTATCTCTTTGAGGGTGTACTCTCGAACTTCCCTTTGCTCTCCAATTACTATTCTACCCTACTCTACGCTCCGGCCTTTTATCCCCTACAGGATAGTCGTTCCTTGTTTCTGGAACATTTCAGAGCATCAAGCTACCTGGCGGGTGGCTTAAAAAACGTGTTTAGCGTCCGGAATAATCTGGATCTCCGGCTGGAAGGCTTCGCTTTCTTGCCGTACCGGGATTATGAACAGGAACGGGTTCAATTCGTGAAGACGAGATCGTCATTTAAAACCTGGCATTATGCAGGAACAGCGGGCCTGGTTTACCATACTCCTTTCGGTCCGGTAAGCCTCAGCTACAATTTATATGATGATCCGGCAAAAAGAAATGGCGTTTTACTACATTTGGGCTATCTAATTTATAACAAACGATCTTTAGAATGAGAATTTATCTATTCCTGGCACTATTCCTATTGGGCAGCAATGCATTCTGTCAAAAAGTAGATATCAACAATTTCATGGTTAAAGAAAACTTGCTGAAGAACAGCAAGCTGGCGATTATTGCAACCGACTCCCTGAACCAACCATTAGAAAAGATCAATGGTGTATATGCCTTTACAATCAGTGGATTTAGTCAGCCGCTACACTTTCACGACGGAATTGCCGTTGTACCGATGAAGCTTGAAAAATCTGCTTTTGTATACTTTAAGCACGAGAACAACAGTGGAACGCATAGCAAACTCTTTTATATTTATAAGAAAGAAGGTGATCTTACGCCCTACCAGATCAGCACGAACTGGCTGATCTTTATTCCCCTGATCATTGTTGTGCTCATCTTTATGTTCCGCAGGTTTATTATTATAGGCCTAATCGTCCTGCTGATCTTTATTTACTTTAACCATAGCAATGGCTTAAGTTTGGGAACTTTCCTGGAGACGATCTTCGATACGATGAAGCGCTTGTTCTAGAACGGCAAGCCGATCCCAAAGTTATACTGCACAAAGCGATACGTATCGGGGCTGTGGGAAATGGCATAATCAGACTTGAATTCCTTAGCGCCAGTCAGGTACTTGCTGATCACCCATTGATCTGATCCCTCAAACTGTGGATCTTTCAACTTCAAGCCAATATCAAAGCGGAAAACAAAATAATCCACATCATACCGGAAGCCAACACCTGTACCTACACCCAACTGATTGCCCAGCTTCTTGAAATCGAAATAGGTCTCTGGTTGCGGGTTGCCCGGGGAGATGTTCCAGACGTTTCCGGCATCTAAGAAGACCGCGCCTTTTAACTGCGCTCCAAAGAACTTGTCCAGCAATTTATAGCGATATTCCAGGTTTGCCTCAATATGCATCTGACCCAATTGGTCTATACCATACAGGGTTCTTCTGGCTTCTTCCGTTGGGATCCGCACAGCCCGGTTGTAGTTACCCGGACCCAGTGTTCTGGCCTGCCAGGCTCGTACCCCATTAGAGCCACCTGCAAAAAACAACTTTTCAAATGGAATTGCAGTCGAGTTCCCGTAGGCATAACCCACCCCCCCATTTAACCGGGCCACAAACTGCCTTAAGCCGCCTAAACCTTTATACCAGCGAAGATCAATTTCCGGGCGTACATACTGGTTAAAAGGCAAACCAAATACCTTAGCGAAATCACCCGCCTGCGGGTTGTGCTTACCGCCTGTAATGCTGGTCACGCCCTGAAGCAGGTTACCTGCCAAGTCGATATTACCCCGGAAATAGAAGAAGTCATTGTTCTGAAGCAGCCTGTTGCCATTGAGCGTATAGGTGTATTTGATACCCAGCGTGATGTCTTTCCGATCCAACAGTTTGATGTTGTACGAGTTTCCGGCAATAAGTTCTTTGCCTTGTGCCGTTGTTGTATCAATGAGCAAGCCACCAAAACGGTATTCGAAGTTCAAAGGTGTTAAGGAATGTAGCTTGGATTTGGTCTCCACCCAGTCGTACGTAACCGAGTTCAGGAAGACCTTACGGTTAAAGAAACCTTTCTGCAAGGAGTACACGTAGCTGGTCGAGAAGGTTGTAAAGGGCATCCCATTCCGGCCCATCATCGGGATGTCGAAAGGAATAATGAGCCTCGGAACCGCCAGGTTGGCACTTAAAGAGAAATCGCGCTGGTAGACATCACTGAAGAGTCTGCTGCCATTTCCTACACGGGACTGCAAGCCGCCTTTGATCTGGAACTCGAAACGTTCGGCACCTCTGAAAATATTGTTATTGGTATAGGTGTTACTTAAACTAAAGCCAACCGTACCTGCATTGAAGGGAACCTCGCCCTCAATCCTGTTACTCATCCGCTTCTGCGGGATCAAACGGATCACCGGCTCTACCCGGTTTGAACTGTCGGCTGCCTTCATGTAATCGATCTTCACATTCTTAAAGACATTCAGCTCATAGAGGCGATCGTACGTCAGTGTTTCATTGCGGATATCATACAGGTCATTCTGGCGAAGGAAGTCGTAACGCACGACCGGATTTCTCCTGAAGCGCCTGGACATATCTGTAAAGCGTATTCCGCGAGCCATGCGTGGATTTAGCTTCAGGGAATCCATATCCGGAAAGCCGTTGGTTGTTGGTGCAATGATGATGTTGCTCTGGCCGATCGTGTAAACCGAATGCGCATCCTTGCCCTCTGGATTATCTATCTGCAGGGCTATATTGACCTTATTGTTGTTTAGATTTGAATCAACAGCGTATTTGATGTATGGCCTTAGGAAATCAAAATATCCATTCTGCTTCATGACCTCATAGATCTTTTCCCGCTCATAAACCAGGGAATCATCGTCATACTGCATGCCGTTCTTCAGATGGGTAAATGACTGTTTATTCTTCAGATAGATCTGTTTTAAGGTAGAATCGGCAATCTCGTATTTGATGCTGTTGACGGAGAAAGGGATGCCCGGCTCAGCGGTAAAGTAGACTTCCGCGCGTTGGCCTTTGATGTCGATCCTGGATTTTACTTTGGCTTTGAAATAGCCTTTGCTGGCTAAAAACTTCTCGATCTGACTTCTGGAGATCTCTACCAGGGCGCTGTCCAGGATGGGTGCCGGGTTGCCGACCGACTTGGTCTTAAACAATCCGTAGAAGATGTTGTACAGGCCAACGTTGATCCCGAACTTGGGCGCAGGGCGGATATCTTTCTGAACATAGTTTAAGGATTCTTCGCTGAAAGGCTTTGGAACGCTGTCGATCTCTACTTTTTTAACGATTGACTGATAGCTTTGAATGTATTTTGTAGAAGAGCATGCCGTGACAAAAAGAATAATAAACAGTAATATTGCAGGAAACTTGCGCTTCTTTTTATAATCAAGGTATGCTTTCAAAATCTCAGATCAGTTTTATAAAGTCGTTACATCAAAAAAAGTACCGTAAAGAAAACGGATTGTTTATAATAGAGGGCATCAAGTCGCTTGCTGAATACGTTCATTCCAGGTACCAGATACAAAGTATCTATTATCTGCCTCAATACCAATCTTTACTGCCCAAATTGGCCTCAAATATAAAGCTATTTGAAGTAAACAACGCCGAACTGGAAAAGATTAGTACACTTCAGGCACCTCCGGGTGTATTGGCCTTACTCCGAATTCCGGAAGAAAGTCCGGCTGAGCCCGAGTTGCTGCGTAATACATTTTCTATTGCTCTGGACGGCGTACAAGACCCGGGCAATCTGGGGACGATCATCCGAACGGCTGATTGGTTTGGATTTAAAAACGTGATCTGCTCGGAGAATACCGTGGAAGTATTTAACCCAAAAACGGTCCAAGCCACCATGGGCTCCCTCTCCCGGGTCAATGTTTTCTATGTAAACCTTCCGGAGTATATAAGGCAGTCGGCCATACCCGTTTATGCCGCTATGCTGGACGGGGAAAGTTTATTTGAAATTAAATGGCCGAAGGAAGGAATTGTCGTATTAGGCAATGAAGGTCAGGGGATTTCCGCGCAAGTGACTGAGGCTGTTGACCATCTTGTTACGATACCGCGGATTGGCGGTGCAGAATCGTTAAATGTTTCAATCTCCGGAGCAATTATTTGTGCCGAGATCAGCAGAAATTTGAATAAATAAGTTGCATCCTAAGTTATAATTACTATTTTTGCAGCCTTGAATTTAAAACAGGTCGAGTGGCCGAGTGGCTAGGCAGAGGTCTGCAAAACCTCCTACAGCGGTTCGAATCCGCTCTCGACCTCCTGATTTTTATAAATTAAAAAAATAAAGCGTAAGGCCATGGCAGTAACGAGATTGAAAAGAAAAGACAGAAAAAATAAAACTACTTCACGTCTTGAAGTAAAAACTTTAAAATTAGCTACAAACATCGAATTGGGAAGCCGTTCTCAACAATCGAAAACAGATCAGTTGGCTAAAAACAACGCGATCTTGGATCAGCTAACTGCTAACGCATAAGTTAGTTTTAAAAGCAAAACAAAAAAGCGGATCATCTGATGATGATCCGCTTTTTTTATGGTTGAAAGTTTAGAATTAAAGCTATTTAAACAGCCGCCCCGCTTATTTCAGCAGGTGCTTACAGATTCGTTTGATTAAGCCAGGCCCTTCGTAAATGAAGCCTGTATACAGCTGGATCAGGGAAGCACCCGCATCAAGCTTGGCTTGCGCATCCTCCGGAGAATGAATACCTCCTACGCCAATGATCGGAAAGGATTTGTTTGACCGTTCAGAGAGGTACCGGATCACTTCTGTTGAACGTTCGGTTAACGGTTTACCACTAAGACCACCCGTCTCTTTCGCGATATGCGCAGCGGTACGTAAGCCTGACCTGTCGATGGTCGTGTTGGTTGCGATCACCCCGGCAATCTTCGTATCCTCTACAATCTCTACAATATCGTCCAGCTGCTCATTGGTTAGATCCGGAGCAATTTTTAAGAGTATGGGTCTGAAAATCTTATTGCTGTTGTTTTTGGCCTGAAGGGTATTAAGTATCTCCTTTAGGGGGCCTTTCTCCTGCAAGGCCCGCAGGCCTGGTGTATTCGGAGAGCTTACATTTACCACAAAGTAATCAACCACCTCGTACAGGCGGTCAAAACACTTCAGGTAGTCACTCACAGCCTCCTCATTCGGCGTGTTCTTATTCTTACCGATATTACCGCCAATGACAATGCCCGGGTTTTTAACGCGTTGCAGGCGTAGTCGCTCTGCCAGGGTATCCACGCCTTTGTTGTTAAATCCCATGCGGTTGATAATGGCCGAATCTTCTGTTAGCCTGAACATGCGCGGCTTGTCGTTTCCAGGCTGCGGTAGCGGCGTTACGGTGCCGACTTCAATGAAACCAAAGCCGAGGCTGCTCAGTGAATCGATGTATTCGCCGTTCTTATCAAAGCCGGCGGCAAGGCCGACCGGGTTCCTGAACTTGATGCCAAAAACTTCCCGCTCCAGTCCTTTGATATTTACATCGAAACTACTCCTGAGAATGGATTCCCCGAAAGGGAAATGATCGTTAAACCATTTCAACTTTTCAGTCACAAAGTGATGGACATTTTCAGGATCAAATTGAAAGAAAACAGGTTTAATGAAACGATACATGCCACGAATATAAGAACGAATTCAAAAGGGCAACCCAAAAATCTTTAAATATGCTTCAATATCAAACGGTAGCGAAATTATTGTGTGTAAAAATCGTATTTTTGCAGCCAAATGATTTCAATAAACGACTTAACTTTCCAGATTGGCTCCAGAGCCTTATATGATGAAGCAAACTGGCACATCAAACCAGGTGAAAGAATTGGCCTTATCGGCGCCAATGGAACTGGAAAATCTACCCTTTTAAAAATTATTGTAGGCGAATATGCACCTTCTGCAGGTACTATTTCCATGTCTAAGGACCTGAAGATTGGCTACCTGAACCAGGATTTGCTTTCCTACGATTCCCACCATAGTATTCTGCATGTGGCCATGGAAGCTTTCGAGCGCCAGAACCAACTGCATGATGAGATCGAAGATCTGTTAAAGAAAATTGAAACAGACTATTCTGAAGAAGTTCTGAATAAGCTGAGCGATAAACAACAAGAATTTGAAGCCTTGGACGGTTACAACATTGAGTACCGCGCCAATGAAATTCTTGCCGGTCTGGGTTTCAGCACTGCAGATCAGCTTAGACCTTTGAATACCTTTTCCGGAGGATGGCGGATGCGTGTCATGCTGGCCAAGATCCTCTTGCAAACACCAGACATCCTGCTTTTGGATGAGCCAACCAACCACATGGACTTACCGTCTATCAAGTGGCTGGAGAACTACCTGATGACCTTTGAAGGTGCCATTGTGATCGTTTCTCACGATAGATATTTTTTGGACAAGGTCGTGAACAGGATCGTGGAATCCCGCAAAGGCAAGTTAACACCTTACGCAGGTAACTATACCTTCTACCTGGAAGAGAAAGCGCTGCGTGGAGAGATCCAGAAAGGCGAGTTTAAAAACCAGCAGGCCAAGATCAAACAGGAAGAACGCTTGATCGAGCGCTTCAAAGCGAAAGCATCTAAAGCTAAAATGGCTCAATCGCGTATGAAAGCATTGGACAAGATGGAACGTGTGGAAGATGTTGATGACGACAACCCAACAGTAAACTTCAAGTTTAAGTTTTCAAAGCCATCCGGCCGTCATGTGATCCGTATCGAGCATGCGACCAAGAGCTATCCCAATGTGGACATCCTGGAAAATGCAGACGGACTGATTGAGAAGGGTGATAAAATTGCACTTATCGGTGCGAACGGTAAAGGTAAATCTACGCTACTGCGAATGATTGCCGGCGTGGAGCAATTTGAGGGTAGCTGTGAGACTGGTCATAACGTGACCACCACATTTTTTGCCCAGCACCAGCTGGAGTCCCTGCACCTGGATAATACCATCCTGGAGGAACTACAAGCTTTTGCACCAAAACATACGGATACAGAATTACGTGGTATCCTGGGTTGCTTCCTGTTTACCGGTGATGATGTATTTAAGAAGATCCGCGTCCTGTCTGGAGGGGAAAAATCAAGGGTCGCACTGGCGAAATCATTAACCACAGATTCGAACTTTTTGATCCTGGATGAGCCGACCAACCACTTGGACATTCAATCTGTAAACATCCTGATTCAGGCCTTACAGCAGTATGAAGGTACGTTCATATCGGTTTCCCACGACAGGTATTTCCTGGATAACGTGGCCAACAAGATCTGGTTTATTGAAGACAAAGACATCAAGGAGTATCCGGGTACCTATGCAGAGTACGAAGAGTGGAACAGCAAAAGACCACCCGCAGCACCAACCACCATTCCGGTAAAACCACAAAAAGAGGCAAAGCCGAAGGTAGAAGAAAAGCCTGTTTCCAGCCAAAGTCAGTTAAAAAAGCTAAACGACAAACTTCAGAATATTGAAAAGGAGATCGCAGCTTTAGAAGCACAGCTGAAAGCAACAGAGGCGGATCTGGCTCAAGAAAGCGTTTACAGCGATAAGACCAAACTTGCTGATGTAAATAAAAAGTATGCAGCAGATAAGCACCTGCTGGATATGGCTCAGAAAGCCTGGGAAAACCTGGCCGCTGAGATTATGGAACTGGAAGGATAGATGATCAGGATTGGCGGACTGCTTTTTCTAATTGTAGCAACAGCGCATAGCTTATTTGCACAACAGCAATTTAACTATGAAAGTACGGTTTACCTGCCTCAGGTAAAAACCGTTCAATGTTTCAACAGCCAGAAAGAGCAGTCTGTTCCTGTAATCAACCTACGATCCAAGGATCAGATTCTCCTCTCCTTTGATGATCTGGATGGGGGAACAAAAAATTACAGCTACACGATCGAACACTGTACGTCCGACTGGAAACCATCGGGTTTGTCGACCATTGACTACCTGAACGGCTTTTCAACAGACCGGATCAACAACTACAGCTACTCGTCGAACACCCTACAGAAGTTTACCCATTACGAGCTTAAACTCCCAAATGATCAGGTGAGCCCGAAAATATCTGGCAATTACCTGCTCAAGGTTTATCTGGATGACGACTTAAACAAGCCTGTCCTATCCCAGCGTTTCTACGTACTAGACAATCAGGCCGCTGTAGCGATTGATCTTGTACCCAGCACGCAGGTCGCGCTTAGAAGCAGCAACCAAAAAGTTAATTTTTCAGTCTCCTTTCCGGGTACTGTGCAGAATCCATTTACGGATATTAAGGCCGTTGTGATCCAAAACAGGATTCCACAATCCGCCATCAGCAATTCCCGTCCAAGCGCTATCCGGCCTGGTGCGCTGGTCTACAACGATCCGCAGCAGAATGACTTCCCGGCAGGCAATGAGTTCAGGAAGTTTGATATCCGCAGCATGCGGTATAAAACAGAGCGTGTACTCGAAATTTTAAGGGATACGGCAAATGAGGTCATCCTTTTCGCCGACCAACCCACGAACGGAAAGTATGCCAACCTGGTTGATGAGAATGGGAAATACTTTATCCGCAATCAGGACGAGCGTGACCCGGCGACAGAAAGCGACTACGCCAATGTGTCCTTTACGCTGGATGCCTCGCCGCTAAGTGGAAAAGATGATGTATATGTGCTTGGTGGGTTCAATAACTATGCAGCCAACGAAAGCAGTCGCATGCGTTATGATGCCGCAGGAAAGCGCTATGTAAAAACCCTCAAGCTGAAGCAAGGCCTGTACGATTACAAGTATTTTCTGAAAAGCAATACAGGTCAATTGGACCAAACGACGTTGGAAGGTTCATTCTTTGAAACAGACAACGCGTACCTGGTGTTCGTCTACTATAAACGTCCAGGTGCCCGCTGGGAAGAGCTTATTGGATATGCGCTAAGATCCAGATAGACACACTTCCTGGCTCACAGGTAAAATCACCCCAACCCGCTTCATTAATCGTTACCAACTCCTTACGGTGTCCAAGTGCATCTTTAAACTGCGTACCCGCATGATTTAAGCCCACTTCCATACTTTTTTGGCCAGCCTCCCCATTGCTCATGACAACGGCTACGCCGGAGTCTGGATGTTCCTCATCTCCTGAGCGGGTCCAGCCAATACAATTCGGATGATCCAGATAATCGGTCTGAATTCCGTAGGCATATAACTTACGAATGCGGCTGATTAGCGGCAAGTCGGGCACACCGATCAATTCTACCTCCACTTCCTCGCCTTCGGCATTGGCATCGCTGTACTTACTTCCATAGAGATCGGAATAGAACAGGCAAGGAATTCCTTGCTCCCGAAGCAGGATCAGCGCATAGGCCAGCGGACGGAACCAGAATTCCACATAAGACTGTAAAGCTTGTAAGGGCTGCGAATCGTGGTTATCCACAAAGGTGATCGAGAGTTCCGGGTGCGACTCGGTGAGTGTATTCTGGAAGATCGTACTCAGGTCGTAGTTCTGCCCTTCTTCTCCAGCCTGGTAGAAATGCATGTGCAGGATGGAATCAAACAGCTGCATTCTTCCACCCGTTTCGTCGATATAGGCTTGCAGTTCAGCCACGTCAGTGGTTACCCAGTTCTCGGCAACGATAAAGAACTTCTCGTTAAAGGTGGCATTCATATGGTCGATCCAGATGTTCAGAAACCAAGGTGAAATGTGCTTTACTGCATCCAGGCGAAAACCCTTCATACCACAGGTGTTATAATACCACTCGCCCCAGCGTTTTAACTCCTCCTGAACAGCCTCATTTCTGAAATCCACATCATTGAACATCAGGTAATCGTAATTCCCGAACTCGCGGGATGGCACCTCTTCCCAGGCTTCTCCATATTGGTTCTGAATGGAAAATATGCCACTTTCCTGCAGGTCTTCCGCCCAGTCAATACCCGTAAACGCATGCTGATCCCAAATGAAGTTGGAATACTTTCCGGCGCGGCCCGGGAAGGTGAATTTGGTCCATGCTTCAATCACAAAAACATCGGAGATAAACTCCTCCCGGTTATTTGGATTTACCCGCCTAACGGGTACCTTCTCCAGCTGATCTCCACCGGCTTTATGGTTAATCACCACATCAGCCATTACGGTAATCCCTTGTTCCTGCAAGGTCCTAATGGCATGAATATACTCCTCTTTGCTGCCGTACTTGGTAGACCGGCTGTTCTTCTGATCAAATTCGCCCAGGTCATAGAGATCATAGCAGTCATAACCGACGGAGCTTTCACCGGAAGTCGCCTTATAAGCCGGCGGTAACCAAACCATGGTTACCCCGATTTCTTCCAGATCAGCCGCATGTCTACTGGCTTTGACCCATAATTTTTCTTCTTCATTGTAATACCAGTGGAAGTACTGGATGAGTGTTTGATTAACCATTCTTCAGGAGTTTCCGGCTTTAGCGGACGAAATCTATAACATGAAGTGCCACAATTTGTTTACTTTTGCCAAAATGAGTACGAAATCTAAAAGCCCGAAAGAGTCATTCACGATCATGAATGAACTGGTATTACCCAACGATACGAACACCCTGAACAATTTAATGGGAGGTCGTTTGCTGCACTGGATGGACATCGCAGCAGCGATATCCGCTCAAAAACATTGCAACAGGATCGTGGTTACCGCTTCTGTAGATAACGTTTCTTTTAAGCAACCGATTAAACTGGGTGATGTGATCACCATTGAAGCAAAAGTTACCCGTGCTTTCCATACTTCGGTTGAAGTTCGTCTGGATGTATGGGCCGAAAATATTCCTTCCGGCTCGAGGGTTAAATCAAACGAAGCATACTATACGTTTGTTGCAGTAGATCAGAGTGGCAGAACCATCCCGGTACCGGAGCTTATCCCAGACTCAGAAGATGAACTGGAATTGTTTGCGGGTGCATTGCGTCGCAGGCAGTTGCGCCTGATCCTCGCGGGAAAGATGCAGCCGAATGACGCCAAAGAACTGAAAGCCTTATTTTTTCAAGAATAATCCCTTAAGAACATATGACCACATACACGATATTAATTATATTAAGCGGACTGGTCATTTTTTCTTATCTGTTTGACCTGGTAGCCAGTAAGACCAAGCTACCATCTGTATTGTTGCTCCTGCTGTTGGGTATCGGCATACGCCTGCTGGTTGATAAGCTGGAATACACCACTTTCAATTTTCTAACGGTACTGCCTACCCTGGGTACAGTCGGACTGATCCTGATTGTCTTTGAGGGCTCGCTGGAACTCAAGTACGAAAAAAGCAAGAATAAGCTGATCAAAGGGGCATTTTTGTCGGCCTTGTTCATTTTGATCGCGACGGTAGCCATCATCACCTTCATCATCCACCAGATTACGGGAGAGTCGATCTACATCTGTTTTTGCAACGCGATACCTTTCAGTGTCGTCAGTTCGGCGATAGCCATACCCTCTTCCGGCGCCTTACGCGGCCAAAGCAAAGAATTCATAATTTACGAGTCTTCCTTTTCGGATATCCTGGGGATCATTCTTTTTAACTTCTGCATCAGTAACTCACATATCTCAGTTTCATCTTTCACTGGTCTGGCACTGAGCACGAGCCTTATCCTGTTCTTTTCGGCCGTCTCCTGTATCCTGCTGCTGTATCTAATGGGCCGGATCTCGCATCACATTAAGTTTTTTCTGATCATATCCATCCTGATCATGGTTTATGCGATCGGACAATCATACCACCTGTCATCATTGATCCTGGTGCTTTCCTTCGGCTTATTCCTGAACAACGCGGATACGATCAACTTCGCCTATTTCCGGACCATATTCATCTACAAGAACCTCTCTAACGATCTGACTCAATTGTATCAGTTATCCGCAGAAAGCGCGTTTATTGTGCGCACGTTCTTCTTTGTGATCTTCGGATTCACGATGAACATCTACGAACTGGACAACCTGATCATCCTGACAAACGGCCTGTTTATCCTGGCCGCGATCTATGGCGTGCGTTGGTTGTACCTGAATATATTTAGGAAGGAAAACAGCGGCGCTGAGTTCTATATTGCGCCACGTGGGCTAGTGAGTATACTTTTATATTATAATCTCC
>Ga0157371_10003673_pt1 | contig 13781 bp, 12 predicted proteins | sample C45metaG_FD_113462 | JGI IMG/M metagenome (GOLD analysis project Ga0157371, IMG submission 113462) | Corn rhizosphere microbial communities from Kellogg Biological Station, Michigan, USA - C4-5 metaG | ecosystem: Host-associated > Plants > Roots > Rhizosphere > Soil | place: USA: Michigan...
GGCCGACCGACTTGCGTCGACCTTTGCTGCGCAACGCCGCGAAACTGGCCAGGACCACCAGAATGGCGATCACCAGTGTCACGGTCTTAGCCAGAAAAACTGCGTACTCGGCAAAAAACTCCATAAGGCTTCCAATGAGGCATGAGAGGCCCATTCTACGGACATCTTTCGACGGATGTCTAACGCTGTTGTTACAGGGTTCTAACACTTTGTGACACCGCTGAGGCCCCAAAATGCCTGACTTCCAGAGGCCTGCGCGGGCACGGTAAGGACCCATGCGGACACGCGATAAGGCTCAGGCGGGAGGGCCTACGGGGGACTTTGGGACCATAGAAGCACTGAGGTGGTCATTCAGATTTTTCTGTCAGATTCTTAAAGGCCAAACTGATTACTTTATGAACCAACTGAAACAAGGCGTCTCATCGGACCCGAACGCCATCCAGTTAATTAAGACATCCTTGGGGTCCGTCACTAATGTTCCCGATTCTGCATCCCACTCAAAGTCGGTATCCTGAAGTAATCCCGCCCTGCTACATACGTTTAGCGCACCGAAGCAGAAAGATGTCCACGCACCACTTGGCCCCATTCGGCCTTTCACGTAAATCTCTTCAGTCCTTGCGCTAAAGAAGTGTTCGACTGTGAGAGACTCGTCGATATCAAGGACGTCCTGCAAGGTCATGATGCCAAGCGGGATAGATACAGCATCAGCAGGGGACACTCCGTCGTAGACTTTTCCTTGGATTAAGGCCACGACCACTTCCTTCACCGCGTCATGAGAATCAAAGGTTATCTCTACCTGTGTTTCCTCATATCGATACAAGCAGCTTTTACCGAATTTATAGCTTGGGGGCCCTAACCATTCTGTAACTTTTTCACGAGGTACTGAGCATTCGATACGATCAAAAAGATTACGCGGTGTCGTTGGATATGCCACGACGATATCGGATAGCCCAGAACCGTCCTCCGAAGAAAGCATAGCGATCCGTTCCCGCGTTAGCGCTTCATACCTTAAATTAGCCATGAGCGGCCTTATCGACCCGCCTTCCCAATGCTGTGACTCCCTCGAAGCCTCCATACGGCGGAAAGTTTCCCAAGCAGCTTGAGACTGAAGTAGTGCCTGGGTGGCGTGCTGGTCCAGCCCTCTGAGTCTTGTACCAATAATCGTAGAGAGTTCATCGTCTGCCTGTGCTGCCTTCTGGCCGGACAGCTCATTCATTTCACTCTGAGATAGTTGATCGCTATTACTATCAAGTGCGTTTGTTCCCTGATTGCTTACAGCCTCATAATCCGAGACCAATTTTTGAGCCACCGTTGTATATGTCTGTGCAATCAGGATGGCGTTATCGGCTGCACCGCCAAACGCGTGGGCACGAAGAGCATCAAGATCGGCCATGGTTTTACCGGTCTTGTTAAGCTTCTCTTGAAGATCAACCAATTTATGGTATTGATCCAGCTTTTCGCTCTCCGGCTTCCCTTCCATTCTTCGCTTGATAGCGTGCTCAAGTAATCGGAACACGCCATAGCCGAGGGGTAATAAGACAATCGTAAACCAAGGACTTTGGAGAACTGCGTTGAGTGCAGATAGATCAGTTGGGACTGCCATGGCGGCTGCTCCTTCCTTGGGAAAAGTGACTGAGGAAGCTACCTCATTAGCGAGCATTGGCACAGCGCCAGTAGCGACACAAGGTCACCCATCACAGCCACCAAGGACTCTCAATTCGCCCCTCTGTGTTTTGCCTCAAGACCTGCAAGCATGACTATTGCGGAAGCCGTTAAGTGCAATCCATAGGCGACAATCTCAGGCTCAACAGTCCTAACCGCCTCCCCTTGCCCATGCCCTCCGTTCCTGTTCCGCAACGTAGGTATGCCGCTGGTAAGTACGTTGACCAAGGCTTGGAATTGGGCTTCGTTGTACGCGGGCATGAGCCCAGCATCCTTGCACGCCAAGATCAACCTCGAAGCGGTGTCGCCAGCACCATAGGGTTTTCCATTGGCGGTCAGTATGACCTTCATCGTGCTCTCAAAGGCCTTGAGCGCATCGACCAATGCCTCTTCATGGTTGCCATGGCGGTAGTGCTCATACGCCCCCAAGAACTCATCGCGCGGGCCTTCGAAGCCGTCAGCATTGAGGAATCCGATTGCAGGCTTCACGATTACTGAATGAAGAAGCTGCGAGTCTATACGAACAATTCGTCCGTCGATTAACTCATACCCTAACCCCGCTTCTTTAAATCTTTCGTTCAACTCTGCGAAACATTCATCCACATGTGCACTGGCGCGCGTATGACCTATATAGGACTGAGACCGCGCCATATCGTCTCCAAGCGCATAACAAAGCTCGATGCCATCGAGGCACCTTTCGACGTCGGGCTCTTGCAATAGAAAATTATGTAGCTCCGAGAATGCATCGCTCTGATGAATCTTGCATAAGGTTTGCTGACCGTACTCCTTTCTTAGGATCCTCACGATTTCCGTATACGCCTCTCGTGGTTGGTAGTTACGGTTGTAGACGTTCATATCACCCAAAAGGTCTTGGATCATATAGGACAGCTGCATTCGAAATGCGTTGGGAAAGCTGTCATAAGTGTAGACATCACTGACTTCACCACGTAAACGCCTTTGACGTTTAGAATACAAATCGATTATTGCCATTCAATTCACCCGAGTCGACCCTGACCAAAGTGACATCATAGCCTCCGCAAGGTCACCCAGCACAGCCACCAAGCAAAACGCAAACGACATCCCCAAGGCCTTCGACCAAAGGACCACCTTGAGCAGCTCCCAGAGTGACAAGGAGTAAACCAAGGAATCGATAGCTGACACGATGGGTAGCCAGAGTGCGGAGTACAGCAACACAGGTCTTCCACCGTGTAGTCATCGCATAACCCTCCTTTAGGTGAGGTGGTTATTGGTCATGACACCCATCATCAGAGAGAAGTCAGTAGGAAGCCCTAAATAGAAGTAGCTATCGAAGTAACCTTAAGCCCCCCTCTGGTTATAGTGAGGACTTTTGGCAGTGCAGGTCTCAATGCTCTCTGGATGATTGCTGAAGAACATATCTGAGAGGGATACCTTAAGTCCCCCTCTGCTTATAGTGGGTGTTTTTAAATGAGCACTTAATGTGACCAGACATCCTTATCCAGTCACACGAATCTCCTCTCACCCTGTGGGACTCCCACTTGGCGCGCTGTTAGCCTTACGAGCAGCCACCATGTTTTCTCCCTGTGCATATCCACCGGCTCCAGCCGAAACGATGTTCAGTGCGTTGGCGATGTTGTTGACCTTGTACTTGTTGCCACCGATACCACGGACGGCAGCCTTGGCGTTCTCAGAGCTGCCCACGCGATTCGCGAAGATGGCTTGATAGTCACGGGTGTAATTATCCGTGATGTTCATCTTCTGGGCGCTCGCATCGTTGGATACCGAGTTCCTCAGGCGGTTCATGGAGTTGCCTGAAAGGCCCGACTCACCGATGGCCGTGTTAATGGTCCCTTGGTTACGGATGTTCTGTAGGTTCACCTCAGTGAGCTGCCTGCGGGCCTCATCCTGTTTGTCCACGGTGGCAAGCTTTTGGTCGTTCTCTGCGAAGTTGGCTTGCTTGACCACTTCGTTCTGCTGCTTGCGCTCGTTGTCGGTCATTTGGCCTTTAGCCTTGGCGGCTTCCGATGCGCTCATAGCGGCTGACGAGGCAGCAAGGCCAGCCATTGCGATTGAGATGGATACGGGTTCACACATGCTTAATCCTCCTTATAGCCAAAACCGTTTGAGCATTAGGCCTGATGGCGACTTAAAGAGGCCGTCACTCAGGACGGCTCCGAGCTTTGTCAGCAAGCGAACATGCGCATGGTTTTGCACCGCTACATAATTGGTCAAAGTCACATCACTGGGCGCTTGGCTTTTGATCTGAGCTAAGTGGGTCTTGAGAATCCGGTAAAACTTAAAGCGCTCTGCTATGGATAACTCACCGACATGTCTTGTGGTAATTAGCCAGATCCCCCCTTCGGAATGCCCCCCAGCGGCCAGGACATGACCGCCAGACTTAAGGACATGAGTGGTTTCGTCGAGGGCCTTTGTGAAGACCTCAGCAGGATTTCGACCTGCCTGCATACCGTTGAAGTCCGCGAGGTCGCTCGGGGAAAGGTTTTCCGAAGCTTCTATAAGATCAGCAAGAGTTGCTTTGGTTTTTTGCATATTGATTTACCTCCTTTCAGATGAGTGAAAGCAGGACCCGTGGTGGCATCCCGCTGGTAGTGGGTGGTTTTGGTGGGTCTCAGCGAATCTCTACGCCTTGAGATTCCATAATCATCAGCAGGAGCTTTTGACTTACTGGGTCGTTCGGGACGAGGCCGCGAAGCCCGTTGAATACGCCTGTCATGTATTCCTGATCGGCTCTACGGGAGTCAGTCCCAGCGGCACCGAAGGCGTTGTAGCCAACCTGACCAACGCTTGCGAGAACGCCATAAGCCGGGACCTGTTCGGCAATCCGCCCAAGGCCCCCAGTGATTCGGTCGTCCTTTGTGGCGCTGTACTTCATCGCGCCGGGGTCACGCTGTTCCTTAGGACCCCGAGGGAGAATCGAGGAGCGGACCATTGCGGCCTGATCGAATCCCAAAGGTGCCGCGACGATGTTCACTAAGCCCAGCGGTGCGCCTATGTGAGAGCTTCGGGAAATAGCCGCGTAGGCCAACATGTTGGGATCAAGTGATTGCTGTAGAAACTTCTCACGCTGGTCCTTGGGCATCCCTGCCGCTTGGCTGTACTTCATTGCGACATAGCCAGACACAGCCAGACCCGTCGAAAGGACAGCCTGCATGGTTTGGTCAATCGCACGGCCATTCTTCGTCGCATCGTGATAACCACGGATCAGCCTGGAGTTGACTGAGCGCATCGTGAAGTTCTTGAACTGCATCGCCATCTTCACGCCAGCGCCGTAGGCCTCAGTGTCCGCCGACGAGAACTTGTGAGGACGCAGGATGGTTTCATCGGCGATCTTGTCGCCCATTCGCCAGAGGTCCATTGTCCGTGGATCACGCTGGAAGGCTGCACGGTCGGTGACCTTATAGGACCCGTCTGGCTGCTTCTTAACGTAGGTCGCAATGAGGTCCTTCATCCCCGTGAACTGCTCAGGGGTTATCGACATCGACTTCAGTCGCTCAGGCTCAAAGAGCTTCGAGCTGCGCCCTGTTACGACGTGATTCACAAAGTCCGAGAGGACACCCTGACGTCCCGCATCTGCGATGTAGTTCGAGGATTCCGTAAGGAACTTGGTGAACGGCGACCATGCCGCTGCTTCCTGTGTGACGTACTTGACTGTCCCCACGGCCTGAGCGAGCGCCGGGTTGGTGTCAGCATGGTCACGCAGGCGTTGGATGATGTCCTGACGAGTCGGGCGTATGTGGTTATCCAGCTCACGCCCAAAGACCATCAGATGCATGTCCGCGAGGTCGTCCGCTTTGATCTTGGAGCCCCAAGTAGTCATGTCCCTCAGGATCGGGACGCCCTTCAAGAGCATCCGCGTATGTCCCTTGGTCACCATTGCGGCAACCTCAGTGATGGACTGCACGCCCATATAGGCGTTCTTTGCGAAGAAGCTCATGTCTGTCAGGGCACGGGAAGCAGTCGCCAAGGCGCCTTCCGGGTCCCGCCGCGCACGGCCTGTCAGAATCTTGATGGACTCCTCAAGGGCCTTACGCTCGGACGCAACAGGGGTTTTCACCTTAGTGATGTCGTGAAGGAGTTCCGCTGTGGTTCTCCCTGTAGCGCCCATGATGCCGATGTCACCGTTAACACGGCGGTCATAGCTGGGCGTGATGCGGGACAGGTCGAACTCTCGAAGGTCATTGACTGCAAACTGAGAGCCATCAGACAGCGGGACTGTCATGTCTGAGTCGAACAGGTGACGCCCTTCGAGGAAGTTGTTGGAGGCCAACCCCATAGAGCCGGGGATGCTTCCTTGGTCGCTCAGTGAAAGCAGATTCGACTCATCGAAGTCCTCAGACTTTGCGACCCCGAAAGCTTTCCGCGTGGCATAGTCCTCGACCAGCTCATCCAAGATTTCTTCACGAAGCTTTACGGCGTCCACTGTTGCCGCTGGCTTCTTGCCGACCGGCTTAGGCATCCGTGCCTTCAACTCTTCCTCCACAGCATCTTTCAGGTAGTTATCAACCCGAGATTTGACGTGAGGCCGAGCCGCATAGCTGGCAAGCCATGACTCCTTGATGGCGTTCTGAAGCCCGTCCTGCCCGCCGAACTTTTGAAGGTGAAGGTTCTTGGCAGCGGTCGAATAGATGTTAGGGATGTAGGAACCAGCGTGACGCGTCTCAGGCAATACAGGGCGAGCCTTGCGATTGCCGAACTGAGCTGGTGCAGCCAGATAGTCACCCTTGAGGTCGTAATGCCCCTTGATGGTGTCCATAAGCTTCCGCTCGCCTGCTGTGAGTTGGGTCAGCTTGTTGCCCGACACCTCCTCAATGGCCTCCGCGACACGGCGGAACGCTCGCTCAATGTGAGCCTGACGGCCACCATCGGTCATCGCATAGCTCGGGTCTTTGATAGCCTCCAAGACCTCCTCCGACATCTTGTTGTAGGTCACATGGTCCTGACCTTGGATGCGCTCGATGATGTCCGAAGCCGTGGCCCCGAACTTCCCGTTTGAGCCTGTCACGGTCCCTGTAGGAGAACGGAACAGTTGGCTACCTATCGCCAAGACATCGGGACTCTCTGAGCGATTCAGCGTGTAGCCGATCTCTGTGAAGCCTCCCATCGACACACCTTTTGCAGCACGATCAGGCATGACCTCAGCGGCCTCAGCCAGAAGCTTTGGGTTGAGGGGATTGGTGGCGGAGAGGATTGAGCCATCTTGCAGGCGCACAGCACCTGGCTCGTTAGGATGGTCCACGTAGGCCACACCAAAAGCTTCCTTAGGCTCCTCGCCTGCCATCCATGGGAAACGTGAAGGGTCCTCCTGACCCAACTGACGGGCAGTCTCACGGGCCTCCAAGCGGATGCTCGGACCGGCGAAGTCGTTTGCATCTGCCTCCATATCAGGATGCAGCTCGAAGCGCTCATTTGGTAAAGCCGACTCACCGTGGCGCGCAAGGATCGACTCAAGGTCCGCGTCTGGGACATCGGTTCGAGGAGCAGCTTTAGGAGCCGCTCGAAGGGCTTTATCAAACAGCGCCGTAGCGCCCGCACCGAACAGAGCGCCACCTACCAACGCGGTTCCGTAGTGGCCCTCAATGCCTGTGATGTTCTCGCGAAGACCCTCGGATGCCACAGCGGCAGCACCTGAGTACATTGCGCCCTGAGCCACCCGAGAGATAAGGCGAGCCCCAGTTGTTCCAGGCAGCGGAACGTAAGTCAGCGGATCGAGGCCAGCGCCTGCGAAACCACCCACGATCTGCGCGCCCGTACCCGCTCCATTAATGCGCCGCTCGTACTCCATGTTCTCCTTTGCCATGGCGATAGCGTTCGGGAGGTTGGCCCGTTTGCCCTTGGCGTAGTCCTGCACGAAGCTGAAGTACTGAGGGTCTACGCCTTCTTTGCGGATCATGTCGTAATCCTCAGCGGTCCACTGAGAGTTATCTGTGGGGTTCACCCAGTCCAACGGGTCATGGTCTTCCTGTGTGGCGTAACGAAGGATCGAAGCGATTGGTGACGTAGCCAAAGAGGCGGCCGCTGCATCACCGGTGCCCTCAAAGGTGCCCTTCTCGCGCTTCCCGATGTGGTCCTTGAGGGTTATGTAGTCCTGCTGAGTTTGCGGAGCCGTACCACCATCAAGGTTCATGTTCCCCAGTTGGGGGAGGTTTCCACCTACGCGGACCTTGGAGGTTGCCGCCACGCCCTGAGTTGCATCCTCAAAGGTGACGGCTTGAGCCTTTGGGTTGATGCCGGGATTGGTCACCTCCTGCGCATCGAACCACTGACGGGATGGCGAGTCACCGGAAACGTCCAGCAGCTTGCGCATATAGTTCTGACCTTCTGGACTGATCTTGGTGAAGTCACCAGTGTCCAACGCGGCCAACTGCGAGGAACCCAAACGGCCTTGGCCTTGGTTGTACGCCAAAGCGGTCTTCAGCCAGTCACCCTTGTAGGCCCCGCTGAGGTCTTTGAGGTGGCGGGCAATCGCTGGGACTGCCTTCTGAGGGTCCATACGATCTTCAGGGGTCATCAAGCCATAAGCCTTGCCGGTCAGCTCAGTGAACTGTCCGAGACCCAAGGGGCCTGTAGGGGATTTCGCAGTGGGCTCAAAGCTGGATTCGTTGTAGATCAGCTTGTGCATGTAGTCGTAGGGGATGTTATTGCGATCAGCTTCTTGTCGAATAAGGTTGTCGTATGGCGTGCCTTTGGCCTTCACCGATGCGTAATCGTAGTTGGTTGTCATATGAGTATTTTTCCTTTTGTCTGACTTCCCGCCGACCTCCACGACCAGTTCAAAGCGCCCACACTCAGGGCTCCGGCATGGTTCGGAAAGTCAGACAGAAAGAAGCCTTGAATGATGATTTTAATTTTCTGGCGGTCGGGCCGGAGAGCGTTTCAGTTTTTGTATTAGTTTCTGGCGTATTGGCCGTGATATCGCTTACGAACTTGATCAAGGTAGCGTTCTGCCGTGCGTATCGACACAAGTACAACGCGGTGAACGCTGCTACCAAGTGTCACTTGAATCTGATACATACCGTTCGGAAGTTTGCTGATTCCTTTTGGAAGATCACCTTTTCCACGCTTACGTGCATTCTGCAAGTTCTCTTTGTTAGTGCAGCATCGTAGATTGTCAACGTGGTTGTTCGATATATCACCGTCAACATGGTCTACAACCAAGGGCCCTGGGTCCGTGCCTGTATGCATAAAGTAGACGATTCGATTCGTGCGGTAATGACGGTTTTTGAATTTGAATCGGTAGTAACCCTCGCGATCCTTACTTAGAGCCGGGCCTACTTTTCCGTTTCTGCCACCCCCTGCCTTGATCCGCGAGAGGCCCGAGGGGCTTGTTTGATCAATCTTGAAGTTATCGATCAATTCGCTTAGCTCAGGCATGGGAAGGTGATGAGTTTGGTACATTGAGTGCCCTCACTGGTGTCCTGACGGGATGTCATCGCTTATAGTGGGGGTCTATATGTAGTGCCTTTAGTTTTTTCAGATGCTACATGTGGTGTTCTTAAGGAGTGGAATGCTTGCCTGTCTTGCGGATTGTCGGCAGGACCTCCTCAGTGACCCACTTTCGAAAAGGCTCAGAGGCTGGAGCGTTGCCGCGCAGGAGCATGGCGTAAAGCTCTGACTCATCCATCAACCACGCTTGTTTCCAGTTCTTAAGATGTGGGCCGCTCGGAAGGGTTACACATTCAGTAACCCATACCTCGACCTGAGTGGCTACAAACAAAGGCTGTGCTCAGAGTAACCCACGAGAACCAAGCGCGACTGCTAAATACTCGTATGCAGTGCTTAGGGGTACTCCCGGAGTTTCTCCATTGTCAGCACCTCTGACGTAACGTCAATCTCTGAAGGGATACTGAATTCGAGTGGGCCTCGTAACTGGTCAGATAGAATGCGCCCCTTGAATGCATCAAGCGAAGCAGGCGGATTTATCATAAAGATAGTAGGAGTTCTTCGGGTCTCTCCAGCTTGCAGTTTTCCAATATTAAAGCTCAGGTGAATTTCTGATGGCGTTAGCTTGATAGAGTACGTCGGCCCACCTGTATAAGTTGGTGGAGGGTCTCGATAGATAGCAGTTGGGTTTATGTATTTTTCCGGCTTTCGCAATAACTTACGTTCATCTTTAAAACTAAATTCCGGATAGGCCGGAACAACCAAAGAAATCTTCACGTCATCGGCAAAATGATCCCCTGAGTTGGAGATCTCAAGTGTGAACGGGACTTTTCCACGAAACTCCTGTAAGTACAATGCTAATTCCCTGTAAAAATGCACGTTCGTGGATATCGGTGTCATTCGAGGGGACGACCCAAGCTCATTAGCTTGCGAGTAGTTCCCGTAACGCCCATTTGCCAATGCCCATTGGGAATAACTCATCGAAAACTTATCAGCCACAACTGAATCCGACAGCATTATTTTTACATTAAATCTTGGTGCGTGCTGTTGGGTCTGCGTTACTGTGGCGGCGCCCATTTTTGCAATTTCTGACGGTTCAGCGATTGCCGTTGAAGAACCTCGGCGCACGTAGACAGTATTACCTAATACTGTTCCATATGCTTTTCTAATGTATACAGGGCGTTCCTGCACTGGGATGGTGAATAGACCAAGATTTATCCCCTTGTACTCCAGCGACCTGTATGAAAAATGTACCGGATGATTAGTTTTTCCATTGATAAACTGTTGTAATCGAGAGTCGTCAATTTCAACGTCGAGCCCCGTCAGTTCTCCAGAGCCATCCTTGACCCCAATTAAGATGTAAGCTATTTCAGTTCGCCAAGCGTTCGCAAACGCCAGAATATCTTTCAGCAACTCTGCCTTTTGACCATCGTCGGCACCGGCGAAAGGATATTGCTTACTCTTGTAATCCAGTGTAGTTCCTTCCCCCCGGTACAATAACTCTTGGATTAACGCTTCATCGTCCATGGCTGCCCCGATAATTTGTTGTTTAGCGAAATTGTTTATCAAATGTTGTGGGATTAGGCTTTTCGTATGGCCTCAACGATTGCCGCTCTGTCGCCTGCATGTCTCGCTCGCAATACCACACCCAAGGCAGCATCGCGTGTCAACTGAGTGAACACAAATCGCCTCTTGAAAGTATCTTCGTAGAAAGCTTCCTGAGCGACCATGGGACCGCCTACCAGATTCCAAGTGGTCAAACCCTCAGGGCCTTCCACGACCTCGAACAGCCCCAACTCAACGAACTCGTTAAGAGCTGCGGTTAGGCTTACCTTGAGGTCTACATGACGTCTCTTTGGTGTCGCCTTTGCAATTGACAGGCTGTCGGTGACAAAACAGGAGGCAGGCATAGAGGTAGTCCTTAGATGGCGTAATGCCAATCAAGATATACGATCTCTACTCACATATGTACTGCTTTTAGTTAAAACCGTTGACCATTCCATCAGTGCTTACTACTTACCAGACTATTCAATGCGAATTGCCACATACCTTGGCTCTTCGTCAGCACGAGAAATTGCATATTTTGCGCCGCTTCCTTCAGGGGTACGTGTAAGAGCTTGAATCATGCTAACTACATCCTCCTTTTCTGCGCCTTCTGCATCGTGAGGCACTTCAAATACTTCAGTGCGGGTCGCCCCCTGACTGATCCAGGAGCGCTTAGCAACCCACTTCCACGAACCTTTCCCGCACAAGTCGTAGTCGCTACTGAACTCTATAGAGATGTAGATCGCTGGCTCCGAGGTGTTAACTCCGGTTACGGCTGGGTCAGGCATTGAAGTATTAAGGATGGTCATTATGTGCGTCTCGCTGTCGGATGAGGCTGTAGTACTTGAGGTGATGCGTAGCGCTCTAAGGCCTTATTGCCTATCTGCACTTGATGCATACCGCATAAAGGAATTCAACTATACGAACACTGCTCACACATGTCAACGAGCTACACTCACACACCTATCGAGATTTCACCAACCCCCCAAGCTGCAATCCTTTCCAGACTCGCAAGGATCACCGTGAGACTCGAGGTGATATGCCATCCCAATACATACAACCTATTTTGATCAATGCGTATCTGCCTTGCAGATGGTCGGTAAGACCTCCTCAGTGACCCACTTACGGAACGGATCAGCTTGTGGGGCGTTTCCACTGAGGATGGCCGGTCAATACGTCCCACCTTGATGTCCATGAAGTTCAGCGGGCGAGAAGCGTCATTTGACACCATCAGATGCTGTGTTTGACTGAACCGAGTCAACCACAAGGAGAAAGCCCAATGAGCTGGTATACAAATGGAGCCGTGCTGGTACAAAGCGACGGTAACAAAACATGGTGGACGACCGCTTATGGCCCCGGTGCCGAGGTCCCTATATCAGGTATCTACCGGTGCACAGGCTGTAAAAAGGAGGTCACTTCTAACGCTGGCGATCCCTTTCCACCTCAGAATCATCATCAACACACCACAGCCCAAGGGGCAATAAAATGGAAGCTGAATGTAAGGACGAATACCGCAGGTGAATGACCCGAATGTAAGTGCGGTTCTCATTCAGAGGTAGTATCCGCACCACCTTTCAGTCTGACAGAGTGACTTTCAGCGCCTCAGCCATACGATCCACTTGCACCGCCCTACCCGAGCCATACAGGTCAAAGGTAATCGAACCTGAGCTGTGCCCTAAGATTTCCTGAGCGATCCCCAAAGGAACCTCAGCAGCCTTCAAGGCTCCTGCAAGGTGATGCCGCAGAGAATGGAAGGACTGGCCTGTGTTTGCCTCTGTGCCTAAGACATCCCGAATGAGTTGATTGAGCTGCGTAGTGAAACCGCTTGAGGACATCTTGAAGAGCTTTCCATTGGCTGCCTCTGCGAATGCCTGGAGCGCGCCAAGGTCAACACCATGAGCAGACACCACAGGCACTATGCGAGCACTGAATTTGTTCTTCAGGGTCTTGCCATCGTTGGTGTTGATGTCCATCACCAACTGCTCTTCAATCTTCGTGAGGTCCTCAGTGGTGATTTGGTAAATCTCACCAATGCGAGCCCCAGTGACCACGCCAAGGCTCAAAGCCCAACGCTGCCATGAGGATGCTGGGAGCTTGTTAGCGTAAGCCATCAACGCTGCTACCTGAGTCGGTGTGAACGCTTCACGCTCGCTCTCAGAGCCCTTACGGATTTGTAGGCCCTTACTAAATGTCTTATTGAGGTAGCCGTTATCCTCACCCCAATTCATCACTGACGAGAGTTCTATGAGGATCTTATTGACGGTCGATGGCTTGCGTCCTTCCACCAAGCGAGCCTTGAGGTCGGTCATGTCCTTACGTGTGTGAGAGCGTAGGTCCAAGTCTCCAAGCATCCCCGCGAGAGTCCCGTAGCAAGCCTTTTTGTTCTTCAAGGTCGCAGGCTGCCAGTCAGCTTGGCGTTCCTCCATGTGAAGCTTGTAGAGAGCCTCAAAGGTTATCGCTTCGCCTGCTAAAGGATGAACTGTAGGGACGCCTCCAGGTGATCCCCGTGCTGCATATTCAATGCTTGAGCCCTTCAACTCTTCGAGTATCGCAGAGATGCCGCTTGGGTCTCCTGCTGCTCTCTGCTCCGCTGCCTGCATGATGCGCCTGCCAATCTCCAGAGCCTTAGCCTGTTCAAAGCTGGCAGGCTCCGTTTCGGCGACCCCGCAGAGGTCGTCATTGAGGGTTGAGTAGACCGGCCCCATACCACCGAAGCGATCCCATACAGAGCGACTCTGTAGGACACCCTCAGCGATCCGCATGAGATGCTCTTTTAGTTGATCCCAAGTAGCGTCTTGGTTGTCGAGGTGGAAGGCTCTAAGGGTGGTTAGAAGGTGCGAAGCCGTAGTCAAAGCGGCTTGCCTATGCGTGGTCTTGAGGGAGAGCGTAACGGTCTTTTTGGACCCTTTGGGACGGACTCTGAGAGAGTATCGACCCTGCCTCCTATACAGATAAGGACAGGCAAGGTCTAACAGTTTTCTAACAGTTTGAGTCTGATTTTCTGCGGCGCGTATCGTCATGAAAGGCCCAGCCCGTATGGCTCTTAGGGTGTGGCCTCATCGGTGTCAGTTGGCAAAAAACTCCACAGGGACTCCTTTAATACGATGCGCTGCATGAACGCGCGCGGGATGCCTCCAGCATACCCATGCGCCGCCCCGGCGGCCAGCCGTGAAACCTCTGGCAACAGCCCTGTA
>Ga0157371_10003675_pt1 | contig 13767 bp, 13 predicted proteins | sample C45metaG_FD_113462 | JGI IMG/M metagenome (GOLD analysis project Ga0157371, IMG submission 113462) | Corn rhizosphere microbial communities from Kellogg Biological Station, Michigan, USA - C4-5 metaG | ecosystem: Host-associated > Plants > Roots > Rhizosphere > Soil | place: USA: Michigan...
CATCCGATCGAGTTGTATGAACATGTTTTGCTGCCTAGGGGATTAGTTCCGGGATATACAAAAGAAACATTGACGGATAAGGTTTATTTTACGATAGATTCAACAGCGGATTTGGAAAGGAAATGGCCATTAATTATCAAGCCACACCCTGATTTTATTAAAACTATTCTCTTGTTCTCGGAAGAGTTTGAAAAACGGAAAGATGATTCATCTTATTTCGGTAAGAAAGGACTTGATCCACATTTACTCGCGAAGATTGCGGCCAAAGCGCATAGTAACAATCTGCGCATCGCCACTCACGTGGCGACAGCCGCAGATTTTCATAATGCACTAGTGGCGGGTGTTGACATAATCGCTCATATTCCTGCCGCAGGTGCTAAGCCAATAGACATCGAAGATGCTAAGTTTGCTGCCAGTCGTAGAATACCAGTTGAAACTACCTGTCTTGACGCAGTTCCGAGCCTGATTCGCATGGGCGTAGTACGGGAATCGGATGTCCGTAAAATGATCATTGCAAACCTCAAGGTCCTTTACGAGAACGGTGTGACACTTGCCATAGGCAGTGATAACATTGAAGATAATTCGGTAAAAGAAATATTTTATCTCAAAAAGTTGGGAGTTTTTGATAATCTCACTTTACTTAAAATGTGGACTGAAACAACACCTCTGGCTATTTTTCCAAAAAGAAAGATAGGCAGTCTAAAGGAAGGATATGAGGCCAGCTTTCTTGCGCTGGAAGGCAACCCCATCGAAGATTTTAGTAATACAACAAAAATAAAATATCGCTTTAAACAAGGCTTACTGATGGAACATTAGTCTTCTACCCGCATGAGCGTATTCAATAATGAACAAAAAGCGCATTGCTATTCCTTTACCGCACTTGCATCAGGCCGATGCAAGCAGCCGTTTTATTTCGTCGGCAGATGCAAACTGTTAATGTGGATGAAATGTTTTGTGTTTAACGTGTCCAGAGTCAAGCCATTTACAACTGCTTGTTGCAGCAATGAACAAATCTGGCTTATCGATAGTCTTACGTTTGATGCTAAGTTGAGCAACGATATCTGCGGCTTGTCATGCAGCGTTACTGTCAAAGTCCAAAATCGTAAAGCGTGTTAGCATAGCGTCCCAAAGCTGCAAATGAGCTTTAGTTGCGCCATTAACAACCTCAAACTCTATCACGCTTGAAATATAAAGCTGGTTGTAGTTCGTGAAATGTGATTCAAATTTGGAATTAACCTTGTCAGTCTTACGGAAATATTCAATCAAGGTGGTCGAGTCTACCATCAACTTTTTGTCCCCCATGCTGCAATACTTTTTCGGTTTTCCTCAAACACATTTATTTCTTTATCAGAGAATAGACACGGCTATTTAGTAAATACTCAATAAAGGCATCCTTATCTTTAATTGGCGGCTTTTTCTCGGAAAGTTCCTGCCATCGCTTTGCTTTCTGGGGCTTTCTGCTTTGTAAGTCCTGCTTGTCGGAAATGCTTTTACAAACACACACATTGGCTGCTACCGTTTATTTCGTTTCTTATTACGATAGTTTATTCGTCAACTTTCCATGATGGATTATGACCAATTTCCCAAAGATGTCCGTCTATGTCTTGAAAATAACCATGATAACCGCCCCAAAAAGCTTTTTGTGCCGACTTAGTAATCTTTGCGCCCGCGTTCTCTGCCAGCTTCATTATAGCATCAACTTCTTTGTCACTATTTACAAAGTACCCGATTGAGAATTCAGTTGCACTTTCAGATTGCAGTTTTAATTTACTGTCCCACGCCAAATTTTTTCTTTCATATAGGCAAAGCATCCTTCCATTATCAAGCTCAAAAATAACTACTGCTCCGTTTTCATATTCTGTACCTACAATGCCTTGTGTTTGCCAACCAAATCCGTCCTGGTAAAATTTCATAGATTTTTCTAAGTCAGACACGCCAAGGGTCAAAAGATTTATCCGTTGTTTCATTGTTTTGTCGTTTTTGTTGAAGGTATAGTAATAGCGCTTGCCATATTAATGCATAAACAACAAACGCTACTACCGTCAGGAATGGAATGATGGAAACGCCACCTATAGTGCCCCACGTTCTAAAATAAGTAATACTTATGCGAAATGCGCATGCGCCAATTACCAATCCTGCAAGGAGACAAGTGATAAGTTTCTTGATAAAGGAAATTCTATGCATGGAAGGTAATCTTATTTGGAAATCAATATTTGACAGATCATCTCACTTGTCGTCCTCTGAAGTTCTGACTAACGTTTCACAAGCCATTGATTTGACGCCGAGTTCATTAGTTTTTATATCAAACTTATGCATTAGTTTATTCATTTCCCGAACTTTTCTTTTTCGTTTCTGATCGAGGAACTCATAATCGTTATCCGGTTTGTACAGAACACCTTTTACAACCATATTCCAGATAATAACAGCCAGCTTCCCGGCAGTTACTGAAATAGCCGCGGGCCTTCCTTTTCTGTAAGCAATACGATTAAAGAAACTGGAAAGGGCAGTGTCTTTTAAATTGCCAATAGCATTGGCAGCATTTCTTAATACGATCTTTAAGCAGTTACTTCCTTTCCGAAGTCCATAAATTTTGTTTTTGAAAGGACTGGTTTTGGAGCCCACCACTGGTCAAGGAGTTCCTGTTTTGTAAATGCGTCACAAAACTATAGCAGATTGAGCTACTTAAATTAGATCTAAAATAAATCTAAAATAAATTTGCGAAAGATTACCGCGGGTATGATGAAATAAAAAAGTTAGATTTTGTAAACCTGCAAACTTCAACAGGTATCACTAAACTGGCTTGGAGAGTTACTTTCCAACATTTATTGATGCAATTTGCGTTCGAAGCCAACAGCATGGAATAAAAAAAACAAATAAAGAAGATAGAAATAGGAACTTCTGTAGAAATAAAACTTCTTTATTAATCAAAAAGTCAATTAAAAAACAATGAAACAATTAATGATTTCAATAGGGTTGATATCCATATTTTCAGCGTGCAGCAGCAAAAAAAACAATACAAGAAGAAGTTGAAACAAAAACAAATGAAAACGTGGTTAGACTTACTGATGCGCAGCTAAAAAATGCCGGCATTAAAACGGGTAAACTAGAGCAACAATCTATTTTCATCTATTCTAAAGGTAAGCGTACCACCGCAAAACATAATTTCCATCAGCGTATCACTCGGTGCCTCTCCTGCCATGCTTCCTCAGATAATTTCACTCATACAACAACAGTTCTCACTTTTCTTGAAGTATACCACCCAAGAAAACTTCCCCAGATTAGCATATTAAAAATAAGAGGGAAAATAATTCCTTTCAGATCAAAGCCGTTGAATAAAGGTTTTCCTAAGAATGCGTTCACGACAATCCACAGCCACAAGGTTGGGAGCAGACCAAATAAAATTCCTTTTAAAACGGTAGGATGCTTCACAATAAGGGAAAATATCAATCCCCATATTCCTCCGCTGATGATAAAAAGAATGGCTGCAATAATTTCGTCAGAGGGTGGATTAGATCCGATTGTAGAACGATACATTGAAACAAATCCGGGATCGCCCGATCCTGCTACTTTCATAATATACATGATCACAACTAAAATGATGGCGCCCAAACAACCACCAATAAAACCTTTTGCCAAAGAATGTTTCATGATCTTTATTTTTTAATTAATAAAATATTAAACAATCACTAAGCACTGTTTTATCAGCCTTTTTACGGTACAAATCGCGTTCATAAAGGTAAAGAAAAGTGATTCATAAAAATTTGTTTTAAATTGTTTCACAATCAATGCAAGGGAATTGTTTATTTACCCCGAATTTTAAATGCCAGGTAAAAGTTATGATATTATCATTATTGGAGCAGGCTCAGGAGGCTTAAGTGTAGGATTATTTATGAGCAAAGCCGGATTTAAAGTCTTGATGATTTCAAAGACAGATAAAGATATCGGCGGCGATTGTTTAAACGATGGATGCGTTCCCAGCAAAGCTTTGATCCATATTTCAAGGATTGCACAAAACGCTATGCTGGCTTCTCAATTCGGCCTGGAAATCTCAGGAAAAGTTGACATGAAAAAAGCAATGAATTATGTTTATGGCAAGCAGGAAATTATTCGTGAACATGAAAACGCACGATGGTTACAGGAACAGGGAATTGACGTAGCATTAGGCTTAGCAACATTTATAGCCAAAAATGAAATCCAGGTAAATGATAAAAAATATACCGGCAAAAAGATAGTGATTGCAACCGGATCAAAACCACGAAAATTAAACGTGCCCGGAGTAGAGGAAGTAAAATGTTATGATAACGAATCCGTCTTTCACATCACTCAATTACCTGAAAGATTATTAGTAATTGGCGGTGGACCGATTGGTATTGAAATAGCTCAGGCGATGAACCGTCTCGGAAGTAAAGTGACAGTTGTTCAACAGGCGAATAAAATTCTGGAACATGATACCAATGAAGTAACTGAGATTCTTTTGAAACAATTAAAAAAAGAAGGAGTTAATTTTTTCTTCAATGCGGCTGTTGATCATTTTATTTCTTCAAATGAAGCGATCATAAAATTAAGAGATGGCAAAACTGAAATTATTCAATTCGATGCAGTATTTGTAGCTATAGGCCGTGAACTGAATCTGAAATCTTTGCAATTAAATAATGCAGGCATACAATTCAAAAATGATAAAATTGATGTAGATAAATATTTACGTACCACAAATAAAAATGTTTTTGTCTGTGGCGATGTTGCCGGTGATCTTCAGTTTTCTCATGCCGCAGAATTTCATGCACGGATATTATTAAACAATTTTTTTTCGCCTTTTAATAAAACACTAAACAACGATCACATGTCTTGGGTAACTTTTACCGACCCTGAACTTGCGACTTTTGGTTTGAATGAAAAACAATTAAAAGAAAGAAATATCGGCTATAAAAAATTAGAACAAAATTTTGATGAAGATGATCGTGCTGTTGTAGATAATTATGAATATGGAAAATTGATTCTTTACATCAGCAAAGGCGGACTATTTCAAAAAGAAAAAATATTGGGAGGCACATTGGTAGCGCCTCATGCAGGCGAAATCATCCAGGAATTGGTTTTGGCAAATTCAACCAGTTTATCCATCAATTCCATCTTCAATAAAATTTATGCTTATCCAGTTGCGTCAAGAATCAATCAGGGAATTATTGTAAAACATAAAGAAGAAAGTTTGACCGGCACGATTAAAAAATTATTACACTTTGCTTTTAAAATTTTCAGTTGATGCACCTATGGGAATTGTTTAAGGAATGGTTTTTAAGCCTCGGCGAAAAGTATAATGTAAATCCTTACATATTTGGATTGATTTATGTTGGGGCTATTCCCTTTTTCTTTTTCTTTCTTTATGTGACCATCAAAAAAATCAGACAGAAAAAATCTTTCGTAATTCCGGGCCTGCTCACAGGATTGTTTTTTATTTCGGCTTATTTATACCTCATTATAGTTGGAAAAAATATTCCTTTTTGGGTTTACATCTTTATTGGAATATTGGTTGTGTATGGAGTTTATTCAACCATAAAGAAGATAAGAGCAAAAACGAAAGTTGAACAGTAAACGAACTTTTTTTGCCATTTTCTATTTCTTAAAAATGAATTATTATGAAGGCAGATGATCATAATGCAACCCTGCCAATTAAATTTAATTAGAATAAATGATTTCATTTTCAAAATGATCCGTGAAATAATTACCATCCTCAGTATCCAATTTGACCCCGTTCTAGAGCTGATCTTTTAAAGAATTTTAAAATCCGTACTTAGTTGCGGGAAGGGAATTTATGATAATTCCAAAAGATACAGTTATGAGACCGGCAGGGAAACTTTATTTAACCGCAGTACTTTTTTCCCATCGAAAAAAGCACCGATTGCTTTTGCAATTTTTCCCTGTTGGATAGCTTTTTGGGCAATACCCATTTGGTCAAGAATTTCAACACTTCTTGCCTGAATAACGAGTACCCATTATTGAGTTGTGTGGTCTTCCGTTTTTTCAATAATTCGAAAAGGATTTTTTGAGTAGCGAATTGGCAAGCCAGCATTAGTCCTGTGGGGCGTGCTCCTCCAATTATTATCAGTTTCCGACGTGGCATTCATTGCATGTTTTAATTGTTTGTGGTCTCTGTTAGCATTGCTACTAGCATCTATCGGCTTTACGAGGGTTCGGCGTTTGAAAAACATCAGCCTAAGTGTCCTGTCCATTTGTAGAAATTGTAAAAATTGCAATTGCTGTTAGCAGAAATAACTGTTTCATGGTAAGAGGTTTTTCCCTATAAAATTAGCATTTCGGATAAGAGTGGTGCTGAGTATTTTAGCAATAGAGAATTTTATAATTGAATCCAAAGAATTCAGCTCTTAAACAATACAGGCAACCTGATCAGCTTCTTTATCGTTTTTTAAAGCAGCTGCACTGAAAGGATAAAAATGAAGAAAAACATAAAATGGAACAAGTGGCTTATACTTCCTCTTTCCATTATATTGATTGGTTTAATTATCATGGCCGGAAATAGTATTCTCTCTTCGGTTATTGAAAAGAAAATGGGGCAGGCACTCAACCATTTATCACCCAAAATACATGCAGATTATGCTTCGATTCATGCAAATTTATTTAAATCTTCAGCGTTCATCAATGATCTGCATATAGATTTTATACCCTATAGCAACACTCCACAGTACCGGCATTCACTTCATTTTAATAACCTTACTCTTACAGGTATTAATCTTTTTAAAGTGATTTTCAACAGCACACTTTCGATTAAAAATGTAAGCTTTAATAAAGCTGAAATAAAACTTGACCCGTTTTTATTGGATAAAAAAGATTCGGCTCAGGCAATTACGGATAGCTTACATCTTCCGTTTAAAAATCTTGCAATTGCGAACCTGGGACTGAGGGACCTAAACGTGTGGTTGCATGCACCGCCGGCAGATCGGTTATTATTGAGAGGCAATATAGCATTACAGGGAGCAGAAATAAACCTAACAAACAACTCTGGAGCATCAAGTATTGTAAGATTTAAAAGTGTGGAAGGCTTGTTATCAGATATTGATTACGCAATGCGGCATCACCATTACACAATCCGGGTAAAAAAATTAATGCTGAATAGCAACAAGCAACAACTTCTTCTTGATTCATTGAAAATTATTTCACAAAAGGATATTGATTCTTCACAGAATAATATGAGTCGGATGAATATCGATGTAACTGCCACAACAATAAAAATTACAAAATTGAATATATTGCAATTATTGCCTGGGTTCAGCGATGGTAAAAGTTTGGATGAAAAAGACCGGGCTGCTATTTTGGTAAGCGATTTACGTGTCCATTTAATGCAAAATAATAAGGGGCATCTTAGTCATCATTCCATTTATTGTAAACGTCTTTCTTGTAAAGGCATTGATTTTGCAAATGCAATTTTAAACCATAGTCTTTTTGTAAATACAATTAATCTCGAAGGATGTGACATAAGGCTTGACCCGGTTCTGCTCGATAAAATCCGGAGATCAAAAGGAAAAATGCTATCCAAATTCAGTTTTCCTTTTAAAAATCTTTCGATTAATATGTTCAAAATACGAGAAGGAAATATCTGGTTGCATTCAGGGAAGAAAGAACGGCTATTATTAAAAGGCGATCTGACTGTTAATAAAGTAGTTTTAAATCATAAAGGATCTCATGGAACTATAGAATCCCATTTGGCAGCAATCGGCTGTAATCTTTCAGATATTGATTATCCATTACCGGATGGCCTATACATGATGCATATAAATAAGCTTAAGGCTGATAGCAAAGCAGCGATGTTGCGGATAAATTCTTTAAAAATTGTTCCCCGGTATAACAAGTATCAATTCGGTAAAAGATTGGGCCACCAGCAAGATTGGATTAAAACCAATATTGGCGATATTGAGATTTCGAAATTAAATTATGCCAATGTCTTGCACAAAGAACTGCGAGCTGATAAAATAACTTTTAATAATTGTAAAATATATGTTTTCAGGGATAGAAGATTGCCGAGACTATTAAAGCAACAACCTATGCCTAATGATTATTTAAAAAAAATTCCTTTTAATTTACGAGTGAACCATTTGCAAATGAATAATGCTTCTGTAATCTATGAAGAATTCCCAAAAGATGGCACTCAGTCAGGCACATTGCAATTAGCAAATATGAACATGTCAATGTCGCCAGTATTGAACCATCCTTTTAAAACTGATCCTGTTTACAGTGATACCTACATCACGGGATCTATTATGAATTCGGGTTCAATAAAGGCTACCATTCACGGTCAACTTGAGAAAAATATTTATTATATAAAAGGTTCGATAGAAAATCTTGATTTATCGAGGCTAAATTCTTCTGCTGAAAATCTTGGAAAATTTCATATTAAATCCGGCATTCTGAATAGTCTTAATTTTCATTTTACAGCAACTGATAAAAAATCTTCCGGGGAGATCATTGGTGAATATCATAATCTTATTATAGAAAGATTAAAGGTCAGGAATGGGTTGAAGAAAGTTGCAAAAGTTCCTACTTTCTTTTTGAAGCATCTTATTATACCTAAAAACAAAGATAAAAGCATGGATGCGGCAAGGCGTACAGGCAAGATTGACTACAATCGTGATCCTACACGGATGGTTACTTTTTATCTTCTAAAATCTTTGCTAAGCGGCATAAGAGCAAGTTTTGATTTAGGATTTTTACTCCCAAAATAATTTGCTGATAGAAGTATTGTCGAAAACAATAAAGAATAGGAATAGCATATCTACTTTATGCTTAGACGAAACTTTAAATCAATGCATTTATCTAACCGTCTCATACGGTTCTTTGGCGGAAATTTCAACATCGGGAAGTTAATTATGGACCTCATGGAAAATGTTTTGTCTGAAATACAAATAACAATGCGGTGTGTTTCCGTTCCATTCTTTTGTGGTGTCGAATTTCAGTTATTTGTATCATGGTTCTAGCTTGGCTCGTCACTGGTACTATAAAAGACTATATTGAAAGGTATGTTTTCCGTAAATCTTAATTCCCGATTTAATAAATGACCGTTACCGTCAACTACGGCTCAAGTGAATTTTTCTTTGGATTCAGTAGTTGAAAGCGTTACCCAGTCACGTCCTGATTTCGAAGACCGACCTGTCCACGAAGAAATTTTGCAACTCAAACAACAAACTGGAAAGGACATTTTGGTTGGAAGTAGGAGTTTGATTATTCAACTTTTAAATAGTAATCTTATTGACGAATTTCAAATTTGTATTCATCCTGTCATAGAAGGAAAACGGCTGTCAATGTTTGACCAAGTAAAAGGCAGGACTGTTTTAAAAATTTTAAAAACAAAACGCCTACATTCCGGTGCAACCGTATTTTACTATCGACCGAAATCAAAGAAAACAACGAACCACTAACAGACGGGTATGACAAGCTGAGGGTCGACAAAATATAGTTTTAAAGTATCAGTTTGGAAGTTTAAGACAATTGCGCGGGCAGCCTGCCCGGGAAATATCGTCAATTAATCGGGAATCCCTGGTATTCTCTGTCCATACAATTACAATGAACTTTGCTTAGATTTTGAAGAAAATAATCATCAGGTAAAAAAAAGAAGTTGACGTTAACCGGTGCTTTCGCCTCAACAGATGAACCTTACTCAAAGTTAATTTAATTCAATTCTGAGTGGTTGATTGGATCAAAAAAGTCGGTGATAGCCGGGAGTGGGAAGCGGTAATTGCGACCTTCGTTGTTATTCTGGTTTTCGGTTTTGACAATTTAGATACCTTTGAAAATGAAGCAGTGGTCGCCCGGAACGGCTACAACCAATGTACCAGGAAGTTTGATGGTTATACTACAATAAATTGATACTCTGATCTGATCTATTTAAAAATAAAAGAGCTGTAGCTCATGAAATTAAAGTTTGAAAATAAAGCTACTGGCGGTCACCTGGCTATGCTTGTAAATGATCCTCAAATCAAAGGGAAGGGAATGTTAAATAGTGAAGAAAAGCCAATCAATACCATTGTAATTAATCAATCCATGAAATCTCAAAGAGTAAAGATCGATGAGATAGAGTATATAATGCCAGGCAATTCTCTTTTACCCTTAGTATCTAACCAGCATTTTATTTTTGAAAAACCGGAAGCATTAATATGTTGGCAATTTAACAGGGAATTCTATTGTATTGTGGATCATGATGCAGAGGTAAGCTGCGTCGGCTTTTTATTTTTTGGCATCCATCATCCTATGTTTATTAAACTTAATCCAGGGGATTTGAAAAACATCAGGATTATAGAAAAATTATTTTTGGAAGATATGAAGGAAAAAGACAGGATGCAAGGCGAAATGCTACGTACATTATTAAAGCGGCTGATCGTAAAAAGTACACGAATGGCGAAAATTCAGAGCAACAGCTATCAGCAACTTACCGATGAACGATTTGATTTAATTCGTCAGTTCAATTTGTCGCTGGAAATGAACTTCAGAAAGCAGCACCAGGTAAACTTTTATGCCAGGCAGCTTAACAAGTCGCCAAAAACGCTTTCCAATCTCTTTCGGCTTAGTAATTTTCCATCACCGTCAAATCTTATTCACACCCGGATTATTATGGAGGCCAAACGCTATCTATTCTATACGAATAAATCAGCAAAAGAAATCGGGTATCTACTTGGGTTTGAAAGTTCTGCTCATTTCAGCCGGTTCTTTAAACTTAAAACACGAATTAATCCTTCTGAGATAAGGAAGGTGAAGCCATAAAAAAATAAAATAAAAGAGTAATGAAAAACGGGAAAATCAAAAATATAAAAAACGATTACCGATATGCACCATTATTTTTAAGATTAATAATAGGTTTTGGATTTATGGCACATGGATGGGCGAAAATAGCCCGCGGAACGGGCGGTTTCGAAAAATTACTGATGCAGACAGGTGTACCGTTTGCGCATTTAAATGCAACAATAGCTCCTTACATTGAATTGTTGGGTGGTGCGGCAATTTTTACCGGGACATTTGTAACGATTGCAGCAATTCCGCTAATTGTTGTCATGTTGGTAGCCATGTTCACTATTCAGATTCATTATGGTTTTAGTTCAGTAAATACAATTGGATTAACGCCACAAGGACCAAAGTTTGGGCCTCCTGGTTATGAAATAAACCTGCTTTATATTGCAGGGCTGATTTCTTTAATGCTTACAGGTGCAGGAATCTTTTCTGTTGATTCTTTAAGAAAAGGGAAAGCAACTCCTGCATTACCAAATGAAAATACCAATGCATGAAAATTCTATATTTTAAATTCATGCACATTTCAGCAGTTTCCCTCGTAAAAATCAAATACCATTGGTAACGATAACATAAACTTACAAATATTGTTTGCAGCAGAATACGGGAAGTATAGGAGGTGCATTTTAATGAAAAGGAATTTCTTAAACCATTAGAATAATTTTTTAAATCTTTGAAATAATAAGGAACTTCGGTTTAACACACCGGAGAATTTTTCTAATTCCAACACCGGTAATACTTGTTTCCTAACTCATATTTTATATTTGAGAAGCAAATTAAATGGTAAGATGGTAAATGAAGAAAAACGGGAAAATCTACGGGACTACACCGGAACGCCTTAATGCATTATCTGATGCGGTTTTTGCTATCATTATCACTATTATGATATTGGAGTTAAAGCATCCGTCAAAGCCCACTTTCAGCGCTTTATTTGCAGCATGGCCGGTATGGGTGAGCTATATCGTAAGCTATGTCTTTATTGCTATTGTTTGGATAAATCACCATTACGTAATGAAACATGCTACAGAAACAACTCTCGGTTTAATGTGGGTGAATTTTGGACATCTTTTTTCCGCGTCATTAATACCCTTTCTTACAGATTGGATTGCAGAAAGCAGGCTAGACTCAGTGCCGGTGGTTGTTTACGCATTTGTGTTTATTTTGGTAAATGTTACTTATCTTTTGCTAATCCGGGAAATTATGCGCCCTGAAAATACTAAGGTTGACTCACGCGTCAGGCGTTTGTTATATAGACGGTCAATATTAACAATACCGGTTTTTGCTGCAGGGATGATCATTGCTTTATGGCTTCCTTACGTTGGGTTTCTTTTGGTTTGTGTTTGCTTAATTATTTATCTGCGTCCCGGTGTAAGTGGGAACAGTTAAGTAGGGGAGTGATTACGGGCAAAATATCTGAAAAATGCTTATAATTCATCCTTTATATAATCCTGTTGGTAGACGGTCAACCTGTATGGGTCTAAATAGTTATTCCGTCGACCCAAATAAGCGAGTAAAAATCAAAGTTTCAAAGGCTGGCAATTAAAATAGAAAAAGAAGGATGTCTTACACGATTATGTTTGTTCTCATCATTAGTTTTATTGCCTCGCTTGTAAGGTCAACATTAGGTTTTGGCGAATCATTAATAGCCGTTCCCTTATTTCTACTTTTTTTACCGGTAGAAATTGCTGTACCATTATCAGTTATGTTGTCTCTCATCATTGCACTAGTTGTAGTAATACAAGATCATGCGAAAATAAATTTTAATAGTGCAAAATGGCTTATTTTCTATGCAATACCGGGTATACCTATAGGGATAGCAGTTCTCCTTTTTGGAAATGAATTTTTAGTCAAAGCAGGACTTGCGTTGCTCATTATATTGTATTCTCTATATGCTCTTTTTACCAAAAGCAATAGAACGCTAAAAGAAGACAATATGCTATGGCTTTTTGTTTGTGGGTTTTTATCTGGAATTTTGGGTGGTGCATACGGATTAAACGGACCGCCATTAGTCGTTTATGGAAACATGAGACAATGGAGTGCTAAACATTTCAGAGCTACTTTACAAGCTTACTTTTTAGCCGCAAGCCTGATAGGCCTGGCTGCATATTTTGGAAAAGGTCTTATTACTACCGAGGTGTATGAATATTTTCTAATCTCTTTGCCGGCAGCTATCCCTGCAATTTTTTTAGGAAGGTATTTAAACCATCAATTAAAGGATGGTGTCTTTTTTAAGTATGTTTATTGGGGGCTTATAATTTTAGGGGTAATCCTACTGGCAACGGGTTTAAGGCATGTTCCTTAATGCTTCGATTTTGTTATAGTCATTCACGTTGACAGCTTTGGCAGAATTGATTGATTGTTCCGCGTTCAAAATGAATGAATGCTTTGCCTTAAGGAAGGCAATCGGAAGTCCGGTTGATCTTAAGGTTCTAATCCGGTGGATTGTCGCTTTCACTTCCTTCGTTTCAGTGCATACTCAACTTACCAGCAGTAAAATTCCTGCAAACAAAAGGATAACGACTATAGCTGAAATAATCAAAAGTCTCTTTCTGTCATTTGTTTTTGATAAGTGCTCTCCTAGCATATTTTTTGTAAAATTTAGTCTTTCTAATTCAGGTTAAATACAAAGAGCTAGCACCTGTTTGTCTCCTTGTCAACAAATTTGTAATCAGCAATTGGATTTTTACTACTTGATTGAGCAGATTCTTTACCCGAATAACAAATATACGTGCTCGTTCAGAGGAAGTCTTTAGTAAACGGGCAGTACAGGCCTCGCGTCTCTTTTGGAAATATATTTTTTTAGGAAGGGTAAATGAGTAAATGATGACCAGATGAAGTAGCAAACGGGTGAATTTTATTTCTCTTGAATCCAACGGCTGGATGAAGACAATTACGGACCCGTATGGATTCAGAAAAAAGGAACTACGACCCAATATATCCGGAAAATGTAAAGCGCTACCAATGATGCATTAATACTTAAAAAGG
>Ga0157371_10003678_pt1 | contig 13763 bp, 18 predicted proteins | sample C45metaG_FD_113462 | JGI IMG/M metagenome (GOLD analysis project Ga0157371, IMG submission 113462) | Corn rhizosphere microbial communities from Kellogg Biological Station, Michigan, USA - C4-5 metaG | ecosystem: Host-associated > Plants > Roots > Rhizosphere > Soil | place: USA: Michigan...
GGCACCGGATCTGTGCCAGCCCAGTGTGGAAAGACGTACATCACCAGGTCTGGGTTGGGCAGGCGGTGGAACTGTCGATAAACCTCGTTTTGCGCGGTTCGCGTGTAGGGCATGTTTGACGAAGGTATCAACGGTTCCATGAGGGGACGCCTCAATGCCTGACGCGCATCCAGGAGCTCTTGGCCGGCTTGCCCGTTTTGTGTGCCACCGGTTTGCTTGTTCCAGACATCCAGCATGGTGCTGTCATCATGGCTAAGCAGTTGCTCGGTGTTCGTTGCACAACCTGCCACTGTTGCAGCCATCAATACTGCCGTCATCGCGTTAATCCAGTTCCGGTGCGACATGGCGACCTCCAAGGGCGTGGTTGACCCTGCGCCCATTGGCGTCGTAGTCAAGGAAGAGGGGCTGCTCGATATGAACAGCAACTTTGGCGCCGGGCTTGACGTAAATAGCCGCGAAGGCCTGGCCATAGAGCTTGTTGACCCATTGCGACATGTCCTGCACGCCACTGGCGAGGATTCGGCTCATGGCCTCATTTCCTGAAATGCCGGTGCTGCCTTGTGCTCCATTGCCACTGTTGATATAGGTGGTGCCATCGGACTTGATCAGGGACGCTGCACCGGCCCCTGCTGCAGTGATCAGTGCCTGGGAACCCAGGTATTGCTGAGCGTTGCTTCGGCGTTCGCCGCTGACACAGGGAATGCCATGGCGATCACTGATCCAGCCAAGATCTTCTTGGGTTGCACCGTTGCTCGTAGAGCTTTGAGCGTTAGCACCTGAACCAGAACCGCTTTCACCCGGTACCGTTCGAATGGTGCCGTCCTGAAACACGAAGGTGATCGAGCGGATGTGCCCGCGAACGCATGACAGTGTCCAATCGCCGGAGGCTGTGCCGCTGACCACTGCACCTGCGACTTCGGGTAGATCAATGCCATTGGCGATGAGGTTCTCGGCACCGATCAATACTTTGAACGGGTAGGGGTCATTGACTGTGCCATCAATGGGGACCCGACCAATGAGTGCAGTCATCGCTACCGACCCCATCAGCGTTGAGTTTGGAGGCACGGTATACATTGGCTTGGCAACCGAAAGACCAGCGTCTCTGGAAACCGTAGTCGCAATGGAGTCAGTGATGCCTTCCAGTGTTCGTTGAGCAGGGCCAAAACGTGTGGGAAAGCTAAGACCTAGTTCAGAGGATCCGGAGTTCTCTTTGGGTTTTGCATCGTCTGGTTCAATCCAGCGTGTACCGGTTCCCAAGCTTTGCCCGTCGCCCTCCTGTAGGCCAAGCCCCACAGGCAAGTCCAAGGTGTTGTCCCTCTGGTTCAAGTGGTCGAGTTGTCGCTGAAGGTCTTGGAGCAAGCCGTAAGTCTCGGTTGTGTCGCTGCCAACTGCTGCATGTTCAGCCTGCAAACGGGCACGTTCTTTTTCCAGTGCGTCTTGGATGCGCAGTTCCAGGGTGCTTTCGAATTGACGCAGCTGCTCGCTTTCTTCCTTGTGCTGTTGGGGATCGGTGAGCGACTTTTTCAGTTCGCCACGCAGTTGCTTGACCTGCGCCACCAACGTGGCAACGGTATCGCTCTGCGTGTCCCCCTCGATGCCCAGGGCTTTCATTTCTTCTGGTGTGAGCTGGCTCTCGCTGTCATCTAGTCCGGTTGCTGCCGGCCTGTTGCTGGGCAACAGTTTCAGTAGAACCAGGACCAGCAACAGTGCCATTGGGATCATCAACCATTTGAGCAGTCCGTTACTTTTCATCGGGAGCCTCCCTGGACGTTGATGGGGCTGTGGTTTGCGGCAGATTCAGGGCCGCGTCGACAGGGCTGATGGTGGGTAGGAGTGATTGAGCGATGCCGTGGCCACGCGTCGACAGGTATAGGACGGTGGTATCAAGAGAGCTGCCTTTTGGTCCCAGGTTGTGATGCTGGAACGTGGCCGTCACAAAATTTCCCTGCAGCAGGCGCGGATCCAGATTGATTGTCTGGTTTGCCTGATTGGTCAGTCGAATTGCCGTTACCCAGTAATCATCCAAACGCCATGCTGAAAGGGCCTTGGCGTGAACAGGCAAGCTGGGCAGCAGCAAGTCGAGCGATAGGTCTGGCGGCAGGTTGATGCGCCTAATACCAGGCAAGGGCTCGACAGTGCGCAGGGGGGCATATAGGTTTTGAGCCGCATAACGGGTCAGCACCACTGGCAGGGGTGTTTTTTTCGCCGGCTCGTCTGATTGCTGATCGTTCGTAGAGCGCCCATTACCAGGAGGTTGTTGAGAGGCTTGCTGCTCCACGATCCTGATTGACTCCAGTGGCGACTGATCGCTTTTGGATGGTTCAGCGACGATGTCCAAAAGAATCAGTTCGCCGGTCGTCGCGTCTTGAAGTTGCAAACGAGTGGGCTCAATAGGTTCATTGGCTCGCAGGTACACGGTGCCAGCTGCACTTTGCGCTCGTAGCCTATCTCCCAGAGAGGCCGGCACACCGACCCGAACATTCCGCTCAACAAACACAACGCGCTCTTGCCCAACGATCAGAGGGACGGCCAGAGGGAGGCGCTCCCATCGCATCACTTCTATAGCGTGGCTTGTGGCAATTGCCCCCAGAGTGAACACAAGTCCCAGTGACACAGAGATCAGCACAGATTTCATGACGCATCTCCCAATGGACGATTTGAAGGGCGGGTCGAAGGTGAGGTTGTAGCAGGCACAACGATCCGCTGAGGTGCACCGTCGTAGCAGTCCAATGCGAGACCGAATGGGTTGAGTTCCGGATCGAGATCCTGTCGCACGACTTTGATGGGATAGCGCACGAGCGCACGCTTGACTTGCTCGGTGCCGTGATACTCGTCAGCGTTGACGTCCAAGGTGACTACCCAGTCGCTGTTCGAGATGACTTTCACGCGCAAATCGGGATCGTCGCCGTAACCTCGCCCTGGGATTTCGTATAGACCCCGCACTCGTTTACGTAGCTCGCCTAAACGCCGCCGCTGCTCATAGTCCGCTTGCAGAAACGACCTGCATCCTGGTGTCAGGTACGCAGACAGAGACTGAATATTGAGGCTGTAGTCCTCCTCTCCATCAGCAGGCCAGCGGTTGAGTTGCTGGAAGATGTAGAAGGTGAATGCGTAGACAGACTCGGGTGGCACATCCCACCACTTACGGGTACTGCCTGATCGTAGGTCGGGTGGCACATGGATCGTCAGATCACGCGGTGCGTTCCACCAACCAGCTCCCATCAGCAACACCACTATGAGTAACGCTATTGAGCAAAGCCGCAACGTCTTCACATGCGCTTGTAAGTGCATGACTTCGTTCTTGAAGCGGCTCATGCGCCACCTCGACGTGTCGTCCAGAATTCAGAGTGGGTTATCAGTTGCTGCGCCCCGAGCATATTCCCGAGGGCTGGATACCGGCGGGCTAGCCACCACTGCATGTGCCGGTAGAGCCAAGTCTCTGGACGGCCGCGTTTTTGTCGACGCAACAATCCACCACCGATAAAGAGACCTGCGGCAATCATCAGGACGATCGAGGTGGGGATCATGGCGACGCTGCTCGTCAGGTACGCTAACGGGATGCCGAGTCCGACGCCGGTGAGCGCTGACAATCCGGTACAGATCCAGAGCTCGTCCGCGGTCAGCCCTCGAACGACGATCGGCTGACGGTTCAGGCGATGGGGCAGAAACGTCACTGCGCTATCGGGTGCGCTATCTTGATTCGATTCCATGGTGTCTTAACCTCACAGAATCCCGGTGGCTTTGGTGAGCAGCCAGATACCAACGACCAACATGATGGCACCGACAGCTACGCTGAGCCCGAATTGGCCCCAGGTGGATCGTCCAGTGTGAATTTCCGAATATCGTGTGTAAGCGTGGTAGCAGACACCAATAAACATCGAGGAAACCACCAACAAAGCGACGAGCAAAACGATGTCGTAACCATAGTTTTGCATCGTCTCCATGATGCCCTTGCCGGCTCCACGAGATGGGTCTTCCATCGTGGGTAACTTGCCTTTGGCCAGTGCCAGAGTTGGCAGCGTTGCGGTGAGAGATGTGGAGGTAATGATTTGCAATTGAAAGCGAAGTGAATGCCAGTTCATACGGTTATTCCATGCTCAGGAAAGAAGGAAGAAGGACAGGGCGAGGTACATCGCGACGAATCGAATAACCACGCCCACGAACTGCCGCTGGTTGAGTCGCTGTTCGGCCCAACCGGTGTAGGCCGTGCGCATTGCCCAAGCACCCCAAAGCAGGAGCACCGCAAAGACAGAGCACATCAGCACAGAGGCAGTGATGGACGGGGCAAAGCCGCCATTTGCCTTAAAGGCAGCTATCTGCGCGCTGGTCATGGAGCACCGACCGTTTCATCGCGGTAGTCGCCATGCAGAGCGACAGGGTCGCGAGGCTGGGCACGTTCGGGAGACAGGAAGTCCTGAACACCGGCGCGAACTCGATGGATGTCTGCTCGAAGGCGCTCGTGATTGAAGTGATAGCGGCTTTGACCGGCAGGGGGCCGTGCGGCAAGTTGGGAGGTCAAACGGTCGATAACATCGAGTTGACGCAGCATCAGCGCGTAATCATCCCGATCAAGCGAGGCGTGTGATGGAGCAGTTAGTCCTGTGAGGAGCGCAGTCAGCGTGATTGCCGGAATATGCTGAATGCAACCAGTTGCTCTGATCATTTGAGCCCACCATGGTTGTTAGAGGTGGGCAAATGTTAGAGCGCGCTAAAGTTGTTGCTTGAATCAATAAGAAACGGCGGTTGCCCGTTTGTTTTGTCTGGCTACTTTTTGTTTCTTATGCCGTTTCAGGGGTTAAGGGTGTGTCTGATTATTGCTTTTGCCGGCATGCCCCCTCATGATGAAACAGTACTTACAATATGAGGTGTTACATGTCCCGTCTTGCTGAATTTCGTTTGTTGGAGCAACAACTGGCCAGTCAAATGGCTGAGCTGGAGCAGATGAAAAATGATTCCGGTCTCAAAAAAGAGATCGAATTTGAGAAGAAGCTGCGTGCCTTGTTGGCAGAGTATGGTTACAGCCTCAAAAACATCGTCAATTTGCTTGACCCTCAAGCGAGCCGCCGCGCGCCAGCAGCATTAGCCCAAAAGGGAACGAGGAAAGCTCGCGAGGTGAAGGTCTACAAGAACCCTAAAACGGGTGAGACGATTGAGACCAAAGGTGGTAATCATCGCCAGTTGAAAGAGTGGAAAACTGAACACGGTGCGGACGTTGTTGAGTCTTGGCGCATTCAGTAATTTTTTGATCCTAAAAAGGCCCGTCAGGGCCTTTTTTGTCGAAGTGATTACACTGTCTCAAAATTTTGTTTCGTCACTAAATGTATTTCTTAAAGCTTCTCGCCGTTATGTCTACCGCGAGTGCAAGAAGCGCAGCACATGGCAGCAAGATTAAATAGGGACTTATACTGATGGGTACCGTCAGGTAAATAACCCAAGGGAGTACGAAAAGTACACTCAAGCTGGCTTTAGCTCGGTGATAGACATAACCCGACTCACGTCCTGCTCCAAAGCGCCTAAGATCTCTACCAACCAACCCGTCGACCAGCCCCACAAATGCGGCTACCGCAAACAGCGGTATTGTTAGCGTAAGCACCAGTAGCCGAATCAAAAAGACCAGCGTGGTGTAAGCCGCAGCGACGAGGCAGCTTTCTACATGTGCGTACACCGTAGCGATGTAGTAGCGGGTATCGCGCGCCATTGCGCGTTGAACCACTTTTACGTTTTCAGAGGCCTTCTGGGTCCATTTGTCGATCCCGGTTTTAACCAATGCCCCGTCATAGGCCATTGCGACCAGCTTTTGAGCGGTATGACCTGGTTCCTGCACCAGTACGCTGCGAGTGAAGTCCTCGGAGAGCTGCTCCAGCTCAAACTCAAACATGCGCTGAGAGTGTCGCCAACCTTCTTCTGGCCAGAGGAAGAACATGCCTGTGCACTCAATGATGATGCTGAGCAACAAAGATCCAAAGAGCACGCCGATAAACCGAAATGGCAATGTCACAAGGCCCATCAGCAAACCTTGCTGCTTTTCCTGCTGACGTCTTGCGGTTGCCGCTGGGTCGCTCATGAGTTGGCTGGCTCAGTCTGTCCCAAAGGGCTGGAGTCACTGCGCAAGTCATTAGGCAAATCCTCGTCCTGGTCTTGCACGGCCAACGGGTTCCACCACTCATCTGCGGGAACATAACGCTTGCGCATGTACCCAGCCATTGTCTGTAAATCCTTGGGCATGATTTCGTCCGGATCTGGAGCGGGCAGGGGCATGCGAATTTTCCAGAGCTGTCCCCCTTCAATGAGTCCAAAGGCTTGCCCTTTGGGCAAGGCCACCACATGCGCCGGCTCAATCATGGGTACGCTGGTCGTCGTGATGCGGTCCTGAGTATTAGAAGTGAATGCGGTGTTGCCCTGCGGATCGGAGCTGTCAGTCGCTGCGCTCATCACCGACGTTGAGTAGACATCGACTTGGGGTAATTGCTTGGTCAGTAGCTCAGCGGTGGCCGTTTCCCGCACTCGCAGCATGAACAGGTTGTTGAAGTTGCCAATGACCTGGCCTGCTTTGGCGCGATTGCCGATTCGAGCCTCGATGTCGCTAAGGGTCTGCGTGTAGGCCGTCACTTGAATACCGGCACCACCCCCCTTGTTGATCATGGGAATGAACTCATCCCCCATCAGTTCGTTGAACTCGTCGGCATGGACATTGATGGGGATCTTTTTATCGGGCAAAGCCCCTGGCAGACCATCGTCCACACCAAACTTATAGATGTGCCCGGCAACCGACACCAGGTCGGAGAACATCGAGTTGCCCACGGCAGAAGCGACTTCGGAGTCTGATAGCGCATCGAGTCCCACATAAACCACGGCTCGTTTGCGGATGACCTGCATCCAGTCAAAAATTTGCCGAGGGTCCTCCAGGTCCATGTAGTCAGGTGCCAGTAATTGCGCGATGTCCCCGGTAGTAAGCTTCTCCAACAGCGGTAGCAGCGATGCGACGATCTTGTCGAAGTAGGTGCGGTCATAGCGTACGGCAGAACGCAGGCCGTCGAGAACAGGGTCATACAGCCGTGCTTGGGACAGGTATTGCTCGATCGCAACCACGCGCTTCTCACGTCCCATCATGTGACGCGGAATGTTCTTCTCGTTGAGTTTTGCTTCGATCTGGACGATGACATCCCATGCCTTGGGTTCGTTTTGAGCAAAAAAATAGGCGGCGTATTCAATGAACAGCGCATCGATATTGATGACGTGACGTTGAATCAGCAGGTAGTCCGGCCGCTGTCCCAGTTCAACCAGCGCCCGGGCAATGATGTTGACAAAGCGCCAGGCAAACTCTCTGAACGCTGCAGAATTTCCCTCACCTGACAGTTGCCCCGCAATACGAGAGGCCACTTCGGTAATTCGCCCGAATCTTCCAATGGCGTTGTAGCGCGCCGAGATTGTGGGTTGGCCCAGATGAAAGACGTAGAACTCACCTTCGCGCCCCGCGCGTTTGGCCTCGACGTACATGCGTTTGAGCAGCTCAGCATCGCCCTTAGGATCAAGCACGATGCAGACCTCGCCGCGGCGAATGTCCTGAGTGATAAAAAGTTCGGCCAGTCGGGTTTTGCCCACACGCGTTGTCCCCAGTACCAGGGTGTGGCCAACCCGTTCGGCCAAGGGCAGGGTGACATCGACTTCTTGAGGATCGACGCCGTGCAACCGGGGCAGACCGCCTACTGGCGGTAATGGTCGTACAGGGTTCAGCGGGCTGTCCCAGCCGATGAGAATAGGCAGCTGGCACAGCGGATGAGGCGCAAACTCCAGCCGCTTTTCAAGACTGCGTGCCATCTGATACAACTGCGATGGCTCGACGTACTGCCTGAACTCAGGTCGGTAGGTCTGCATCAGTCGATGGGTATGACGCTGATCCCATCGAAATCCTCGCCCAACAAACAACCGATGATTGCTGACAGGGATTTCACGGCTGGTCATCACGTAACGGGGCAAACGTCTCATTTGCCGTCGGTAGCGCAGCACCGTGCAGGCTTGCTTCAGGCGAATGGCTCCAAACACAGTACAAACGAGTGCGGCCCCAGTGCCCATGGATGAGTCCAGCGCCAGTGACCATGGCGCCACTAGGCACAGAATCGCGGCCGAGCCACACGCCGCGACGCTATACAGTTCAACCGCTGGCCGGAGCAGGGTTTCCACAGCGTGAGATTGCGTCACAGCTACTGCTCCACACTGCCAGCTGTGATCAGTACGGGGTAATGTCGAAGGTTGAGTCGTTGAGCCAGTTCATCAGCTGAGACAGGGGTCAGTGTGAGACCTGCCGCAGCCTGACGAAGACTGTCGAGTGCAGCTTTGGATTCGACGTTGACCACCAGTCCTACTGCATTCATTTTCATGAGCTTGGGTAATCGCTGCCGGAGCCAGTTCCGTGAGCGTGCGTCTTCGCCTATGAGGAAGAATGATGGCAACCCTGTTGCGTCCAATACGCGACGTTCGACTTTCCCTGGAGACAATGAAGTGGAACGTACCGGCAGCATCTCTTCTTCGCTGTAACGTGCCTCTGCATGTTCCGATTTCAGTGCGTCTGCTACACACAGGTTGATGCTCAGTATGCTAATCGCCAACGTGATTGCGATCCTTGGTTTCATGGCTGTTTGCTCCTTGCAACAGTGAGTTGATTCATATGTTCGCTGACGCTGTGCCGATAGCTCGCGGCTAAAGGGCCTCCCGCGGGACGGTGGTAGCGGCCAACGGCTTCCAACCAGCCCTCGCCGGGGCGGTACTGTTCACGCAAGATTTTTGCGGCGATAGCCAGGTTTCTGTGGGGAATGAGAAGTTCGCACGGATGCCGGTAGAACCGCTCTTGATAGCCCAGATTGATTTGTGCCAGACCCGCATCGATACGCGTTGCTGGATGCTGCTTCAGAGCAAGCAAAAGTGTTCGGCATGCTTCAGTCTGGTTTGTGAAGTAATGAGCTGCTCCCGCAACATTTAACGCCCAGGGCCAGGGTAATCGTTGGCCCCGCAACATAACGCCGCTTTCTTGTAGCGCCACCGCAAACAACACTTCGGATGGAACACCTGCTTGCCGTGCGGCAATGCCGTAGGCCGGTGGAGGCGCCTGGATCGGATGGGCGAGGGCGGCAGGGGCAATGTCCACCAAGACCCCATAGCTGAGCAAGCGCAGCAGTGCGCGGCAGAGGTTTACTGACGTACCCATTTACCATTCACCTCATGCATGACTGCTGGTAATTCACCTTGAGCTCCGATCGCTGACCAGCGCCCGTTGTCATGATTGATCGTGATGGTCCCGTCACGGATTTTGACGGGATTGATTCCGGCTTTTTGGGCCCACACGCGAATACGCCTGTCGTCCTGCCGGCTCCCTACAACGTAGAGATCAAATGGCGTACCAGAGGTATGCAACTGTTTGACCGTACGTTCACAGTCGGGGCAATTGTATTGAACGAAAACAGCCTTCCTTTGTGCCGGCTTGATCATCAACGGGCTGCTCATGGGGGGCAGATTGATCAGCGCCGCTGCGGGATACAGGTCTTTCCAGACTTGGTCGTAGGCACGTTGATAAGCCAGCAACTTCTCAACTCGCAGAGCCTCAGCTTGTACTTGAAGCTCGGCATAACGTCGCCGTTCCGTCTCAGATTGGGCTTCAATTCCCAACGCGCTTAAAGGATCAAGGTTAGGGGAGTAGATCCCCAGGGGCCCCTGCATCAGAGCGCTGTAGCGGTCGAGTTCCTCTTCCCGCAACCCCCATTGCTGAGCCAACAGTGCTCTGTCGATGTTCCTGGGCGCATCGGGACGGAGTTTGCTTGCGGTTTCTTTTGAGACTGTAGTGCTGGGCTCCTGAGCCTGCACATACGTACTCAACGACCCAAGGAGCGACGACAGTAGTAATAATCGGTACATGAGCGCCCCTATCGAATGTTCAACCGACGTAACTCTCCGTCAACGACAAACTCTGCTGTCTGCTGTCTGCGCGTCGAAGCCCTGAAGCCGCCATCCTGCGTAGGATTCTCCAATCCGCATGATCCGGCTCTGCTCCAGTGATTGACTGCCGAGCGGGCTGATGGAAAGGAAACGCTCACCGCCGCGCAGTTCCCTTCCAATAATCTGGAAGGAGGGCTCAGCAGGCTTGGTTGCCTTGCGAGGTTTGAGTTTGAGTTTGAGTTTGCTGGGTGCAGGCGATGGGGTCGTCGTTTGATGTTTGGATTCCAGCTGCTGCAATTGGTCCTTCAATGTTTGCAGATCTGCCATTGCTGCGGCGCCAGCAATGGCCGTGTGCATGACGTCTATGCGCCGGCTAAGAGCATCGGTGGTTTGGTTGAGTTGAGTTTGGGTGACTGTCGTTTGATTCTGCGACGTAGCAAAATTGGACCGCTCCAACTCAATGAGCCGCTCCTCAAATAATTGGAGTGTTACTGAGTCAGCTTGCTCTTGAACACTTCCTTCCAATCTTGATAACGATGCCTGATGGGTGGCAAGCACAACGCTTGTCAGGGTCAGCCAGAATGGAGTCGACCAGCGTAAAAGCCGAGCCCGATACGCCGAGTTTGAAGAGGTTGTGTAAATCATGGATTCACCTGCGCAGGTGTCGTTTTAGTCGCAGAAGCCTGTTCGGAAATAGCGCTAGCTGCAGCAATGAAACAGACTTGTCGAAGCTGCTCATTGCTCTGTAGCACCCAAGCAGGGCCGGAAAGAGTTTGTAGTGCATCGCGCAGCACAATTGGTCCAAGGCTCAGGTGAGCAGCGGGCAGTGGCAGATCGAACAGCACCGAGACTTCAGGTGTGCTGTCGCAAAGTCGATAACCTGAACGCAACAGAACATAGTGCAGAGCGTCACCGACGGAGAGGGACCAGGTAGGGGGAAGGTCGATATCGACGACTTGCAGCAGCAGGTTCTGCTGGGCGGCCTCTGGTGCAAGCTCGACCAAGGTGTAACGACCGTAGCGCTGAACGGGAATGTAATTTTCTGAAGGTTGGGCAATCGTTTGTTCACTGGTTGGGACTGCGGTGGGCACTTGGGGGCTTTTGCAACCCATGAGTGCCAGACTGTTCAACAAGATCAGAGGCATGAAGCAGGCATTGAGCGATGGCATAGGCCGGGTTCCTGGATGAGATCCAAGGAACATCGCAGGCTGTACGGTTGTAGGCAGCCATCAATGAGAAACAGTGAGCGCTCGTATTCCACATCGGAAAAGAAAAACGGCCTCCGAGGAGACCGTTGAGAAGAACAGTTGGAATGTTCGACTGAATGAGTAAGTGGCTCTACGTGTAACGGGCTTCAATACTCTTCAGGCAGGAGAATGGTGGTCACACTGCGGTCCGCTTCAGTGATGATCCAGAGCGTCAGCCCCGGTTCGACCTCATAGACAGACATCAGTCGTTCACCTGAGATCAAGGCATCTTCGTTGACCCTGCGATCTTCATCGCAGACGTCTCCCCAGTCGCCCTGTAAGTGGCGGCCGAAGTAGCGAAATGGATCTAATTGTTCCGATCGAACCAATGCATCCACGCCTTTGGTCAATACCAAGGCCCCGAGCTCGGAAAATGGCTTAAGCGACGAGCCGAATTTGAGAATTATCATGGTCTGTTTCCTACTCAAAGATGGGCCATGACACTCCCTCGGGAGGCATGGCTCACGAGGGTTGGTTGGAAGACGAAACGTCTTCTAATGGTTAGTACAACTAAGAAAACCCACGACCCACTGAAGGATCAGTAATCAAAATGCCGGATGCGGCTCTGGCTCTGGCTCTGCGATAGTCGCTGCGGAGGAACTCACTGTGTTCGTTGAATCAACAACGCTGTCGCTGTCCTGGGCCGCCGGCTCACGTTTGTGCACTAGAACGCCATTGATCTTGATCCAGTTCACTAACAGCAACCGAGCTTTAAAACTGACGCCCAGTTGTCCAACGTTCAGGCCTTTGGAGTACGTAAAGGTATCCACCCATGGGTCTCCAAGGCGAAAACCGATCAGTACCTTTTGTTCCGATGCAACAGCTGACATGCAGCGACGAACTAGGTTTTGCGCTTCCTCGCCCGTAACTCGTACGTCGAAGCGTCTGTACTCCGGTGAATCGGTAGGACCATTGAGCGCTGCAATGTCACAGGCTAAAAATGATTCACCTTTCCTAAGTTTCACTTCGCGTATGCGGTTGAGATAACCCAGTCCAGTGATATGAAGATCGAAATACGTAGTTTCAGAATTAGCATTGTTCATGCGTGCCTCCAGGCTAGAGAAAGCGGATGGAGGCGCGCCAACCCAGGGGGGGAGGTTTGCCCCCGATAGGTGAGTGAGTTGTATGGCTCACTAAAGAATGCGACTGATGTACTGATGAACTGAGATGGCTTAATTACCAGCCGTGATAATGCATGACCAACGAAGCGATAACGTCACGCCGTGCCTGATCTAAAGGCCCCAAATTGGCTAGCCCCAGAAAACCCACCTGGTTAAGAAGAGCATTACCTTCTACCGTGTCGTAAAAGCTGACCATGGCCGCCAGGAAAATGCGTTCATTGGTGCTTAGTACCTGGAAGGAGTGATTGATCACTAGGAGGTCAGGACGTAGGTCGCATCTGCACTTGGCGTTTTCCACACTGTTTTTTGTGCAGTCGCCAAAATAGGTTGGACCCGCTAACGCGACGCCCTGTTTCCAGGCGTATAGGAATGCAGCGGAGGTACTCGCTAAATCCTGCGCTTGATCGGTCTGTTTATAGCCCGATGCAGGTAACGAAGAAAGCTGAGAAGCAGTGGAAGTTTTCATAAGGTGCTCCTTGGTATCTGGATAAACGCTGCATCCCATTGGAAGAGCGCGAAGAGGGGTAGGCATCAACGCCGTACAAGGCGTGCGTCCGCAGAGGTGATGCTTGGCGGACTGGCATGGTCAACGTGAGAATTCACGCCGCAGCCCTGAAGACCTCGGCTGCCTGGGCAGGCACTGATTAACAACCAGTGATGCGAACCCAGAGATTGAGCTTCGAGCCCAAACCTGTCAGCGATGAATACCTCGAACCTCCACACCCGATTTAGAGAGCAGCCAGGAGTCGTTTTCCGATCCAGATGAGGCAGGGCACGGCCATGCTGTTGCCAATGGCCTTGTACCTTGGACCATCGGCTGCCATCAGCATCCAGCCAGTTTCCGTGGGTTCCCAAAGGTCATCTGGGCGGCTACGACTGACGCGCTTGCTCGCGTAATAGCGCCTCGCAATTCTGGTGTAACCATTGGGTAGGCCTTGGAGACGCTCGCATTCGCTCGGGAGCAGGCGACGCACCTTGTGGCTTGATTCTGGTGGGATTGGATGGGCTCGAACCACCCCATCTTCAAGGGTGTCAGGGTTCCCAACGGATTCGCTCTGTGTCAGCTCTGGCGGTTCGTAAACGACAAACGCCACGTCGTGATTACAGGTCAGCGTAGGGCAGCACTCCAATGAAGCTTCTGCACCACCTTGGCCGTTGGCCATCCCGTATGTGTTTGTAAAGACATGAACCCGTTCTAAGCCATCATCTGCATCAGGGCTCTTTCCATGATGGGTGGAAGCAATCTGCGCCGGCGAGCGGTCCGGCGGACTATCCCGGCGCATGCCTTCGGGCTCAAAAAGTACCGCGGTGGGATCAAACCCAAGTCGAGCACTTGCGACAAGGAACACACGACGGCGTCGTTGGGCCACGCCGAAATATTGGGCATCCAGGATTCGCCACGCGATTGTTCTTTGGGGGCCAAGCACAATACCTGCGTGCGACCACGTCTTCCTTGGCGGCTCCAGCA
>Ga0157371_10003679_pt1 | contig 13763 bp, 13 predicted proteins | sample C45metaG_FD_113462 | JGI IMG/M metagenome (GOLD analysis project Ga0157371, IMG submission 113462) | Corn rhizosphere microbial communities from Kellogg Biological Station, Michigan, USA - C4-5 metaG | ecosystem: Host-associated > Plants > Roots > Rhizosphere > Soil | place: USA: Michigan...
AAGCTCCAGCGAATGCCGAAACCGAAACCATTGACCGGAAGAATTGCATTAATAACAGGCAGCGCTGGAGGAATCGGTAAAGCGATTGCAAAGAAGTTTGCAGAAGAAGGTGCTTGTGTGATGATAAATGATGTTAATGAAGAAAGAATGCAAGGTGCAATGAATGAATTTGAAAAGCAATTTGGAAGAGATACTGCTGCGTCAACATTACTTGATGTAACGGATAAAATTTCTGCAGAAAAAGCTTTCGACACAACAGCTCTGGCGTTTGGCGGTGTAGATATTGTCGTAAACAACGCTGGCATCAGCATTTCAAAATCAATTGCCGATCATTCTATTGAAGATTGGGATAAGTTGTTTGACATTCTTGTTAAGGGACAGTTCCTCGTATCACAGGCAGGCGTACACGTAATGCGCAAGCAAGGTTTCGGTGGCGACATCTTAAATGTAGTTTCAAAGAACTCGGTTGTCGCGGGACCGAATAATGCGGGCTATGGTTCAGCAAAAGCAGCGCAGGCCCATCTTACACGCTTGCTCGCTGCTGAACTGGGAGGCGATAAAATTCGCGTGAACATGGTAAATCCTGACGCTGTGATTTCAGACTCTAATATATGGGCCGGAGGATGGGCGGAAGGTAGAGCAAAAGCTTACGGTATCACTGTGGAAGAATTGCCGGCTTTTTATGCAAAGCGTACTTTGCTCAATGAAACTATTTTGCCGGAAGATATCGCGAATGCCTGCTTTGCTTTTGTTGGAGGATTATTAAATAAATCAACGGGCAATGCGCTCAATGTAGATGGCGGTGTAGCTGCCGCATTTTTGCGATAACAATCGTGATAAATTTTTTAACTTACAAAAGGCTTTTTCAAGCGATCTTCAAAAGACAATTTTCAAATGCTTTTAGAAATATATAAACTCGAAGAACACAATCAGTCTCTTTTAAAAGAACATTCAGAAAAATTTAATTTTCTCGCTTCACGAGTAAAAGGGGTGCAAAGCTTGTTGCAGAAATTGAAAGATTTCCAGGTAGCGATCCCAAGCTGGGCGTTGGGTACGGGAGGAACGCGCTTCGCAAGATTTGCCGGAGGAGGAGAGCCGCGAAGTCTTGAAGAAAAGATCGAAGACATTGGTTTGCTACATGCGTTAAACAAATCAAGTGGTGCTATTTCATTACATATTCCCTGGGACATTCCGGAAAATGCAGCAAACATAAAAGCACTGGCGGCTCAACACGATTTGAAATTTGATGCAATGAATTCAAACACTTTCCAGGATCAGTCGGGACAGAAATTAAGTTACAAATTCGGCTCGATGCAGCATGTAGATAAGCAAGTTCGTAAACAAGCAATTGAACATAATATTGAAGTAATAAAGTATGGGGTTGAATTAGGTTCGAAATCTTTGACCGTTTGGCTGGCCGACGGTTCCTGTTTTCCGGGTCAATTAAATTTTAGAAAATCTTTTCAAAATACATTAGAAAGCCTGCAGGAGGTTTATGCTGCGTTGCCCGAAGATTGGAAAATGTTTGTGGAGTACAAAGCCTACGAGCCTAATTTCTATTCGACCACTGTTGGTGATTGGGGACAGTCATTATTGTATGCAAATAAGTTAGGAGATAAAGCATATACGCTCGTTGATCTTGGCCATCATTTGCCAAATGCAAATATTGAACAAATTGTTGCTTTACTGTTGATGGAAGAAAAGTTGGGTGGCTTCCATTTCAACGATTCAAAATACGGTGATGATGACCTTACGGTCGGAAGTATAAAGCCATATCAACTCTTCCTGATTTTTAATGAACTTGTTGAAGGCATGGATACGCGAAAAATGAATCATGCAACTGACCTGGCGTGGATGATCGATGCATCGCATAATGTAAAAGATCCGTTGGAAGATTTGTTGCAATCCGTTGAAGCCATTATGATTTCTTATACGCAGGCTTTATTGATTGACCGGGAAAAGCTTGTGGAAGCGCAGGAAAAAAATGACGTTGTTTCGGCACAGCAAATTTTGCAGGAAGCGTTCAGGACTGACGTAAGGCCGTTGGTTGCAGAAGCACGTTTGCAGGCCGGTGGCGCTTTAGATCCATTGTCAGTTTACCGCAAAGAAAAAGTGAGAGACAATTTGATTAAAGAAAGAGGAACCAAAACCGTGGCTACCGGTTTGTAATGAATAAAATTCCTGCTATAGCGATTTTTGATATTGGTAAAACCAATAAAAAATTAGTGTTGTTTAATGAGCAATACCAGTTGGTTTACGAAACAAGCACACAGTTGCTGGAAACGAAAGATGAAGACGGCGATCCATGCGAAGATGTAGATCAGTTGACTCTTTGGGTTCGTAATTCTTTCAATGATATTTTACGGGACGAAAGATTTTCTATTAAGGCAGTGAATGTATCGGCCTATGGAGCGAGCTTTGTTTATCTGGATGAAAAAGATAAAATATTGCTGCCTTTGTATAATTACCTGAAGCCTTATCCACAGGGGTTGCTGGACAAATTTTACAAAGATTACGGCAACGAAAATATCATATCCAAAGAAACGACTTCACCTCCCTTGGGCAGTCTTAATTCAGGTCTGCAGATTTACCGCATTAAATATGAGAAGCCGGAAGTTTTTGAAAAGATCAAATACGCGTTGCATTTGCCGCAGTATATCAGCTATGTGCTTTCGTCTCAAGAAAATTCTGAAATAACGAGTATCGGTTGCCATACTTATTTATGGGATTTTAGCAAGCACGACTATCACTCATGGGTATACGAAGAACAACTTGATGAAAAATTTCCGGCGATAAAATCAAGTGACTCACTCGCAGGTCAAACTGAAAACGGAATTCCGGTGGGAGTGGGTCTGCACGACAGCTCCGCAGCGTTGATTCCTTATCTTATTTCGTTTGCCGAGCCTTTTGTTTTATTGTCGACCGGCACATGGAACATCACTTTAAATCCGTTCAATCACAACCCATTAACCGTTTCCGAATTACAAAGTGATTGTCTTTGTTATTTATCATATGACGGAAAGCCGGTAAAAGCGTCACGATTGTTTGCCGGTTATGAACATGAAGATTTTATAAAAAAACTGGCGCTTTATTTTAATAAGCCGATTGATTTCTATAAGTCAATTTTATACGATCCTTCATTTCTTTCAGAAAGAAATAACGAGACGTCCTTTCAAGATTCACAATTGTCAATTCAAAACCTCAAGACCTTTAAAAATTACGAACGCCCGTATCATCATTTCATTTCAGATCTCATCTTGAAGCAGGTGGAAAGTCTAAAAATTGTCTTGCGGAATACGGAAGTAAAAAAGATTTTCGTTGATGGCGGATTCAGTAGTAACAACGTTTTTATGCCAATACTCGCACAAGCTTTTCCCGGATTTGAAGTTTGTGGCGCTTCAGTTTCGCAGGCTTCTGCACTTGGTGCCGCACTTGTTGTTCATCGGCATTGGAACACTACTGATTTGCCGGCCAACCTTGTTGATTTCAAATATTATTCTTCTGCAAAGGAAAGGGACTCCTTGTAAAAAGTTAGAATAAAGAAAGTGCGAAAAGAGTGAACAAACAAATACATAAGATTTTTATTTTCTCAATTACAAAATCATTTATTTTTTATACCTTTTACCAATGAATGAAAATGTAATCATCGTTCTGGCAGCCGGCGCTTCGAGCCGAATGCAACAACCTAAACAGTTGCTGACTTACGATGATCAATCCCTGTTGGTGCATACGATTGACGAAGCTCAAAAATCTTTAATGCCTGTTGTGGTGGTATTGGGCGCACATTCACAGGAAATAATGCCGGATATAAATGATCTTGAAATCGATTTGGAAGTAAATAAGAACTGGGAGTCAGGTATGGCCTCTTCGATAAAAGCAGGTCTTGAAAAAGCGATGGAGATTTACGAAGAAATGGAGAATTGCATTCTTGCCGTGTGTGACCAACCTTACATTTCTTCTGTGTTGTTACAGGTATTGGTTGATCAAAAGAAGACAAGTGGTAAGAAAATAGTTGCTTCTTCCTATGCCGGAACCCTTGGCACTCCTGCACTTTTCGATAAAAAATATTTTCCAGAGCTTTTAAGCATGCAGGGAGATCACGGTGCTAAAAATCTTTTACAAAAATATCACGCAGATTTGGCTTCGGTTCCGTTCGAAAAAGGCGAAATCGATATAGATACAAAAAGCGATTATGAGCAGCTGCTAAAGAATCGGAATCTATGAAAATTGGTGTATTTGTTTTAGGCTTTTCTTTTTTGTTATTCCATCCTGCCGGATCGAACGCCCAACAAAAAAAGATCACCGTCGCGGTCGCTGCGAACATGCAATATGCATTTGCCGAATTAAAAAACGAATTTGAAAAAAACAACGATGTGAAAGTAAATGTTGTTGTTGGCGCTTCCGGGAATTTGACGCGCCAAATCGTGCAGGGAGCACCGTTTGATGTTTTCATTTCTGCTGATACGAAATATCCTGGAAACATTTATGAGCAAGGGTTTGCGGCAGAGAAGCCAAAAGTGTATGCAAGAGGCGCTTTAGTTTTATGGACAACAAAAGAAGGAATTCAACTGAATTCCGATCTTCATTTTTTATTGTCACCGAAAATTAGAAGTATCGCAATTGCCAACCCAAAAATTGCTCCGTATGGAACTGCGGCTGTAGCACTTTTAGAAAAAAATTCCCTGGTTGAAGATTTAAAAAACAAATTGGTTTATGGAGAAAGTATTTCTCAAACAAGCCAGTTTATCGCAAGCGGCAATGCTGATATTGGTTTTACGGCAAAAGCAGTTGTGCTTTCTACGCAAATGAAAAATAAAGGCAAATGGATTGAATTGAATGCACAGGATTATCCGCCGATATTGCAAGCGGCAGTTCTTTTAAAACATGGATTGCAAAAACATACTGTCGCTGCACAAAAATTTTATGAATTTTTGTTTTCTGAAAAAGCAAAGGACATTTATAAAAAATATGGTTACATAAATTAAAAATGCATGATCGAAACTGCCCCGATATTTTTGACATTAGAGCTGGCTTTTCTTACAACGATCATTTTGTTTTTTCTTGCTATTCCTGTTGCAAATTGGCTTTCTCACAAAAAAAGCATTTTAAAAACAATCGCGGAAGTGGTTGTCAGCCTGCCTTTGGTATTGCCGCCAACAGTTATTGGTTTTTATTTGCTGCTTGCTTTCAGTCCTGCCAATTCGTTCGGCAAATTTCTTGAACATTATTTTGATATCCGACTTGCATTTTCATTTGGCGGACTGTTAATCGGTTCGGTCATCTATAGTTTGCCTTTTATGGTGCATCCAATCCTGTCCGGTTTAAACTCTCTTCCCTCAAGCCTGGAAGAGGCCTCGTATTCTTTAGGCAAAACAAAAATGCAAACATTATTTAAAGTTTTGTTGCCAAATATTAAACCTTCATTGCTCACAGGCATTGTTCTCACTTTTGCTCATACGATCGGGGAGTTTGGCGTGGTTCTAATGATTGGTGGAAATATTCCAGGCAAAACAAATGTCGCTTCTATTGCAGTGTATGACGAAGTTGAAGCCTTGAACTACCATAATGCCAATGTATACGCGGCTGTGCTAGTGGCCATTTCTGTAACCATTTTATTTTTGCTTTATTTTTCAAATCGTAAGTTGCAGGAAGTTAAAATATTATGACGCATCTTTCCTTACAAAAGAAATTACATTCAGCAGACGGGCAACTTTTACTGGACGTAAATTGCGACATTGAAGAAGGATCGTTTATCAGTTTATATGGCCCGTCAGGTGCCGGAAAAACTTCACTGTTGAGAATGCTTGCAGGTTTTATGCAACCGGATGAAGGCTTGATAAAAGTGAATAACGAAGTTTGGTTCGACAGTGAGAATAAAATAAATATCGTCCCACAAAAGAGAATGATCGGTTTTGTTTTCCAGGATTATGCACTTTTCCCAAATATGAACGTGGAAGAAAACATTTTGTTCGGACTGTCAAAAGCGCATCCAAAAAAAATTGTTGAAGAACTGCTGGAGCTAACAGAACTCTCAGGTTTGCGTGAAAAAAAAATACAAGTACTTTCCGGCGGTCAACAACAAAGGGTTGCTTTGGCGCGCGCACTTGCGCGAAAGCCTAAATTACTATTATTGGACGAACCTTTATCGGCGATTGACAATGAGTTGCGATCAAACCTTCAGCGTACTTTGCTTTCCATTCATTCACACTATAAAGTGACCTCGATTATCGTGAGTCACGATATTAATGAGATCATGAAGTTGACTTCGAAAACGATTCATTTAAGAAATGGGAAGATCGAACAACTTGCAGCGCCGGTTGAAATTTTTACGAATGAATTCCAAGATGAAGGAATGCTCAAGGCGCTCTTCTTATCTTTGGAAAAATCAGGAAATCAATCTCACGCTCTAATACTTGTTGGCGACCAGGTTTTAAAAATTGCTTGCAGCACAGAGGATGCTAATGATTTGCAAAAGGGCGATGAAATAGTAGTTTCATTTAAAGGCGCGCCCGCTTTTTTACGTAAATTGTAAAAAGTTAAAAGTAAAAGATGATTGTTGATAGTTTTAATCGGGTGCATGATTATTTGAGGATATCATTGACAGATATGTGTAACCTTCGGTGCTTTTATTGCATGCCTGAGGAAGAGTACGATTTTACACCCGCTTCGAGGTTGATGCAGGAGGATGAGATATTTGAGATCGCTAAGATATTTGTGAATAATGGGGTGAAAAAAATCAGGCTTACAGGTGGAGAGCCACTTGTAAGGAAAGATGCAGGACGCATTATTAAATCACTTTCTTCGCTGCCAGTTCAACTTGCTGTAACGACTAACGGTACACGCCTACACGAATTTGAAGATGTCCTCGAATCTTCCCAAATTCATTCCATCAATATTAGTCTTGACACTCTCGACAGAGACAAGTATAAATTCATTACCAGGCGTGATATGTTTGATTTGGTGAAGAAAAACATTGACAGTTTTATTGCAAAAAATTTCCGCGTTAAGATCAATGTAGTGGTGATGAAAGATTTTAATGAAGATGAAATTCCTGCTTTTATTGAATGGACAAAACATGTTCCTGTTCATATCCGGTTTATTGAATTCATGCCATTTTCCGGCAATCGCTGGACGAGCAATAAAGTCGTTTCCATGGATGAAATATTACAAAGAGTTGGAAGTAGTTTTGATTTCTTTCCGGTAGAAGGCAGCAAAAATGACACAGAAAAAAAATATAAAGTTTCTGATCATGACGGAAGTTTTGGAATCATAAGCACGATGACAAATCCTTTTTGCAGTACGTGTAACAGGATGAGACTAACCGCTGATGGCAAATTGAAAAACTGTCTCTTTTCAAACGGTGAAACGCATCTTCTTACTCCTTTCAGAAATGGAGAAGATATTTTACCGTTGATCCTGCAAAATATCAAAAGCAAAGAGAAAGAACTTGGGGGACAGTTTACAAGCAACTTGCAAAAAGTAGAAGCAGGGCTTATTCACAACAGAAGTATGATCACTATCGGAGGTTAATAAAAAGCAATGATCTCAGTCAAAGAAGCAAAAGAAAAAATTGAAGAAAAAGTTGCTTTACTGCAACCAAAGGTATTGGCGTTGAAGGATGTTGCAGGTTTAACGCTTGCTGCTGATGTGTATGCAAAGTTTGATATTCCCGCCTTTGCGCAATCTTCAATGGACGGTTATGCATTCAACTTTCGTGATAAAGACGTTGCTCTTTCCATTCAAAATAAAATAGCTGCAGGCGATTCAAAATCTTACGCTATTTCCGATGAGCAGGGAGCGCGAATCTTTACAGGTGCGCCTTTGCCGGCGAATGCCGATACGGTTGTGATGCAGGAAAAGGTTACGGTTGAGAATGGAAATATTTTAATCAATGATGATGGATTACAAAAAGGAGATTACGTTCGTTCTAAAGGTGGAGAGATCAAATCGGGAGAGATTGCGTTACCTGTGAACACTTCTTTGACGTCAGGGGCTATTGGCTTTTTGGCGGCAATCGGTATCGCTGAAGTTAGCGTTTATCCTCCTCCGTTAGTAACTGTCGTCATTACCGGAAATGAGTTGCAACAACCCGGAAGAGAGCTTTTATTTGGACAGGTTTACGAAGCTAATTCATTTGCTTTGTCTGCTGCGTTGAGGCAATCAGGGATTGAAAATATCGAACTGTTATATGCAGAGGATAAGCCGGATGTTGTGCAAGAAACGCTCGAGAAAGCTTTGGCAAACAGTGACCTGGTTTTATTAACAGGAGGTATCAGTGTGGGTGACTATGACTATGTATTGCAGGCGACAGAAAAGTGTGGTGTTGAAAAACATTTTCATAAAATAAGGCAGAAACCAGGAAAGCCGCTGTATTTCGGAACAAAAGAAAGAAAAGTCGTTTTCGGCTTGCCTGGTAATCCTGGTTCGGTGCTTAGTTGTTTCTATGAATACGTGTTGCCAGCGATAGAAAAAATGATGGCAAAGACCAATTCGGTTAAAAAAATAAAAGCAACTTTGCAAAATGGTTATTCCAAGAATGCAGGAATGACGCACTTCTTAAAAGGATTGTATGAAGATGGAAAAGTGAAAATTCTTTCATCGCAGGCTTCATTTCAATTGCGCTCATTTGCCGTGGCAAATTGCCTGATCGTAATTGATGAAGGAACAGAAACGGTAAAAGAAGGGCATGAGGTGGAAGTGGATTTATTCCCGGTTTAAATATTTGAAAATGGAAATTAAAATTTTTGGGCGGTTAACAGATATATTTTCACAGGAACAAATTTCTGTGGAGAATGCTACGGATGTGAAAGAACTGAAAGATAATTTGTTGAAGTCATTTCCCGGGTTGTCTGAAAAAACGTTTGTGATTGCAGTAAACCGAAAAATAACTCATGAAAACGTTCCACTGGCTGCTGATGCGGAAGTTGCCTTGTTGCCACCATTTTCAGGAGGTTAAATTATGAATGAAAATGAACGATACAGCCGCCAGGTTTCGCTAAAAGAGTTTGGTGAAAAAGGACAAAGAAAGTTGGCCTCTTCAAAGATTTTAATTGTTGGAGTAGGAGGACTTGGTTGCCCGGCGTTGCTATATTTGGCGGCTGCAGGTGTCGGTTGTATCGGTATCGTTGATAATGATTTTGTTTCATTAAATAATTTGCAACGCCAGGTTTTATTCTCTACAAAAGACATCGGTAAATCCAAAGTGTTGGTTGCGAAAGAAAAAGTAAAGGAACTTAATCCCGAAGTTGAAATAACTGTTCATGAGGAAAGACTAACGAATACAAATGCGTTGGATATAATTAGAGAATATGATGTTGTGATTGATGGCACTGATAATTTTCCTTCTAAATATTTGATCAATGACGCCTGTGTCTTATTGAGTAAACCTCTGATTTATGGCTCAGTTTCAAAGTTTGAAGGACAGGTTGCAGTATTTAATGTGAGCGGTAAAAAAAATATAAAATGCAACTATCGCGATTTGTTTCCTCAACCTCCCGAAGAAAAAATATTGAATTGTGCCGAAGAAGGCGTGCTGGGCGTGACAACCGGTATCATTGGAACAATGCAGGCAAATGAAGCGATCAAATTGTGCACAGGAATGGGGGAGCCGCTCATTAATCAACTACTGATTTTTAATTCCTTGAATAACCAATCTTATGTTGTTGAGATTAGTGAAAACAAGACGGCTTATAAATTGCCGGGCGACGAGGATGAATTCGGGGAAACTGATTATGATTGGTTGTGTTCACCGGCAGATGTTGAAATAATTGATCGAGGACAACTGCAAAAAATGATCAATGAGAATGACACACTTTTGATAGATGTGCGCGAGGTTGAAGAAAAACCGGAAGTGCATTTTAAACATAAAAGAATACCGCTTTCAGATTTTGAAAATCAAATTGAAAATATTTCTGCAACTAAAATTGTTTGTTTTTGCCAGACAGGAAAACGAAGTGTTGACGCAGCAAGGATGTTGGTGAAAAACTTTGGACAAACGAAAAAAGTTTACAGTTTAAAAGACGGCGTTTTAAGTTTGCGGGATTAAACATTATGGAAAAAAGAAAACCAAAAAGCATTTTTCAACAAGGCCCGATCGATTCATCGTTCATTGGTGAAAGCATTCAAAAACATTCATCAAAGGAGGACATCGGAGCGCACAGTATTTTTTTGGGACAAGTGCGCGCAGATGAAATAGATGGTAAAACGGTTGCTGCTATTGATTATACAACGTACGAAGAAATGGCATTGGAAAAAATGCATGAAATACGTGAAAACATTTTTACAAAATTTGAACTCACTTGTTTGCATGTGCATCACAGCCTGGGACGAGTGAAAGCAGGCGAAATCAGTTTATTTGTTTTTGCATCTTCAGCACATCGTAAAGCGGCCATTGAAGCGTGCACTGAAGTGGTTGAAAAAATTAAAAAAGAGTTGCCGGTTTGGGGAAAAGAAATTTTTGAAAGCGAAGGTTATCAATGGAAAGAAAATAAATAATGGTAAACATCACACACAAACAAAATTCATTACGGCAAGCAATTGCATCCGCGGTCGTACAGGTTTCAAAACAGGAAACGATTGACGCAATCAGAGAGCGCGAAGTTCCAAAAGGAGATGTGTTTGAATTCGCTCGAGCTGCGGGTTTGCTCGGAATAAAAAAGACCAGTGACGTAATTCCTGATTGCCATCCTTTGCCCGTTGAATTCGCTTCAATCACTTATGCAATTGAAAATCTTTCTATAAAAATTTCCGTTGAAGTTCACACCATTTATAAAACAGGAGTGGAAGTAGAAGCGATGCATGGGGCGTCTGTAACGGCTTTGGTGATGTATGATATGTTAAAACCGATCGATAAAAATGTTGAAATTTCTTCTATCAAATTAGAAAGTAAGAAAGGGGGAAAGACTGATTTTGCAAAGGGCGACTTTAGCAAAATAAACTGTGCCGTCGTTGTTTGTTCAGACCGCGTTTCAAAAGGCGAGAAGGAAGATAGTTCAGGAAAAGCTATTTTGAATAAAATGAAATCTTTGAGAATTGAAAACGCCGAATACAAAATCGTTCCTGATAATTTTGAAGCGATTCAAAAGGCAGCTAAAGATTTTGTAAATAAAAAAACAGATCTCCTCATTTTCACAGGTGGCACCGGTTTATCTTCCCGTGATGTAACGCCTGATGCAATTTCTCCATTAATTGAAAAAGAAATACCGGGAATAATGGAGCAGGCGCGCAATTACGGACAACAGAGGATGCCTTACGCCATGCTATCACGAGGCGTTGCCGGTTTTATAAAAAGCACGCTTGTTCTGACTTTGCCGGGTTCAAAAAAGGGAGCGACTGAAACGATTGATGCACTCTTTCCCTATGTTCTTCATTTGTTTGAACTAACTGATTCTTCTCTGCACGAAAAATCAGAATAACCTTGTGCCTTCTCTTAGAACATGATTTGCCGGAATAAGAGTTCACACTCTTTGTTTGTTTACCTGTCTTAGGAAACTTTTAAAGAATTTTGTGAATCTGCCTCCACAATAATTTTTGAGCTGTGTATAATCCCTTTCACAGTAATCCTAAACGAGAAAAAATCGTTATCGATAAATTACTGAATTCAAACGATTTAAAAAGTCGTTCTTTTTCTAGCATACATGTTGGATAAATATCCGCTGAAAAGATTTTCTGAAAAACTAAAAAAATACCTGTATGAAAATGACATTAAAAACACTCATGCTTGGCTTTATTGCCGGCACAATTTTTTTCTCGTGCGAGAAGAATAATAGTAAAACTCCCGAAACTCTTAGTACGGCGGATTCTTTGTTTATTACCCAGGCAGCTGTCCTGAACACAGCGGAAGTGCAGGCAGGCCAACTTGCCGATTCAACTTCAGATACTTCTACTATACAAAATTTTGCTACGATGCTCATAAATGACCACCAGGCAGCGCAGAATGATTTGAAATCTTTGGGTACAAGGCTGAATATAAATGTTGCTGATTCCACAAATGGCTATAACAAGATGCGTATTGACAGTCTCCGCAGTTTATCCGGTCGTGCATTTGATTCTGCGTTTATTATGAACCAGATAACGGACCACACGAAGGCGATTTCTGATTACCAGGCCGAATCAACCTCAGGTAATCAAACATCTGTAGTGAATTATGCAAATCAATATTTGCCAACTCTGCAGAAGCATTTGAATACAGCCGACAGTATAGCAACTGCGATGGGTTTCCAATAGCGTTTTTGGTTGAACGATAACGGAAAGGGAGAAGGCGTACGGGATGCTCAACAGTTTCTGTTGACAAATGAACAGTGGATAGTTTGAATACCTTAATTCTGTTTTGATTGAACTGCCCGGTTTAGGCCGGGCAGTTTTTCGTTTATGCATCACCGTTATTTGGAAATAGAAAAACCTGCTTTTTATTTCTTTACTGCTTTGGATTCAACAGGCGAAGATGAATTGCATGTAAAGCCGCCAAAAGCTCCTGGCATTTAATGTAAAAAGTGAATGTATATTTGATGAACCGAAAACATTCACGTACATGCTTAAACGCAGGACATTTCTCAAAAAGTCATTAATTGCCGGATTAGGAACATCCGTGTTGAAACCAAATTTATTGAAGTCAAAAGAGTTTCTTGCTGGGAGCAAAACGAAAGGAACTTCAAAAAAGATCATCGTTGGCGGTGCAGGCATAAGTGGCTTATGTTGCGCCTATGAGTTGGTGAAAAAAGGACACGATGTGATCGTTTTGGAGGCCAGCGGCCGTCACGGTGGTCATGTTTTTACTGGTCATGATGGTTTGTCAGATGGCTTATACGCCGACTTTGGGGCTGATCACATAACAAAACCGGGTTACGAACATTTCTTTCAATATTTGGATGAATTTAATCTTGACGCTTTGCCGTATCCCAATGCGGAAGGATCGCCCAATCCAAAAGAAAGAAATTCTCTCACAATGATTGATGGGAAATTTTATACAGAAGAAATGCTTGCGGATCCTGCCGTGCTGAAGAAGTTTGGTTTTAATGAAAAGGAAATAAAATTTCTATCCGCACATCCATGGTATGAATTGAACGGCGTTTTTCTTAATTCTTATCTCGATAAATTTAATGATCCTTATCAACCTTTTGGTGTCGGCTATGATGACCTTGATAAAATTCCTATCGCTGATATTTATAAAAAAGAAGGCGCTTCAGCTGCAGCGCTCAATTACCTGGGAGGAAAACATAGTTCCGCACTGTATGAATTGTGGAGAATGGCGGTAATGAAATCCCGCGGCATTCCTCTTTCTGAAGGAGAAACCTTTAGAGTGAAAGGAGGCAACCAACAATTGCCCACTGCATTTGCAAAACATTTGGGAGAAAGAGTTAAATTGGCACATGAAATCACAGGTTTGGAACGCGACGATAATAGTGTAACCGTTACCTATAAGGCTTTTGGGAAGGATGAAGAAAAGAAAATGAAAGCTGATTATTTTGTCAATTGCATATCGCTGCAAATTTTTAAAAACATTCCTGTAACTCCTTCTCTTTCTCCGGCAAAACAATTTGTGGTAGATAATATGGCGTATACTTCACATCCCTTTTATGTGTTTGAGGCGAGCTCTAGATTTTGGTTGGATGATGGATTTAAAAGTATCAATATGTCGTTTGAACATCCTGATATTTCTTCGATTTGGCAAGAACCAAATGAAATAGAAACGAGTCGTGTTATTTTAAAAGCGTATGGACCGGGCGGCCTTTCTCCCCAGCGGGTTTTAGGCGCTTTCAGGGAAG
>Ga0157371_10003681_pt1 | contig 13761 bp, 12 predicted proteins | sample C45metaG_FD_113462 | JGI IMG/M metagenome (GOLD analysis project Ga0157371, IMG submission 113462) | Corn rhizosphere microbial communities from Kellogg Biological Station, Michigan, USA - C4-5 metaG | ecosystem: Host-associated > Plants > Roots > Rhizosphere > Soil | place: USA: Michigan...
TCCGGATTCTACCCACGCTCCACGGTTGCCTAATTTTGAAGTTCAACCGTTTCTGGGGGACGCATGCTGCAGAATATCAGGGACAATTCACAAGGCTGGATTGCCAAGACCATTATCGGGGTCGTCGTTGCACTGATGGCTTTGACCGGTTTCGACGCCATCTTCAAGGCCACGACGCACAAGAATGATGCGGCCAAGGTCAATGGTGAAGAAATCAGCCAGAACGAGCTGAGCCAGGCGGTCGATATGCAACGCCGTCAGCTCATGCAACAGCTGGGCAAGGATTTCGACGCTTCCTTGCTCGACGAAAAAATGCTGCGCGAATCAGCCCTCAAGGGCTTGATCGATCGCAAACTGCTGCTGCAAGGCGCAGAAAACTCGAAATTCGCTTTCTCCGAAGCGGCTTTGGACCAAGTGATCCTGCAAACGCCTGAATTCCAGGTGGATGGCAAGTTCAGTCCTGAGCGTTTCGACCAGGTGATTCGTCAACTGGGCTACAGCCGTATGCAGTTCCGCCAGATGCTGGCTCAGGAAATGCTGATCGGTCAGCTGCGCGCTGGCCTGGCAGGTAGCGGTTTCGTCACCGACGCACAGGTTCTGGCTTTCGCCCGTCTGGAAAAACAGACTCGTGATATGGCGACCCTGAACGTCAAGGTTGACCCGGCTGCGGTGAAACTCACCGACGAAGAGGTCAAGGCCTATTACGACGAACACGCCAAGGAGTTCATGACACCGGATCAGGTCGTCATCGACTACCTGGAATTGAAGAAGTCTTCTTTCTTTGATCAGGTCTCCGTCAAGGACGAAGACCTGCAAGCGGCGTATCAGAAAGAAATCGCGAACCTGTCCGAGCAACGCCGGGCTGCGCACATTCTGATTGAAGTGAACGATAAAGTGACCGAGGCGCAAGCCAAGGCCAAGATCGAAGAGATTCAGGCGCGTCTGGCCAAGGGCGAGAAATTCGAGGCACTGGCCAAGGAATTCTCCCAGGATCCGGGTTCGGCGAACAACGGCGGTGACTTGGGCTACGCAGGTCCCGGCGTCTACGATCCGGCATTCGAAACCGCGCTGTATGCGTTGGCCAAGGATCAGGTTTCCGGACCGGTTCGCACCGACTTCGGTTACCACCTGATCAAGCTGTTGGGCGTTGAAGCGCCTGAAGTGCCGACGCTGGCGAGCCTGAAAGACAAGCTGACCCGCGAGCTGAAAACCCAGCAGGTCGAGCAGCGTTTCGTCGAGGCGACCAAGCAACTGGAAGACTCCTCGTTCGAGTCCTCCGACCTGGCCCAGCCGGCGCAGGACTTGAAGCTGACCGTTCACACCTCCAAGCCGTTCGGCCGCGAAGGTGGCGAAGGTGTTGCCGCCAGCCGCGCCGTGGTGACCGCTGCGTTCAGTCCTGAAGTGCTGGATGAGGGTGCCAACAGCACCGCCATCGAGCTGGATCCGGAAACCGTGATCGTGCTGCGCGCCAAGGAACACTTGAAGCCTGCACAGCTGCCGCTGGAAGCCGTTAACACCAGCATTCGTGCACAGTTGGCCAAGGAACACGCCAGTTCGGCCGCCAAGACCAAGGCTGATGAGTTGATCGCCAGCCTGCGCGATGGCAAGACCCCGTTGAACAAGGCAATCGACGGTCAGAACTGGAAAGTGACCCAAGCCGTGACTCGGGCTCAGGAAGGGATTGACCCTACCGTGCTGCAAGCGCTGTTCCGGATGCCAAAACCTGCCGCCAAGGACAAGCCGACTTTCAATAGCGTGACCCTGGCCGATGGCAATCTGGTGATCGTGCAACTGAACGGTGTGAACGAAGCGGCTGCGCCGACTGATGAAGAGAAGGCTCAATACCGTCGCTTCCTCGCCTCGCGCATTGGCCAGCAGGACTTTGCGGCTTACCGCAAACTGTTGGAAAGCCAGGCCGAGATCAAGCGTTTCTGACGCCTGACCGAGTCGCCCGCAACACCTGAACCCCGGCCGAAAGGCCGGGGTTTTTTATGGGTGCAATCAAAGCGCCATAGGCTATCCGTCGCCTGCATGTTTACCTCGCGACTTTTTCCTGTAAATGGCAGTCAGTAGACGTGTATCTGTTTTAAGACACTAATCGATGCTCCGCTAAGCATCGATCTGTTGCACAATACGCCCCGGACCGTTTTCCTCAGGATGTTCAATGTTTAAATCTATTCCCATGCGGGTTGTCGGCTTGGCGCTGTTGCTGGCTGCCGCCGCCGGCTGCTCGTCGAAGAAAGCCCCCATCTATGAGCATGAGAACTTCAATGATTCCGGGACGTTTTCGCGCAGTTACCCGGTGACTGATGCGCAGACCTGCGAAGCCGCCCGTCGGGCGCTGCTCAGCCAGGGCTACATCATCACCAGTACCGACCCGAAACTGGTCAGTGGACACAAAAGCTTCCAGCAGACTGGCGAGACCCACATGGAGATCAGCTTCAGTGTGGTGTGTGCCGATGATGGCAGCGAAGGGCATCACGCGACCATGTTCGCCAACGCCTTGCAGGATCGTTATGCGCTGAAGAAAACCAACAACTCCGCCAGCGTGGGCGTGGGCGTATTGGGTTCGGTATCGATGCCGATCGGCTCGTCCGATGATTCGATGGTCAAGGTGGCGAGCGAAACCGTATCGTCGGCCAAGTTCTACGAACGTTTTTTTACCCTGGTCGAGCTGTTCCTGCCGCCGGAAGCGAAAAAGGCTGCGCACATCGTCGAGAAACCCAAGACCGACCTGGGTGTGCCTGAGGCCAAGGCTGCTCCGGCTCCTTTGGCTCCGACGCCAGCGCCAGCAGCAGAGCCTGCGCCGGCACCGGCACCGGCAGCGCAACCTGCTGCGGACCCAGCACCCGCATCGGAACCTGCCGCTTCGGAGCCGGTTGCACCGCCTGCTGAGACCGCGCCGATCGCTCCGGTTGAAAACTCCGAACCGTCATCGTCCACCGAAACGGTTGCACCACCGCCTCAATCAACCCTGCCACCACCGAGCGAGCCTATTCCGGCCATGCCGACCGCCGCTCAGTAATCGGCAAACATTTCGGGATCGGGTCGCACGACACCGATCCCGAAATGGCTTCTGGATTGATCCGCGTCAAGCCAAGCTGAAGTCCTACAGCCTCTATCGAAAAAATCCTGTGATAAATACCTGACTGCCTGCTACGTTTTATAAGTAGCCGCTGGTCGGCGTGCCTGCGTCATTTTTCTTTCACGTGGGCACTTTATGCTCAAGGCGCTGGTCATTTATTCAGGCATTTTTTTAACGAGTGATGTGGGGGATTTAGCAATGGATGACTATCAAGAAGAGTTGCTCGAGTATCAGGCGTTTGAACTGGACCCGTTGGAGCCCGCGGAAGACGCTACGGAGTTGTAAGCGTTACGCGGTTTGGCGATGACTTCGGCGAAACTCGCCGGGTGTCTGGCCATTCCAGCGTTTGAAAGCCCGCTGGAAGGCCTCGGCTGAGGCAAATCCCAGCAGGTAGGCGATTTCGCCGAACGCCAGTTCGGTGTCGCGGATATAGGTCATGGCCAGGTCGCGACGCGTGTCATTGAGAATGGCGCGGAACCGAGTGCCTTCCCCGGCGAGTTTGCGTCGCAAGGTCCAGGTCGGCAGTTTCAGGCGTGTCGCCACTTCTTCCAGGTCGGGTTCACGGCCACCATTGAGCAATGGCCCCAGCAGCTGAGTGATGCGTTCACGCAGGCTGCGGGTGCGTGTCAATTGCTCCAGTTCCCGTTCACACAGCTGCAGCAAGTGGCGCCAGGTACTCGGGCAGTGCTGCGGGTTGCGTTGGGCGAGACTGGCCAGGCTCAGGCGCAATTGATTGTGTTCGGCGCCAAACTGAATCGGACAATCACCCAGTACCGCATAAGCTTCACGGTAGTCCGGTTCGCTGAATTCAATGTCGATCCGTTCGGCATGAAGCGGGTCGACGCTGAGGGCGGACAATTGCTGCAACCAGCCGGCGATGATCGAGTCGACCACAAAGCGGTTGTAGGCGTTATAAGGGCTGATCGAGTAGAACCGCAGCCACGCACCTTGAGCGTCTTCGAGAAAGCTCGATTGCCCCCGATAGTTGGAGCCGTACAGCGCCTCGAAGCGAATCAGGCAGCGTGCCGCTTCACGCACGGTCGGAGCCTGCGCCGCAGTGATTCCGGCCAGGCCCGCCTGGCTCAGGCGACTCAGCTGGCCCATGCGCAAACCCAGCGCCGGATCGTTGGTCAGTTGAATGGCGCTGTGGCCCAGGCGCATGTAGCGCGGGATCGACAGCCGCGCGCCAGCCTCGGCCAGCCGCGCCGTATCCAGGCCATATTGGTCAAGCAATGGCTGAGGGTCTGCTCCATGGCTGCGCACAGCGTCGGCCAGGCTATGAACAAAGCCTACTGACAGATCCCCGAGGCGCATCGGCAGTGGTTTCATGATTCACAACCAGAGGTTCAGCAACCGCGCGCCACGGGCGTTACCGTCGGCGAACTGTTGCCCGTTGTTGCTGAGAAAGCTTTGACCGGCGCTGCCCTGGTCCCAGAACTGGCCACGAAGAAACACGCTCATGCCGGCCACCGCTTGGCTACTCGGTGGTTGCGACGTCAGTGTCAGACGGTGCCAGGCCTGGCCTTCGCTGATCTCGCCGGGTTTGAGGCTGACGGAGCCTGGCGTAGACAATCCCTTGTATCCGCGCCAGGGTTTGTCCCAGGTGCCGTGCCCGACCACAAACGCCGGAACGGCGACGAACTTCGCGCCCAGGTCGTCAAGCTTGCGGTAATTGTCCGGATACCAGCTGTCGCTGCCGATCAGTATGCCCAGGCGTCCGGCCGGGGTATCGACGACATTGAGGGTATGGTCTTCATTGGCGCCGAGGACCTCGGTTTTATCGAATACCGGATGCATCTGGCGCTGCGGCTGGCCGATCGGCAGCCCGTCGCGCCCGAACACCACGCTGCTGTTGTACAACGCGCCGCGGCCAATTTTCAGCGTGCCGTCAATAACGCTCGGCTCGGGTAACACGATCGTGCCGGCCACCAGCGTTATGTGGAATTCTCTCGCCAGGCCACCAAACAGCGCCTGGTAATCCTTGGCCATGCCTTTGGCCTTCATCCGCAAGTGAGCATCATCGATACGACTTTCGCTTTTGGCGCTGATCAGCGCACGCACGAACTGCACGGGATTACTCACCGCCAGCCAGTTCATGGCTTCCTTGAGTGTGCTGGCCTGGTACAGCTCATCCTTTTCGCCGGTGACCATCAACCAGGTGCCGACATGTTCGGGCAGCACGACGATGGTCTTTTCATTCAACAGGCCCTGGTCCTGGGCTTTCTGCAAATAGGCCGCCAGCTTGCGGTGCAGGCGCGCCGGACTCTGATAGTCGGTGGGAAACAGCTCGGGCTGGATGCCCAGCAGATTGCCGCGATCGGCAGGCGTGCCTTGATCGATTGCCAGATTGATGCGCAGGTCCGACAGATAATGACCCACCGGACGGTCCGCGGCCCACATGGCGTAGGTCGTGAGGACGGCGATCAGGGCCATGGAGAACGTCAGGTACAAAAGTTTGCGCATGGGGAAACAGTCAACGGCCGGGTGCAGGGTTCGCGCCTAGGGTAGGGCGCATGCCGGTGCTTGCCAAGGGGCGCTGCGCATTTGGATCAATAAGTTGTAAGTTTCGGTCATTGAGTGACAGGGACGCGACTCTTAGTCTGTCCACCATGACTGACGGGAGCCGAAGAGCTCCTGCATTTTCCCCGTGATCGCTCGATGTGGAGTTACCGAATGGCCGCCGCTCACTACCCGCACCTGTTGGCCCCGCTGGACCTGGGTTTTACCACGCTGCGCAACCGCACCCTGATGGGATCGATGCACACTGGTCTTGAGGAGAAACCCGGCGGTTTCGAGCGCATGGCAGCCTACTTTGCCGAACGTGCCCGTGGCGGCGTTGGCCTGATGGTGACCGGCGGTATCGGTCCTAACGATGAGGGCGGCGTCTATTCCGGCGCGGCCAAGCTGACCACTGAGGAAGAAGCGCTCAAGCACCAGATCGTGACCCGCGCGGTGCATGAGGCGGGCGGCAAGATCTGTATGCAGATTCTCCATGCCGGCCGTTACGCCTACAGCCCGAAGCAAGTCGCGCCGAGCGCCATTCAGGCGCCGATCAACCCGTTCAAGCCCAAAGAGCTGGACGAGGAAGGCATCGAGAAGCAAATCAGCGATTTCGTCACCTGCTCGACTCTGGCACAAAAAGCCGAGTACGACGGTGTCGAGATCATGGGCTCCGAAGGCTATTTCATTAACCAGTTCCTCGCCGCCCACACCAACCACCGCACCGACCGTTGGGGCGGCAGCTACGAAAACCGTATGCGCCTGCCAGTGGAAATCGTGCGCCGTGTGCGCGAAGCCGTTGGCCCCAACTTCATCATTATCTTCCGCTTGTCGATGCTCGATCTGGTGGAAGGCGGTAGCTCCTGGGAAGAAATCGTGACGCTGGCCAAAGCCATCGAGCAGGCCGGTGCGACGATCATCAATACCGGCATTGGCTGGCACGAAGCGCGAATTCCGACCATCGCCACCAAAGTCCCGCGTGCGGCGTTCAGCAAAGTCACGGCCAAGCTGCGCGGTTCGGTGAACATTCCCCTGATCACCACCAACCGCATCAACACCCCGGAAGTGGCTGAACAGATTCTGGCCGAAGGCGACGCCGACATGGTCTCCATGGCGCGTCCGTTCCTCGCCGACCCGGAGTTCGTCAACAAGGCTGCTGCTGGCCGTGGCGATGAAATCAACACCTGCATTGGTTGCAACCAGGCGTGCCTGGATCACACCTTCGGCGGCAAGTTGACCAGTTGCCTGGTCAACCCGCGCGCGTGCCATGAAACCGAGCTTAATTATCTGCCGGTGCAACAGATCAAGAAAATCGCCGTGGTCGGTGCCGGTCCTGCCGGGCTTTCGGCAGCGACCGTGGCTGCGGAGCGTGGGCACTCGGTGACACTGTTTGACTCGGCCAGCGAAATCGGCGGCCAGTTCAACGTGGCCAAACGCGTGCCGGGCAAGGAAGAGTTCTTCGAAACCCTGCGCTACTTCAACCGCAAGCTGCAGACCACGAATGTCGAGGTGTGCCTGAACACCCGCGTCGACGTGGCGAAACTGGTTGAAGGCGGCTACGACGAGATCATTCTGGCAACCGGCATCGCCCCGAGAACTCCAGCCATTCCCGGCATCGAAAACGCCAAAGTGCTGAGTTACCTGGACGTGATTCTGCAGCGCAAACCGGTCGGCAAGCGTGTGGCGGTGATTGGCGCGGGCGGTATTGGTTTCGACGTGTCGGAATTCCTGGTGCATCAAGGCGTGTCCACTAGCCAGGACCGTGAAGCGTTCTGGAAAGAGTGGGGCATCGACACGCATCTGGAAGCGCGAGGTGGTGTCGCGGGAATCAAAGCCGAACCGCATGCACCGGCGCGGGACGTGTTCCTGCTGCAACGCAAGAAATCCAAGGTCGGTGACGGCCTCGGTAAAACCACTGGCTGGATTCACCGTACCGGTTTGAAGAACAAGCAGGTGCAGATGCTCAACAGCGTTGAATACCTGAACATCGACGACGAAGGCCTGCACATCCGTATCGGTGAAACCGGCGAGCCGCAACTGCTGGCGGTGGATAACATCGTGATTTGCGCCGGGCAGGATCCGCTGCGCGAATTGCAGGAAGGCTTGGTGGCGGCGGGGCAGAATGTGCATTTGATCGGTGGCGCGGACGTGGCGGCGGAGCTGGATGCCAAACGTGCGATCAATCAGGGGTCGCGGTTGGCTGCCGAGCTGTAACGGCAGGCTCAGAGCGCCAATGGCCATCGCGAGCAAGCCTGCTCCCACACTCGATCTGTGTCGCACCGAAGATCAAGTGTGGGAGCGAGCCTGCTCGCGATGGCTGCCTATGAGCGACTAGAATGCGGGCTCTTTACCCAGAGCCGGCATCGATGCTTCTCCCTCCCAAAGGCTGGCTACCCCAGGCCCCGCTCCAACCCCTGCACCTCGACTGGCTGAGCACCGCCGGCATCGAAGTCGCCATCCTGCGTCTCGACCTGATCGATCCACTGATCAGCGGCAACAAGTGGTTCAAACTCATCGAACACCTAAAAGCCGCCGACCGAGTGGGGGCCAAAGGCATCATCAGCCTGGGCGGAGCTCACTCCAATCATCTGCATGCGCTGGCGGCCGCGGGCAAGCGCTTTGGATTCAATACGGTGGGACTGCTGCGCGGCCATCCACAAGACACCCCGACGGTGAACGACTTGCTGGCGTTCGGCATGGAGTTGCACTGGCTGGGTTATGGCGGTTATCGAGCGCGGCACGAAGCGGGTTTCTGGCTGCCATGGCAGGCACAATATCCGGATATGTACCCGGTGCCGGAAGGAGGCGGCGGTTTGCAGGGCGCGATGGGCTGTGTGCAATTGAGGGACATGGTCAGTGAGCAACTGAATGGTCTGGGCTGGTGCGACTACCACGGCTGGTGGCTGGCCTGCGGAACGGGCACGACGCTGGCCGGCCTGGTGCTGGCGGAGGCGGGTAGACGCAAGGTGTACGGCGCGCTGGCGGTGCCTGACGATCATGGGGTCGCGCAACAGGTCGCATCAATCATCGACGAGGCCGGTTTGCAGCATTCGGCTTACGAGCTGTTCGACGCCAGCCGGGGCGGCTTTGCCAAGGTCGATCCGCTGCTACTCGACTTCATCGAGCAGACCGAACAAGCCAGCGGCCTTGCGCTCGAACCGTTGTACACCGGCAAAGCGTTGCTGATGCTCAGGCAGCAAATCGAGGCGGGAACGTTCACCAGGGGCACGCGCTTGATCTTCGTCCACACCGGCGGCTTGCAAGGCCGCCGCGGATTTCAATGAGTGGTGTTCAACTGCGCTTGGGCATCATCCGCAGCAACGTGTTATCACCCACGACATAGTGGTGATAAATCCCCGCCAATGCATGCAGGCCGATCAGCCAGTAACCGATGGTGCCGCCCAGCTCATGCCAACCCTGGATTTGCTTAGCCAGCGTCTTGTCTTCCGGGATCAGCATCGGCAGGTCGATACCGTAGAACATCACCTGTTGCCCCTTGGCACTGGTCACCAGCCATCCCAGTATCGGCATCGCGATCATGAAAATGTACAACGCCCAGTGCATCACCCTGGCGAGCGTGACTTGCCAATGAGGGGACGCCGGGAAGATCTGCGGTGCCGGGCCCAGGCTGCGGGCGAATAGTCTGAGCCAGACCAGCACGAACACCGTCAGGCCCAGCATGAAGTGCGATTCGGTAATCAGTGCTCGGCCGCCACTACCTTTGGGAAAGATCCCGCGAAATTCGATACAGGCGTAAACCAGCGCCAGCAGAACCAGCATCAACCAATGCAGCGTGATCGATACAGTGCTGTAGCGTGATTCCGAGTTTTTCCACGGCATACGGTGTTCCTCACAGGTCTGGTCAAAAGCCCACCGTTCTTGATCGACGATGTTCCTTAACTGTAATCCGCTTTAGCGGTTTTGCCTGTGGCTATTTCGCCCTTCAACGCTCTGGATCAAGTGACAGTGCAAAAAAAAAAGCGCCAGTTCCGTTTGGGAACTGGCGCTTTTTCATGCTGGCAGCGCAATCAGCTGCTTTGTGGCATCTCGCCATTAGCCAGGCGTTTGTTGATGTCGGCGATCACCAGCCGCAAGTCGGTGATGGTGTCGATCATGTAGTGCGGCCGCGAACCTTCGAACAGCGCGTGAATACGCTTACGCTCACTGGCCAGTTGCTCGCTGCCGAGGGCGCGATAGCCTTCATAGTCCAGGCCCAGCGCATTGCCCGAGCAGATCAGCGCAACGGTCCACATGCCGGCGCGACGACCTTCGAGGATGCCTGGCACGGTGTCATCGATCTTCACGCAGGCACCGACATCATCGATGCCCAGCGCAATGACGTTGGCCAAGGCTTGGGCCGGCCACGGGCGACCGTTAGGGACTTCATCGGTGGCGACCACGTGGTCGGCCACGTAACCATTGGTGGCCGTCAGTTCGACCACTTTGTCCATGACCTGCTTTGGATAACCGGAGCAGGAGCCAATCTTGATGCCTTGCTCACGCAACTGGGCAATGGTGTCCAGCGCGCCGGGAATCAATGCCGAGTGCTCGGCGATTTTCTCGATTTGCAGCGGCATGAAGCGTTGGTAGATGGCGGTGACATCATCGTCGGTCGGCGTGCGTCCGAACACCTTGCGATAACGCTCGGCGACTTCCGGCTGATCGCACAGGGTGCGAATGTGGTCCCACTTGCCCATGCCCATCGGCCCGCGCGCTTCTTCGATGGAGACCTGGACGTCGAATTCGGCGAACGCTTCGACAAAAATCTGCGTGGGCGCGAACGAACCGAAGTCAACCACGGTGCCGGCCCAGTCGAGGATGGCGGCCTGGAGTTTGGTTGGGTTGTTGTAGTTCATGGTGATCAAATTCCTGTAATAGCTGGCTAATCGGCTCTTTGTGGGAGTGAGCCTGCTCGCGATAGCGGACTGTCATTCAACATCAAGGTTGGCTGATCGGGCCTCATCGCGAGCAGGCTCGCTCCCACAGGGATTGTTGTGTGATTCAGATTTCGAGGACTTCCATCTCGCGCAGCACTTCGGCCACCGCCGCCACGGCCGCGTGCATCTCGGCCTGGTTGACGTGGCCGATGCAGCCGACGCGGAAGGTTTCGACCTGGGTCAATTTTCCGGGGTAGAGGATGAAACCCTTGGCCTTGACGCGTTCGTAGAATTCCTTGAACTGGTAGCGCGGGTCCTTCGGTGCGTGGAAGGTGACGATGATCGGCGCCTGGATTTCGGCGGGTAAAAAACTGCGCAGCCCCAGCTTGGCCATGTCATCCAGTAGCACCTGGCAATTGTTGGCGTAGCGCTGATGCCGGGCCGGCAAGCCGCCTTCTTCGTTGTATTGCAGCAGGGCTTCATGCAGCGCGGCGACCACGTGGGTCGGCGGAGTGAAGCGCCATTGGCCGGTCTTGGTCATGTAGGTGTGCTGGTCGAAAAGGTCCATGGCCAATGAATGCGAGTTGCCGGCCGCGCTGGCCAATGCGTCTTTGCGGGCGAAGACGAAGCCCATGCCCGGCACGCCTTCCAGGCACTTGCCCGAGGCGGCGATCAATGCGTCGAAGGGCACCTGTTGCGCGTCGATCGGCAGGGCGCCAAACGAGCTCATGGCATCGATGATCAGGCGTTTGCCGTGTTGCGCGATGACGTCGGCGATTTGCGGCAGCGGATTGAGGGTGCCAGTGCTGGTTTCGCAGTGGATCAGTGCGACGTGGGTAATGCCGGCGTCGGCGTGCAACAGGCGGTCGACGTCGGCGGCGGTGGTCGGTTCGTCTTCGGCGGTTTCGAAGGTGCTGAACGAGCGACCGAGCACCTCGCAGATTTTCGCCAGGCGTTTGCCGTAGGCGCCATTGATCAGCACCAGCACTTTGCCGTCACGCGGGACCAGCGTGCCGATGGCCGCTTCGACGGCGAAGGTGCCGCTGCCTTGCAAGGGCACGCAGTGGTGGCTGTCACCGCCGTTGATGATTGCCAGCAGTTGTTCGCAGAGGCTGGCGGTCAGTTGATTGAAGCGGTCATCCCATGAACCCCAGTCGACCATCATCGCCTGGCGGGTGCGGCTGGAGGTGGTCAGTGGGCCGGGGGTGAGCAGGATTGGCTCGGCAATACTCATTCTTGTGTCCTCGCAAAAGCTCTCTGTGGGATGAAGCTACGGGACATAAATTGCAATTCGGCGTGCTATCAATCAAATTGTTTGTTGTTATGCCAGCCATCAGTGAGAGTTATCCATGAATCTGTTCCAGCTTCGCGCCTTCGACGCCGTGGCCCGCGAAGGCAGCTTCACCCGTGCGGCCGAGCGCCTGTTCATCAGCCAGCCAGCGGTGACCGGGCACATAAAAGCATTGGAAGAGCACTACCAAATCACCCTGCTGCGCCGCACCGCAAGGCGCGTGGAGCTGACGGAGGAGGGCACCAAGCTGGCGGCGATCACCCGGGCGATGTTCGGCCTGGCCGAAGAGGCGCAGGTGATGCTGGAAGCGAACCGGCAGTTGCTGACCGGGCGCCTGGAAGTCGCGGCGGATGGCCCGCACATGGTCATGCCGATGCTGGCCAGTCTGCGTGCGCGGTACCCGGGGATCACGGTGAACCTGCGCTTGGGTAACGCTCAGGAAACCCTGGCCGCGCTGCTGTCCGAGCATGCGGACGTGGCGGTGTTGACCGAGGTCGAGCCGCGCAAGGGGTTGCATCTGCAAGCGTTGAGCGAATCACGGATTTGCGCGCTGGTGCCCGACAGTCATCCCTGGGCTAGCGCAAGCAGCGTGAAGCTCAAGGCGCTGGATCAGGTGATCATGGTGTTGCGTGAGCCGAGTTCGATCACCCGGCGCACATTTGATCAGGCGTGCGCGACGGCGTCGGTCCATCCACGGGTGTTGCTGGAGCTGGACAGCCGCGAAGCGGTGACCGAGGCGGTGGCGGCCGAGTTGGGCGTTGGCGTGGTGTCGTCAGTGGAAGTCAGCCATGACCCACGGGTAGCGGCCGTGCCGATCATGGGGGAGGGGTTGGTGAACCGGCACATGATCGGGTGCATGGAGCGGCGACGGGATTTGCGTTTGATCCGGGCGTTTTTCGAGTTGGCGCCAAGCCTCTGACCTGATCGTTCCCACGCTCCGCGTGGGAATGCCTCAATGGACGCTCTGCGTCCGCTTTGGGACGCGGAGCGTCCCGGGCTGCATTCCCACGCAGAGCGTGGGAACGATCATTGAAGGGGTCGGACCTGTTTACACCAGACTCTCGCGAACCATCTCCAGAAACGTCGCCACCACCCGCCGCGAACTCTGCTCGCGCAAGCACACCAGTGTCTCGGTCAGGCGCCGGGTGCAATCGGTAATGGGCAAGGCGCACACCCGTGAATCCGCGCCAAACTCCGCAGCCGAGACCACGCCAACGCCAATCCCCACGACCACCGCCTCACGCGCCGCTTCCCGGCCCTCAACCTCAATCGCCGGGCGAATCCGAAACCCGGCCCGGGCCATTTCCTCTTCCAGGGTTTGACGCGTGACCGAGCCGATTTCCCGCAGCACCAGCGGCGTGTCGTCCAAGTCAGCGAGGCAGATCGACTCGCGATCCGCCCACGGGTGATTGCGCGACACGAACGCCACCATCGGGTCGTTGCGCAGCGGTAGAGAAATCAATCGTTCGTCACTGACATCCCGGCCCAACAACGCCAGGTCGGCCTGATAGTTGAACAGGCGAAACAGTGATTCATCGGTGTTGCCGGTTTCGATCTTCACGCTGATGCCGGGGTAGCGCTCACAGAAGCGCGCAATCTGCGGCAACACATGCACCGGCGCATCCACCGCGAGAATCAGGCTGCCGGTCTGCAAGGCCCGGGAGTCATGCAAGAGCTCCTGCGCCTCGGCCTCGATCACGAACAACCGCTGGGTAATGCTCAGTAAACGTTCGCCCAGGTCGGTCAGGCGCACCGAGCGTTTATTGCGATGGAACAGCAACACACCGAAGCGCTCTTCGAGTTTGCGCACCTGATCGGAAATTGCCGGTTGGGTGAGAAACAGCCGCTCGGCGGCCTTGGTGAAACTTCCGTGGACGGCCACGGCATGGAAGGCTTTGAGCTGGGCGTGGGAAACCGACATCGAAACCTCCAGTAACAAGCTGAGCTTATATTGGAAATACGATAAATCGATTTCACTTATTAATCAGTAATTGTTTTTATCGGCCTCA